>Ga0163150_10001313_pt1 | contig 42690 bp, 46 predicted proteins | sample OliLakLV19P2IB_FD_148628 | JGI IMG/M metagenome (GOLD analysis project Ga0163150, IMG submission 148628) | Freshwater microbial mat bacterial communities from Lake Vanda, McMurdo Dry Valleys, Antarctica - Oligotrophic Lake LV.19.P2.IB | ecosystem: Environmental > Aquatic > Freshwater > Lake >... | reverse complement strand
TTTTTATTTATAAAAAATTTAATTACTAATATATACATATACACGCCCCCCCCTCCCCTCTTTTTTGATGGTTTTTTTATGGGTACGATCTGGCCAAATACCGACAGAAACTATCCTCTAAAAAACCATAGTCAAAATACCCTTGTAAACAAAGGATATAATAAGCATGTCGCACAATCAACATTGTGCGACGTGCTTTATACCCTTATATTGCAAGGCATAATGAATTTTTTTGATTATGCTATTCTTTAATTTTTTTTTGGTATATTACTTGGCCTCGTTGCTTTGTTTTCTTGACTGTTTATATAATGTATGGTGGTGTGGTGTACACCAAAGAAAAAGAATTGTTTCGTTATTGTATACATATACCTCTCCCGCTATCAGAAACCTTTTTGCTTTTTGCTATAACGTGGTATAATTCCGCATATGTCAAACGCACCTCACCCTAACTCCTACAACTTTTTCATCCGCTGGTTTACAACCCCTCCTAACGAGCGAATCCCTGCTACCAAGGATGAGTTTTATACCACCTTAAATATCAATGACGAGATTGTATCAGAATACCAAACTCGAGATACCTACTACGACGATCTTTATAAAGAAGCAAGAAACTGGGGACGCAGTAAAATACCTGAACTCCTCCAGCTCCTGTATTCAGAATTTAAGAAAACAAAAAAGCCTGCCGTATTAGAAACATATAAAAAATTACTCGAGGTCGATAAAAAAGAAAATGGACAAAGTATCACCTTTAATGTTTTAAATCCAACCGATGATCAATATCGACAAATCCTCACAAGAGAAACAAAATTTATTGAGAGCCGCAGCGCGGAACCATCTCCTGAACTTTTGTCAGCTAATTAATAAAGATTACGAGACAGAGTGGTTTCATGAAAAAATCGCGAGCGTGCTTATGCGCGCGCTGTCTCGAACCATTACCAAGAAAAAAACGCGTATCATTCTCTCCATCCCACCCCGACATGGTAAGCAGATTATGTCAAGTACCCCAATTTTAACACCGAAAGGATTTAAAAATCACGGTGATTTAATGGTAGGGGATTATGTATATCATCCTTCAGGAAAAGCTATAAAGGTTTTAAAAATAATTCCACAGGAACAACTAGCTACTTATAAAGTTACACTTACTGACGGTAGTGATGTGGTGGTGCATGAGAATCATGAGTGGACTGTTACAGATAGAAAAAAAACAACATCAGGAAAATTATTTACTTATGAGACGAATGAACTTATTGGAAATGAATGGATGGGGGAAAAAGGAATTCGTGGATCAAGAGCTCGTTTTCAACTACCGCACAACGGAGTTATTAAATTTAAAAAACAAAAAACCTTAATTGACCCCTATACTTTTGGATACTGGATTGGTAATGGAACTACAACAAAAAATAAAACTATTACTTTTAATCCTGCAACTTATGAAGAAGTTTTAAAATATATTCCATACAAACCAACTTGGGAGTACTGGCATAAAACTTATGGTGTTCCAGTAATAAGATTTGCGGATATTCCAAAAATGAAATTCAAAAGAAAATATATTCCAGATGAATATATATATAACTCCGAAGAAGCCCGACGAGAATTACTTGCTGGTCTTATTGATAGTGATGGATGTATTGATAAAAAAACTGGACGAGTTTTATTTTCTAATACAAATAAAGAAGTTTGTGATAGTTTTGATTTTCTTGTCCGCACTCTTGGTTATTACCCTAATAGGCAAGAGGAAGAACCAAAACTTTCATCAAGTGGTATACAGGGTACTAAAAAAATATATAGAGTTGATTTTGTAGTTCATGATGGAAAAAAAGTATCAAATATAAAACAAAAAAATATTCCCCATAATGCCACACTAAGACGCAGAGCTATTGCTTCAATAGAAAAAGTAAAAGGTGGTGAAGGTGAATGTATCACAGTTGATTCTCTTGATGGACTTTATCTCGTTACAGAGAATCTTATTCCTACCCACAACTCCCAACTCGCCTCCATTTATTTCCCAGCATGGTCCCTGGGGTTATATCCAGATTTAAAATTTATTCTCACAACATACGGTGCTGAGTTGTCGGAAGAAATTGGTATGAAAACCAGAGATGTTATTTCTAATGAAGGATACCAAACCATATTTCCAAAAACACAATTACGCGACGACACTAAATCCAAAGCAAAGTGGATGACGAAGCAGGATGGTTCGTATACTGCTGTGGGTATTGGAGGTGCAATAACAGGCAAGGGGGGTAATTGCGTAGTACCCTATTGCACTATCCAAACCAACCGTGGTACACTTCCTATATTAAAAGTTAAGACAGGAGATAAAATATTAGGATATGACAAAAAAACAAATAGAGCAGTATGGACAACAGTACGAGCAGTGTCCGCCAGTGTTAGCGATAAAAGAGTTATTAGAACAGGAAATCTTGAAACGACAGAGGATCATAGAATCTATACGAGAAACAGAGGATATGTCCCTGCGAAGGACATTAAAAGTTCCGATGTCCTTATTGAATTGCAACCTAGAGTGTCCAAATTGCAGTCAGAGCTTCAAAGTGAATTTGTCGGAAGTAAAAAAGAAGATGAAGAATGGGCAACAAAGGATGTTTTGTTCAGCGAAATGCTCAGAGATACAAAACAAAGAAAGATCAAACGACAAAAAAACATGCTTGTTATGTGGTGGTCCCAAAGCAAGTCACGCAATCTTCTGCATAAACTGTTACAAAAAAGAACAAACAAAAACAACAACGATGATGGAGTGCAAAACATGCAAGAAGAATTTTATACGCAGGAAGTCAGAAATAGAAAAAGCAGAACTCCGTGGCAATCGCTCATGTTTTTGCTCAAGGGAGTGTGTTTTGAAGGACAGAGAAATAAACAAGCCTCCAAAAATAGACACGAGCACCTGTGTGTATTGTCAGAAAAAAAACAATCGCAATGGAAAGTTTTGTTCCAAAGAATGTTACGGAAAGTATCGGAAAGAGAATTCTTCTCAAATAAATTACAGTGGAACATGGCTACGAGTGAAGACGGAGGCAGTGGAAAGAGACAATCGAACATGTCTTTTATGCGAGCGGAAAAGAATAAGACTTCATGTTCATCACTTAGACATGAACCCAGCGAACAATGTAATACAAAATTTAGCAACAGTGTGCACAAAGTGTCACAGTTATCTTCATCTGACGAGTCAGTCAGTCCAGAAAGTATTGCTAAATTATCTGGCTGGAAAGATTATGTCGTAGATATACAAACCGATACACATAATTTCTTTGCTATTGACATTTTAGTTTCTAATTGTATAATAATAGATGATCCTCACAAAGACCGAGCTGCAGCTGAATCTGAAGTTGATAGAAAGACCGTATGGGACTACTACCGGTCTACCCTTTATTCTCGTCTTGAAGGTTTTGGAACTATCATCGTTATCATGCAGAGATGGCGAGATGATGACCTCGTTGGTTTATTACTGGAGGAGGACGCCAAAATTAAGGCTGAGGACCCTAAAAAGGCCGAGAACTGGGAAGTTATCAACTTCCCTGCTATTGCCGAGGACGACGAGCACAGCCCCTCAGGCGAGCTCCTACGACGCAAGGGAGAGGCCTTATGGCCGAAAAAGTACCCTTTAGAGTTTTTGAGTCTTATCCGACAACAAAGTCCCTACTTCTGGTCGTGCACGCCAAAAGAAACACCTATACTTTTACCTGATCTTACTACTAAGCCAATTTCAGAAATAAAGATTGGAGATGAAGTGGTTGGATTTACTGGGGGAATAAGTGGTAAAAGAAGTACTTTAATGAAAGTTAAAGTTAAAAATGTATTTTCAAAAAAAGCAATAGTAAATAAATTAATTATGTCTAATGGAGAAAATATTAGATGTACTAAAGAACATCGATGGCTAAAAAGATGGTACAATAAAGTAGAAAAAAATAATGTAAATCCAGAATGGGTGAGAAATTTATATTCACCAGCAAGAAAAAATAGTGTTATAAATTTTGTAGATAAAACAAAATATATATTTACTAATGAACAACTTATGGATCTCCAATATTTAGCTGGTATCATTGACGGAGAAGGTGCTATTCAAAGAAGTGCAATTCAAATATCTCAAAGTCTAGGGAAAAATAAAGTTGTATTTGATGCAATTATAAATTGTTTGGATAGACTGAAAGATTCAGGGCTACCTATTGAATATACAGTAGCGTATAAAGATAGATCTAAGGTTAATCCAAAATGGCAAAAAATGGCGGATATTACTATAGGTAATACAAGAAGAATATTTCCTATATTAATTAGGTATACGCACCTTGCTAAGAAAAATGAAATAATAGAAAAATATTGGTTACACGCTCACATGCCTATATACCAAAAACCGAAAGTTATGGGAATAGAAGTAGGCACAAAAGAAGAAGATGTATATGCTATTGAAACTGAATCAGGAAATTATATCGCATGGGGATATATTTCTAGTAATTCACAGTACCAGCAAAATCCAATATCCCAAGAGACAGCAGAATTTAAAAAAGAATTATTCCGTTACTACGAGGCAGATACGCTTAAAGGAAAGTATCTGCGGTATTATACAATTATCGACCCAGCTATTTCTCAGAAAAAATCTGCGGACAACACAGTTGTTTTAACTGTTGCCAAGGAAGTGAATGGCCCGAACTTTTATCGGATACGCGAAACGGCCGGTAAATTCACCCCCCAGCAAACAGTCAATGAAATTTTCAGTCAGCAAAAGGAATTTAACTCCGAAGTCTGGATAGAGACAGTGGCGTATCAAGCGGCACTGAAGTTTATGATTGAAGAAGAACGCCGTAAGCGCCAGCAATTTTTTATCTTGTCGGAATTAAAGAGTTCAACAAAAAAAGAGGAACGCATCCGAGGCTTGTTGGGACTTTATCAAGCGGGAGTTATTTGGCACTTGCCGAATGCGGATTTAGATTATGAGTACGAACTTTTAGCGTTCCCCCGTGGAAAACACGATGATCGCGCAGATACTATGGCGTACATTTTACAGGCGGTTCGAAATACAAATACCACTAACTCCGTGAAACAATGGAAGCCAAGGTGGTTGCATTATGGAAAAAAAGCATAAAACAAAAAGATATATCATTAGAAAGTATATTTTGGATTTCGTTGACATTCCGAATCAATAAATTATATAATTAAAATAAAATAACTAAACTAAAATTTTCTAAAAGAAAAAAAGTAAAAGCAGGTTCAGGTTTTGGTAAGAAATAATAAATTAATTTTAAAATAAAATGTACCACTATATAAATTACGACTCTAAGAATAAAAAAGTTACTGATAAAGTTTCTACTTATAAACCAGCAGATAATGTTAAAGATGTTATAAAAATGGTTCAGCGTGATATGAAGGCTGGCCGACAGGTATTAGAGAATTCCTATGTGGAATTTAACTACCGTTCTATTTTGATGGAGAGAGATGATAATCAAAAAAGATTTAATTCTTTTGTACCTTCGAAGTCTGGTGATGTGGATGAGATGTGGCGAGCACAGACAGTCCGACCAGTAACACGAAATAAATTAATTTCCATAGCGGCACACGTCACTGCACAAATTTTATATCCAAACGCGTTTGCTCAAAATGATAGAGATCAGGAAGATAAAGCAGCGGCGATGATTATGCGCGACTCCATCGAATGGGTGATAGATAACTCAAATTATTCTTATAAATTTATTCAATCAGTTATCGCTGCTTTGACGGACCCGGTTACGATAGTGGAAGCGGAGTTCGCGAAAGTTATGCGAAAGGTAAAAGAGATGAATGCGAAGGGTGGATATACTACCAAAGAAATTATTGATGAAATATTTTCTGGTTTTCAATTTCATCTTATTCAGTGTAATGAATTTTATATCGCGAATGCTTATGAGCCGAATATTCAGAAACAAAGATTTGTCGCGAAAAGAAAATATATCGACCACGAAGAAGCTCGGTTAAAATACGGAAGCCATACTAATTGGACGTATGTCAAGTCGGGGATTCGTAGTGTTTTTGACTTGGAATCTTCAACTATGTACGACCAGATAGACGAGACTATGAAGGGGTACTTGGACGAAGAAGTCATATATTACAACCATTCTTTAGACCTTCAATTGACATTTCTTAATGGAGTGTTGATGTGCGACAAGGAATATCCGATTCAAAGACTGGATAAAAAATATCCTTTCGCAAAAATGGGATACGAGTTTTTAAGAAATGGAGAATTCTTTTACTACAAGAGTGCGGCCAACAAACTTGGATCCGATCAGGATTTGATTGACACGATGTATAACATGGTTATGGATGGAACATTCCTCGCGCTTATGCCGCCTATGGCGCTATATGGCTCCGAGGATGTAGACTCCTCCGTCATGGTTCCGGGCTCTATCACTTCATTTAAAGACCCAAATACTAAGCTAGAGAGTATTGGACCGCGAAGTGATTTGCGTGCTGGACTCGAAGCTATTTCTATGATTGAAAAATCCATGAGCGAAAGTTCACAGGATAATACTCGTCAAGGAATTTCTGAAGGTGGAACTAAAACTGCTTATGAATTTTCAGCACTACAAAAAAATGCTGCGATAGCACTCGGTATGTTTTCTAAAATGCTCGGATTCTTTGTTGAAGATTTAGGTGCGCTGATTTCTTCCGATATTATCCAGCACCTTTCTGTTGGAGAAATTTCAGAGATAACTTCTTCATCTGGAAGAATGGCTTTTAAATCTTTTATCTTGCCGGACAAAGTTGAGAATGGAAAAAAGATTACTAAAAAAATACAATTTACAGATGAGGATTATGATAAGGATGAAATAACTAAAGATGAAATGATGGATAAAAGTTTCAAAATAATGGATGAAGAAGGTGGCTTTGATTCTAAAGTAAAAATATATAAAGTAAATCCGAAAGCTTTTCGTGAATTAAAATTTAAAATAAAAGTTAAATCTGATTTCTTGGAAGTCCCAAATAAAAATTTAGAAAAAGCTCTTAACCTTGAAGCTTATGATCGCTTGATTCAGAATCCAACTTTGGACCAAGATGCAGTTACTCAAGATTTCTTAGTGGAAGTATATCGTCCGGGAGATGGTGATAAGTATAAAAAGAAGATAGTTCCAGTGGCTCCTATGGAGGGAGAAAGTGGCAGAGATATGGCACAACAAAAAGGAGTGAATCAGAATCTTACTGGACAAATGACAGGTAATGGGTCATTAAAAGATTTACTAAATCAAGGATAGATTTTAATAAATATAGATGACAATAAAAAAAGTTAAAAAAATACATAAGGAAGCCAAAAATCTCTTTACAGTGCTTGATGAAAGCGCGCAATTACGAATGCTCACAGGTGGTGTGATGACTTATAAAGGTAGAATTTTAACAGAAGCAGAGAAGCGTCGCATAATTGAGGAGTCTAAATTAATTTTAGCTGTTGGATTATGGGAAGTTTTGATGGATGATATGAAACAAGTTGCTTGTAAAAAGATGTATGAGGAAGCAACTGACGAGGAACTCCTTGTTGGCGGTAAATGGATGTTATATACACTAGACGTCTTAAATAAGAAACTGTATAATCTAAGTAGATTGAAAATTATAAAAGAAAAAAAGTAAGGATGTTCGGAAAGAAATTATCACAAATGATTTTTTTCCAAACATCCGCACAGTACCATCGGATGTATTATTAAGTAACACTTACTGTTTCTGAAATTTATTTCAGAAAGAAAAGTGGCGATGAGTACGGCAACCCTTGCCTTAGTAGGGGAATATATTATGACTAAAGAAGATAAAAAAGTGGAGGTGAAGGACTCAACTCCAGAGTCAAGTGCGAAGATTAAGGATGCTACGCCTGAAGCAGTAGCTGAAGCAGAAGCCAACCAAAAGGCGGCTGAAGATAAAGCGAAAGTAGAAGGTGAAAAAGGCGAAGGCGACAAAAAGCCGGATGCTGCACCCAAAGTTGATTATAAGTCAGAACTCGACCGAGTTTCGAAAGAGCTTGAACAAGCCCGATTTCTTCTTCAAAAAAAGAATCAGGATGACAAGAAAAAACGAGAGGAGGAGGAAGAAGCTGCTAAAAAATCAACCGACAAAGATTACGAGGATGATTCGAAACCAAACTCTGATGACGTCGATAAAAAACTGGAAGAATTCAAATTGTCTCAAATGCAGGATGTCATTTCTACGGAATTGGAATCCTTATCAGATAACTCTGATGAAAGAGAATTAATTGAGTTTTACTTTAAGAATGGCATTAAGCGCTCGGGCGATACAAGAGAAGCTATAAAGGCTGATCTCGCAACCGCCAGATTTTTAGCAAACAGAAAACGATTCGAGAAATTGGATAGTGAAATGAATGCTAAAGAAAAATCCAATCCCAGTGCGGGGACTGGAAGTGGTGGACATGACATTCAAGGTGACGCTCCAAAAAATACTCCTAATGTGAGTGATGCTGATGCTCAGCTTTTGAAACGATATGGACTCAAGCCAGAGGACATTAAAAGTTAATCATTAAAAATATGTCAAGACAAGATATTCGAATCAAGGATTCCGCAGGTCACAATGTGGTTCCTTCAAGGCGCTTTCAAACAGATGCGGGTTCTACCGCTATTCTTGCTGGTGAGCCTGTTATGCTTACAACTATTGGAACCAGCGTTTACGCTGCACTTCTAACTGATGGTAAGCCTGTTGTTGGTACAGATGTTTTTGCAGGGATAGCATCAAATGACGCTACACATACAGCTGCTGCTGATGGTTTCGTAGATGTTTATATGCCCCTTCCGGGTGTTGTGTATCGTGCGAAAGCTAAGTCTTCTACAGCTGCAAACACAGAATCAGAAATTTTAGCACTCGCTATGAAGCGTGTGGTTTTAGATCTTACAACAGGTGTATTCACAGTGGATACAGCTGCTGCTGATGGTGCTACAAATGGCATTCTCCTAACAGGAACTGGAGATGCAGGAACTAGCTCGGTCGATTTCATTGCTTGCTTTACTGGAACTTACATGGAGTAAGCTTAATAACTAATTTAGAATTATAATTATATGAACACAGCTTCCTTAAATCCTAATGCAGTAAAGACTGCGTTAGATAAAGTTTTCTTTCAAGAGTTTAATGGTGAATCTCACCCAGGATTAGTTACGGCTGACTCTGGTGTAGTTTTCAATGTTGAACAAATTGATTCGGCTTCAGTTATCTCTGAAATCTTCAGTGGTTCTGGCCTATGGGAATTAAAACCTGAAGTTCAGGACGTTCCTGAAGCTCACTTCAAGCTTGGTAATCAGCAAACTTTCACAGTTACTGAATACGCGCAAGCTTTAGAAATCTCAAAGAATCTCTTTGATGATGATCAGTTCGGTTTAGTGGACCGCGCAGTTCGCGATATGGCTCGAAAGGGTCGTATGTCACGCGACAAAAATGCTTTCGCTATTTTCCGAAATGCATTTACCACTGCTCTTACTAACGATGGTTCAGCTCTTATCGATGACATTCACACCACTCTTGGTGGATTTATTGTCGACAACAAAATTACTGCTGCATTAACTGAAGCTTCACTTAACGAGGCTATTATAATGATGATCGAACAGAAGTCTGGAGACGGAGTTATCTCTGGTTCTATGCCTAAGACACTTTTGGTTCCACCAAAACTCTTTAAGCTAGCCGTTGAAATCACCGAGTCCGAGCTACGATCTGGAACTGGTAACAACGATATCAATGCTTACTCTGCTAAGTATGGTATCAATGTCGCTATGACTCCTTGGATTGGACTTGCTGCCGGTGGTTCTGACACTGCTTGGTTCCTCCTTGGAGATAACCATAGTGTTACTCGCTGGATAAGACAAGGTATCGAGACTGCTGTTGTTGACTGGAAGTTCCAGAGAAACAACAACTACATCTACAAAGGTTCATTCCGAGAAGTTGTAGGCGCTCTTGATTACGCTGGTATCGTTGGTTCTACAGGTTTGAGCTAGGCTCATCCTAACCCTTTTGGGGTTAGGGACTGGTACTTGGTTAAAACCCTCCCCCTTAAGGAGTCTCGAAGGAGAGAGTATTGGTCCCTAACTCTAAAAGTATTATTCACTGGCTACGATTTAGACCGCACTTTAAGTGGGTGCGAGGAAACCGAAAGGGATTATATATTCGTAGTTTAATCACTTAAAATTTTATGGGTGTAACTAATTTTGACATCATAACTGTAAATGAAATTCGTGGACCTTTGACTGGTGATGATGGTTCTATTGGAACTGCAGAACTTGCTGCTAGTGCGGTAACGTATCTAAAGCAAGCAGTTATCGCAACTGCGACATCAACAGCAGACGGTCTTACAACTGGACTTATTGCTGACGGTACTACTTTTGTAACAGTAACTTCGGCTGCTGCTACAAATGCGGTCACACTTCCAGCTATTGTGGCTGGAACAGTTGGTCAGCAAATTGATATTTATGTTGGTGCGAACGGATTTGAGTTGTTAACTCCCGCTCTTTCTAACAATACTATCAATACAGTTGACTCTGATGGAACAAATCAACTCGACGTTGCTGCAAGCACTCTTTTGAGATGCGTGCAAGTTACAGCGACTGGTTGGTATGCATTTCAGGTTGCTGCTACTACAATTACTGTAGTTGCTCCGGACAACGACTAAGCCCTAATCACTCTCCATCCGAAACGGTGGAGAGAAATTAGAACTTAGGGTCCAAGTTCTAAAATTATAAATAATTTAGTATTAACTTAATATGATAAATAGATTTAATAAACTTGCAATAAAAACTGCAACAACAACAACAGTAAAATCAGGTGCTGGATTCTTACATAGCATAACGGTCTTAGGTGGAACACTTGGAACTATCGCGGTATATGACAATACTGCTGCTTCTGGAACTGAAATAGCTCCAACATTTACTCCAGCTGCTGGCGCAATGGAAACCTTAATTTTTGATTGTCAGTTCTCTACTGGACTTACAATTATTACAGGAGCTGCAACTGTGCTTTCAGTTAGTTATCAATAATTAAAAACTTCATAATGAAGAAAGATCTCATTAAAAAATTAAGACTGTATTTGTCTGAAAAAGATGTAGCTTCATTTATTGAGCAGGCAGAAACAAATAACAAGCTTGCAGAAATTGCAGAAATTCTTGCTTCTTCCACTACTTCACGAAAAGAACATGATCCTATAGCTATTTTAGAGCTATGGAAAGGAGAACAAGGAGAACCAGGTATTAAGGGAGAACCTGGGGAAACCCCTATTGCTGGAATTGATTTTTATACAGAGGAAGAAAAAGAAAAATTTAAATTAGAACTTATTTCTTTAGTAACTCCAGAAAAAGGTTTAGATTATTTTACAGACGAAGATATTGAAGAATTTATTGACATTGTAAAACCAATAAAAGGAAAAGACTATTTTACAAAAACAGAAGTAAAAGATTTTAAAAAAGAAGTAACTCCAGTAAAAGGGGAGGATTATTTTGATGGAGAACCCGGAATTAAAGGTAAAGATGGAATTGAAATAACTCAAAAAGATTTACTTGAAAAAATAAATAGATTTGAACATGAAGTAGAATTAAAGGTTTTTAAAGGTCTCGATGTTCATATAAAATCTTTAATTCCAAAATCTTTAGGAACCAAAATAATTAGAAAAGGTAGCGGAGGTGGAACAGGAACTGTGGGGGCTTCAGTATTCACATCCCTTACGGACGCTCCTTCAACCTACTCAGGACAATCCCTAAAAATTGTGTCAGTCAATGCAGGAGAAACAGGACTAGAGTTCACCACTCTTGCTGGTGGAGGCAACGCACAAACAGCTAACCCTCTATCTCAATTCGCCGCTACAACATCTGCACAATTAGCAGGAGTTATAAGTGACGAAACTGGGACAGGCGCTTTGGTATTTGCTACAAGTCCAACACTGGTAACTCCAGTATTAGGAGTAGCTACAGGAACAACATTAAATACCTCTGGACTAATTACAGTAAATACCAGCGCAGGTCAAGGAATAAAAGTCTCTTCTTCTATGGCTTCTCCTACGGGTTCTGATAACTTAGTTTTAATAGAGCAAACAGACATAAGTTGGAATAGACCATTGCTTAGAATAAATACAACAGGTACAGGAGGGGGTGCTACTAATATCAGATTAGATGGTCCCGCACCTCAAATTGAGTTTGTTGAAACAGACCAAACTGCTCCAGCAGGGAAATATGAGTTACAAGTTAATGGTGACATCTTTAGAATAGCAGGAAGAGTCAGTGCCGATAATTCATTTGAAGATGCTTTTAAGTTTAATCGTTTAGGAAATTCAAATGCAGGAGCTTTTCAACAACTTGGAACAGGTTCTTCGTATTTTACTGGTAGCCTCGGTATTGGACAAACTACTCCCACAGCGATCCTTCACCTTAAAGCAGGTACCGCTACAGCAAGTACAGCACCTCTTAAGCTAACAAGCGGTACGCTAAACACAACAGCAGAAGCGGGGGCAGTAGAATTTTTGACAGATGCTTATTACGGGACGATAACTACGGGTGCGGCGCGAAAACAGTTTGCTTTTAATCCAATGACTACAGGGGGTGACATCGTTTACGCTGGAGCCGGTGGCGTAGAAACAAGACTGGCTAACGGTACAGCTTCTCAAGTTTTACAAAGTAACGGCACAACACTAGCTCCTACTTGGGTAACTCTTGCTGGTGGAGGCAACGCACAAACAGCTAACCCTCTATCTCAATTCGCCGCTACAACATCTGCACAATTAGCAGGAGTTATAAGTGACGAAACTGGGACAGGCGCTTTGGTGTTCGGAACCAGTCCAACATTAGTTACTCCAGCTCTCGGAACTCCCGCTTCTGGTGTGATGACAAACGTTACAGGAACCGCAGCAGGCCTTACCGCAGGAAACGTGACTACCAACGCCAACCTTACTGGAGTGGTAACCTCAACAGGAAACGCCACAGCGATTGCTAACGGAGCCATCTCAAACGCCATGCTCGCCAATGGTGCGGTAGCTAACCTTTCAGGAACTAACACAGGGGACCAAGATTTAAGTTCTTTAGCTCCTAAAACCACACCAACCTTTGTAACCAACATCACCACTCCTCTAATCATCGGTGGCACGGCAGTAGGTTCTAATATAATCTACAAATCCACTACAGGAGCAGGAACTGCGGCAGGTATCGCTCATCAGTTTGTCGGAGGCACAGACGGGGCAACTGTGGCGATGACTGTTTTGAATAACGGCAATGTCGGCATCGGGACGACGGAGCCAAACGACTTACTTCAAGTGGCTGACTTGATTTCTTTCACTAATGCAGACTTTAGAACTCAAATAGGTTACCAAGCTGGGAAATATGATTTGGGACAATATAACACTTGGCTTGGTTATCAAGCAGGTTCTGCCGATAACGCCACAGGCAAGACTGTTGCGGCGGATAATAATGTTGGGATAGGTTATAGAGCCCTCTACTCCAACACCACAGGTGCTAACAACTCTGCACAGGGAACGTCTGCCCTCCGAAACAACACCACAGGTAACTACAACTCCGCACAGGGATATACTGCCCTCTTTTTCAACACCACAGGTTACAACAACTCTGCACAGGGATATGCTGCCCTCTACTCCAACACCACAGGTTACAACAACTCTGCACAGGGGGTGAATGCCGGTAGAAGTATAACTACTGGAAACAGTAATACTTTTGCAGGATATGAATCTGGCTATCACGCTTCTCAACTTATTAGTGCTGTAAACTCTATGGCATTAGGTAATGGTACTTATACTACGGCTAGCAATCAGGTAATTATCGGCAACGCTTCTGTTAATGTAGGACTAGCTCAAACAGCACCAACAGCGAGATTTCACTTACCAGCAGGTACAGCTACAGCTAGTACAGCACCACTTAAATTCACTTCAGGCACTCTAAACACTACCGCCGAAGCAGGAGCAGTGGAGTTTTTAACAGATGCTTATTATGGAACTATTACAACGGGTGCGGAGCGAAAACAATTTGCTTTTAATCCAATGACAACAGGTGGCGACATTGTTTACGCTGGCGCTTCTGGTGTGCCAACAAGATTAGCTAACGGTACAGCTTCTCAAGTATTGCAGAGCAACGGTACAACCTTAGCTCCTACTTGGGTAACTCTTGCTGGAGGTGGAAATGCACAAACTGCTAACCCACTCTCACAATTCGCGGCCACTACTTCAGCACAACTAGCAGGAGTAATGAGTGATGAGACAGGTTCAGGTGCATTGGTATTTGCTACAAGTCCAACATTAGTTACTCCAGCATTAGGCGTAGCAACTGCGACAAGTATAAGTGAAATTGCTGGAGATATAACTTTTGCCGATAACGGGAGTGCTACTCAAAGAATTATTAAAGTAGATGACCAGACTAATAGTTTTACTTTTGGTCACGACTTAAAAGTAATCGCTGGGAAGGGGCTTACTATTAATCAAGGAGGAATTTTATATTTAACAGGGGGTGAAGGAGGAGCAAGTGGAACAGGAGGGGCGTTAGTTATTGCAGGAGGTGCGGGGGGTGGAACAGGAGACCAAACTGGTGGTTCTGTAACAATTAGGGGTGGTGCTCCATCAGGTTCAGGAACAAGAGGACGTGTTTTATTGGGGAGTGGAACAGGATTAGATGTTCAAATTGTTGGACCAGATCAAAACTATAAAGCTATACTTTCTGCTGCTTCTATTGCCTCTTCCGATAAAACATTTACTTTTCCAAATACGACAGGAACATTAGCTTTAACTTCTGATATTACAGGAACAAATAGTGGCACTAACACAGGTGACAACACAGTATCAACGTCAGGTGCGGCAACTACAGCCGTAACACTACTGAACGCACGAACAATCAATGGAACATCATTTAATGGTTCGGCTAACATAACAGTTCCAAGTGATATAACACCAGGAACTTCAGGAAACGTTCTAACTTCTGATGGAACTATTTGGACAAGCGCAGCAGCATCTGGTGGAGGTAACGCACAAACGGCTAACCCACTCTCACAATTCGCAGCAACAACTTCAGCACAACTAGCAGGAGTAATTAGTGATGAAACAGGTTCAGGAGCTTTAGTGTTCGGTACATCTCCAACACTGGTAACGCCAGCTCTTGGAACACCCGCCTCTGGTGTAATGACCAACGTCACAGGCACAGCTTCGGGACTCACAGCAGGGAACGTAACGACTAACGCTAACCTTACAGGCGGAGTAACTTCAGTAGGAAATGCTGCAACTGTTATCACCAATGCAAACCTCACAGGCGTAGTTACTTCTACAGGCAACGCAACAGCCATTGCTGACGCTGCCCTTTCTATCGCAAAGACTACTGGTTTACAGACTGCACTCGACGCAAAGATGACTAACCCAATGACTACGGGTGGTGATGTTATCTATGGTGGTGCATCAGGAACACCTACGAGGCTTGCAAACGGTACTGCTTCTCAAGTGTTACAAAGTAACGGAACAACTCTAGCTCCTTCTTGGGTAACTCTTGCTGGAGGAGGTAACGCACAAACTGCTAATCCCCTATCCCAATTCGCAGCAACAACTTCAGCACAACTAGCAGGAGTAATGAGTGATGAGACAGGTTCAGGTGCATTGGTATTTGCTACAAGTCCAACATTAGTTACTCCAGCATTAGGAACTCCGACATCAGTAACACTTACAAATGCTACAGGTCTTCCGATTGCAGGACTCGTAAACTCCACATCAGCAGCTCTTGGCTTGGGTACCATTGAGCTAGGACACGCTACCGACACAACAATATCTCGTGTAAGTGCAGGGGTGATTGCTGTGGAAGGGGTAACTATTCCAACAATAAGTTCAACCAATACCTTAACCAATAAGAGGTGGACAAGAAGATATGGTTCAACAACTTCACATGCCACTCCTACTATCAACACCGACAATGTTGACTTGTATGAACTAACGGCACAAACAGAAGCTATTACATCTTTCACAACAAACTTATCGGGAACGCCTGTCAATGGTGATATGTTAAGAATAATCATTGTGGGAACTGCGGCTAGAGCAATTACTTGGGGAGCAAAGTTTGAAGCATCAACGGTCGCATTGCCGACGACTACATCCACAACAGCGCCCCTTGATGTTGGGTTCAGATGGAACTCGGTCGCAGAAGTTTGGAGATGTATAGCGGTTGCTTAGATGTTATAATAATTAAACTAACAATAAATATATGTGGATAAAAACAAATTTTAAGATAATAGGAAGGGATGATGTTGGAGAACTAACTGTAATCGAAGATTCAGTTCCAGGGTTTTCTTTTACTAAGGTAGTCAATCCAACTACTAGAGAAGAAGTAGAGGCTTTTGTTTTAGAAGCAAAAGAGGCATTACTTCAATATACAGAAAAGGAGACGGTAAAGGTAACGAAAAACACGGTGGTTGATTTAATTGTTACTAACTTAAACAAATAATATGGCTATTATAACTCCCAACAAAACCGCAGGCACAGCAATACTTGCATTAACAGCAATAACTCATCCAGATACAGTCAAAGGATCCGCTCAAGATGTATCGGCTAAAACAGGAATGGCTACAATTGTTTTATTCCACTCTTCTGTGGAAGCTGTGGCTAACACCAATGCGGGGACATTCTATATTCAAGCATCTGGTTCTGCTAGTGGCGATGGAAACTGGGCTACATTAGCTCAAGTGACCGCTACAGTGTCTACAGCTGATACAGAGGCGCTTACAGCTACTGAACCTATTGGAGAGACGGTTATAGCGGTAGCTTCTACAACTGGATTTATAGCGACAGATAACATCTACATAAAACATACAACTCTAGCAAGTAGTGAATTTGCTAAATGTCAGGAGATTGCAACTAATTCCTCAATAACTTTAATTGATGGATTGACTACCCAACAAACCGCCGCCGCTTCAACCTTATGGAATGACTGTGATGTCGTACCTGTTCAAATTGATTTAACTGGAATAACAAGAATAAGAGTTGTCTTTCAACACGAAGGGGCTACGGGAGCGGACTGTGATGTTAAGGCTTTAATGGTAACAGGTGATACATACACTGTTGTATAATTATGAGTATTTCAAAACCTCCATTCGGAATAAAGCCAAACTACGCTCATCCTCTAATGAGAGGGCTGATTGGTTGGTGGCTGTTTAATGAAGGCGCAGGAGGGCAAGCGTACGACTCATCTCTAAATAGAAATACAGGAACATTAACAGGTATGGCTTTTCCGTCTACTGCAGCCAGTGGTTGGGGTTCAGGAAGGAATGGTGCAAAAGGGTTAAGTTTCGACGGGGTGGATGACAAAATAACCACCACCAGTGAATTTATCGGTACTGGTCCCATCACTTTTTCTGGATGGGTCTACGCTCGTAGTTTTGGTGGAAATTCAGCAGGAAGAATTATATCAAATGGAAGGTTTGATATCTATATAACTGGTGCAAATCGTATATATTTTACTAGTAACGCAGGTACTAACATTTATGCAACGCCAACAAATTCTTTCCCGTTTAATCAATGGATACATATCATTGCAACAAGAGATAGTAGTGGTATTTCTAATGTATATTTTAACGGAATTCTTTCTGGCACAGCAAATCAAAGTTCTGGTGCTCCAGTAGCAGGAACTTTTAATCCTGTGATAGGGAATCATAATTCATTAAACAGAACATGGGATGGTTATATCGACGATGCGCGGATCTACAACCGCGCCCTATCCGCTCAAGAGGTTCAAAATCTTTATACAGACCCTTATGGAATGTTTAACAGTTCTAAACTTGTTTTGTCAGATTTAATAGGTGCACCTGCTGTAGCTAATGGTGGGTTCTTTCAATTTATGTAAATTAACAAACAATTAACAAACATTCGCATGGCAAAAGATAGCACGCAAGAAATAAACGCAGGAATAGCAATGGCTCTGGCTAAGACTGCAAGCGACACAGCAGTTCAGGTGGCAAAAACTGCTTCCGACACAGCGGTAGCTTTGGCTATTAAAACTGCTGAAATGAGCGGTGACGTAACCTTTATTAAGGGTGAAATTGTGGCTATGTCTAGGGATATGAAAGAAGGTTTTTTAGCTATCCAAGCAAGACAAGACATAGCTAATGGTAGAACCAGCAAATCAGAAGTAGCTATAAGCAATGTAGAAATTCAAAAACAAACCGATGTTCGAAACATATCTGATCACGAAACAAGACTAAGAAATATTGAGACTAAAATAACTACCTACGCAGGAGGATTGATAGCTTTGCAGTTCGCTATTGGGATGTTCCTTTGGTATTTAGGCAGATAGTATTATAATTAAGGTATAATAAACATATGTCATACACACTAGCAAATTTAAAAGACGATCTTATCCCTAAGCTCCATGATACGAGTATTGATAAACTCTCTGGAGAATTCTACGACAAAGTTTTCGAAGCGGCCCGGAACCTTTTGAACAAAATGGATCCTCCGACGACCATAAGGAAAGCCCAACTTTCTAACGCCCTGTATGATGGTGTTTATTCTTATATCGCTCCTACTGACCTTAAAGGCACAAAAGTTATTTCGTTATTTCCACAATCAGAAAGTATCCGTGGTGAGAATTTTAATCAAACTGGATACTCTGACTTTGGCTATGATCGAGAGCTCGGCTCTCTAATAGTCGAACACGAAAGTGGAATTAAAACCGTATCAGTTTCTGGTCATGGACGCGCGGGGCTCACTCTCTCCACAGGAAATTCTCTAACTGAAAATGGAACTTGGGTTGTTGGTGGACAAGCTGCTAATCTAGTTCTCGACAGTTATTTATATATGAATAGTGGAGCTTCCCTTCGCTTTGATTTGACATCTGGTGCGACTAGTGGTTATCTTGAAAATTCTTTAACTTCATCAATAGACTATGATACTTACGACGACATTTCTTCATTCTTTGTCTGGACATATATTCCTTCAATTACAGAACTTACGAGTTTTAACTTAAGATGGGGATCTGATAGTGGTAGTTATTACAGCTCTACAGTTACCACTGCTCACGATTCTACAGCTTTTAAAGTTGGATGGAACCTCCTTCGTTTCGACTGGTCTAGCGCTTCAACTACTGGAACACCAGTAGACACAGCGATAGATTATATTCGCTTTACTGTCAATGTAACAGGTGTTACTACTCAAGTAGGTTTCAGATTAAATTCTATAATAGGTAGGGTTGGTCAACCGTATGATGTCAGATATTATTCTAAATACCTTTTTAAGACTTCCGCTGGAACTTGGATAGAAAAACCAACTGATGATGGGGATATTGTTAACCTTGATACTGAAAGCTACAACCTCCTTCTTTATGAATTGGCTTATGTATGCGCGCATGAAATTCAAGGAGAAGATTCTGCTTTTGATATTACTTTTTTCCGAAACCAACGAAAAGAAGCCTATGATAATTATATGGGCGATAATAAGTCCGAAGCTAGAAAAAAAACTAAACGATATTATAATATGGGTCATAATGGAAGAATTTACTAATGAAAAATTTTAGCCTCATAGAAAAATTCTCGGGATATCAGAATAAAAAAGATGTGTCAAATGTAGATGCAAGTTTTTTAATTACTGGGAGTCACGATGTACTTGTAAATGATGGTGAAAAAATAGTTACTCGAAAAGGATACACCTTAGATGGAGATGCCAACGCAGCTCTTACTCCCATAAAAAGTTCTTACGATTGGGATACTTCTGGAAATACATCTCATCACCTGCGTTCCTACGATGATAAACTTCAATATAGATATGTCGATTCCCTAGGAGTGGTTACATGGCGAACACTAATGTCTGGATTTACTAGCGTTAAATTTCGATACGACACTTGGTGGAGTTCTGCTGAAGTGAAAGACTTGCTTCTTTTTGTAAACGGCACAGCAAATATTTATATGTGGAGTGGAGCTGCAGCGACAGTTGCATCTAATGCTGCGACTACTCTCACTAAATCTGGAAGTGAAACTTGGGCGGAATCAAGATTCCTTTTAGCTGGCACACGAAAAGTTTTAATTAATGGAGTAGAATATGCGTATACCGGAGGAGAAACAACCACCACCCTAACAGGGCTTGCTGGGTTACCTGCTTTTACTGTAGGTGATATTGTAACTCAAGCAGTAATTACAACTGCTAATACTCCAGCATCAGGGGTTTCCAACGATTTAATTTTCGTTTCTAAAAATCAAGTCTATATTGCTGATGAGCAAAGACGAGATGTTTATATTTCTAAGAATTCTAGTTATACGGATTATACATTCACAGGTGCGCGCGTGCCCGGGGAAGGCGCAATTCTTACCCTAGATAGCTGTCCAGTGACCATAATAGACCAAGAGGATGCAGTCTATGTATCTGCTGGAAAAAATGATTGGTATCAAGTTGTCTTTACATTATCCGCAGACCTCACTAAAGAAACTGTCAGTATCCAAAAACTAAAATCAGGACCGCAACAAGCTGCACAGTCTCAAGAACTCACTGGAAAAATAAAGAACTCTGTTATTTTTGTTTCTCAAGAACCAACCTTAGATACCCTAGGACGATTAGAAAATATAAATACTCCACAGTCTAATCCCCTTTCTGACCCGGTGAAACTCGATTTCAATGATTACGACTTTACTAACGGCCATGTGAAATATTTTAAAAATCAAACCTTCCTCGCAGTTCCGGTAGAAGGTTTAGTTTTAATTTACGATCACGCCAACGGATACTGGCAACCACCACAGAATCTTTCCATCGCTCGCTTCTCTATTGTTGATGGTGAACTTTACGGCCACTCATCTGCGGTTGCTGAAACATATAAGATATTTGATGCCACTACTCAAAATGATAACGATAATGCTATAAGTCATCAGGCAGTATTCGCCTATCGAAACTTCGGTAGACGCGATTGGAAAAAGAGATTTGATGAATATTTCCATGAAGGATATATCGCGAACAATACTACTATAGACGTGAGTTATAAATATGAATATCAAGGTTCTCGTGGACAAAAAGAGAAAGTTATTGATACATCTGTGGATAACACTATCTTTAAAACCAATACAGACGCTTCACTTGGGAAAAGTGGTCTTGGTCAGGAACCACTCGGCTCTCTTTCTGGTGAATTTTCAAATTTATACAAGTTCCGAAACATTCATACCCTCGGCAAATTGGCAGTTTTTGAAATACTGGTATCATATTCCACTTACGAAATAGACTACGAATGGCAGATACTGACCCATGGTCCAAACGCAATTTTGTCGACTGCGGATAACGTGGACATTAAGACTTAAAATGATTATAATTAAAACATAACAATAAAAACATGCCTATTTATAAAAATTTTATTCAAGCTCGGGAATTTCAACTAGCAGGATCGGGATGCTCTGCTACAGCAACTTCAATAATATTAAAATCATTTAACGATTCCTATGGTGTTGCAATACCTTCCGCTGATCTTAATACTACAAATTATGGAACTCTCGAGCCGGGTACGGATAGAGAAGAAATAATTTCTTTCGCTGGAATAACTACTGATGCTGACGGTACAGTTACCTTGACTACTGTAGTTAGAGGTCTTCAAGCTGTGGACCCTTTCACAACTGATGCAACACTCCGAAAAAGTCATGCTGGAAGCACTATCTTTGTGCTTACTAATAATCCTCAAGTGTATCGTTCTTTCTTTGACTATGCTGATGCCCTAGCTATCGCTGGTGCACCAGATGCTTCCACTACTACAAAGGGGTTGAACGAAGTAGGTACTCAAGTTGAAGTTGATGACCGAACAGTGACGGGTGGTACTGGCGCAATACTGTTCGCTCCATTAGATAAAATAAGAGCATCAAAGTATCACGACTACGCCGCTGACTCCGTAGGTACTGATGCCTATGCAATTACTATTACTCCTGCGATTACAACTTATGCCACTGGTCAAGTCTTTACTTTTAAAGCAGGTACTGCAAATACAGGAGCATGTACTCTTAATGTTTCAGGTCTTGGTGCAAAAACTATAAAGAAAGATGTATCTTCTGATTTGGCTACTGGAGATATCCTTGCGAATCAAATTGTAATGGTTGAATATGATGGAACAAATATGCAGATAGTCTCTGCAATTAGTGGGTTAATTACTACGGCATTTTTAAACCCAATCGTAAGAACTTATCTTAATGCAGCTTCTCCAGCAACTTGGACAAAACCTGCTGGATTGAAATATGTTGTGGTTGAAGTTCAGGCGGCTGGAGGGAATGGTGGTAGTGGTGGTGCAAACTCAAACGACAGGGGTTCAGGAGGTGGAGCTGGTGGTTTTTCTGAAAAACGAATTGCAACGGCAGCTTTGGGTGCTACTGAAACAATAACGATAGGAGCAGTTGGAGCAAACTCATCTTTTGGAGTTCATTGTTCTGCAAATGGGGGGTCAAACGGAACTAATTCTACAGCAGGAATAATATTGGGAGCTGGTGGAGGAACGGCTGCTGATGGAGATAAAAATATCACAGGGGATAAAGGATTTAATGCCCTTACTTATGATGGAGCGACATATATTACAGGAAGAGGAGCAAGTAGTGTACTTGGTCTTGGAGGAAGTGAGCAAACAATTGTAGGAGGTGGAAGTGCAGCTAGTGGATTTGGTGCTGGAGGTGGAGGTGGATTTGGTGGTATAGCAAATCCTCAATCTGGTGGGGCCGGCTCTCCAGCAATCGTCATCGTAACAGAATATTACGTATAAATAATATGGCAAAAACATTATACGAACACTATACAAGTAAAGGTCAAGAGCTTCCATCTGTTTCAGAAAGAATAGGGGTGGCAACACAAGCGGGTATAACTGGCTACACAGGAACTGCGTCTCAAAATAACCAGCTTCTTTCTTTCTTAGAAAAAGGCAGTGGATCCACAACTGTACCTACTGTGCAGTCATCCGACATGTCTCGTCAGGCGGCACTCGATGCACAAAACAAACTTACTAATCTTCAAAATAGAACTGCAAATACCACAACTACAACTACTACAAAGAAACCTGCGGTGGTTCTTAATGAAAACAAAAGCGACTTACAGACAAGACTCGACATGATAAATAGTTCTGCTGCTTCAGAAATAGATAGTATAAATTCTATGTTCGGTAATATGTCTCGAACAATGAATGCTAATTCAAATAGTTTGATTTCAAGTATCCAAAATACCTTTTCAAGGCGTATCGGACAAATGCAAGAAGTGAATAATGCAACCCAAAGAGGGGTAGAAACTGCTGGGTTCGTGTCCGGCCGCGCGCGCTACGCTCCCGAACTTCAAACTGCAATTATCTCTAACACTGAACGAGAAGGAATAAATAGAATTATGGACTTAGAAGTGCAAGAGCAACAGCTTATAGCCGAAGCCCAATCCGCCTCTGACGGAAAAGAGATGCAGATGTTATTTCAAAGAATGGATTCCCTTGGAAAAGTTCATAGTTCTAAAATGTCTGCTATTGGCGACCTCAATAAAGAAGTTATAGAAATGGAAAAATTAAATCTTCAAAAAGCACAGGAACAGCGTCAGCAAATAAAAGATGACCTTGCGAATGATCAGACTATTTCTAAGAATCTCGCGTCATCTCTTGAGGCTTCATTTACTGGGAACGCTGAAGAAGACCAAGCTATGGTTATAAGTGCAGCACGAGAGTATGGTATTGATCCAAACTTCTTGAATCAATCTATCGCCGATGCGAGGGCAGATAAAGCAAAGAGCTTACCTTCTGATATTCGAGAGTACGACGAACTTGTAGGACGAGGACAATATAAGGGTTCATTCCTTGGTTATCAAAAAGCTAAAGCGGCAGCAAATAAAATTGCTTCTAGCGAAACCAAAGAACTTACTCAAGCTGATACTGATAGATATGACTTACCTATTGAACTTGTGGGGAAGTCACCAAAAGAAATTATTGAAGACCTTTCAGTAACTCGTATGCCTGCTTGGTTTAAGATGTCAGAGACTCGTGCTGGACGTGTACCAACTCAGGAAAATTGGGATGCTTTTAGAGATACTGGAGATATGAAAGTCTTTAAAAATACTATTGATATTAATAAGGTTGAAAGTGGTCAGCTAGATTGGTATAGAGCTTATCTGGCTGGAGTAGGTGGAGGTATTCCAGCGGTAGGAGAATAAAACTATGTCATTCTTTTCAATATTATCTGAAAAATTAAAAGCGGGACCATCACCTGCGCCAACCAATCTTGATACTGGTGGAGGTTTTTTAGGTTCCCTCTCTCGAACCCTCAAAGAATTCCCTGGTGCTTTAATGGAAGAAGATGCTAAGTTTGTTGATCGGGCTGGAACTATAGGTGACTTTCTTCTTGATGTTGCTCAAGGTGTAGCAAGAACAATAGCAACTGTGGGCACGGAAGCAGGTAATTTGCCTTTTAAGGCTGGTAATAAAATAACAGGTAGTAATTATCTTCCGTTTGACAAAGAAATACCTACAAGTGGAACTAAGGTAGGAGAAATTGTTTTTGGAGGTAAACCAGTAAGAGACATTGCAGGTACGGCAGAAGCTACTCTCGTTGGATGGGATGAATTCAGAGATTCACTTAATGGTGAAAAGGGAGTAACTCCCACAACAAGAACTTTCTTAAATAAAGGGCTAGCAGTAGGAGCTACAGTTTTCGGGGACCTTTCTGGTACAGGTGGAGCGGCGAAAAAAATAAGTCAAAAAGCAGTAGTAAAATCATTTGAGCTAATGGCTAAATCTAAAAAGCCTACAGAGATTGTCCCAGAAACAATAAATTTATTTAGAAAACTTGGATTGAAAATATTTGGACGCAAAGAAGCAAACGAAATTGCTCCAAAAATTGTTGATTCTCTTACTAAAGAAGACGTAGCTAGAACAGTTGGTGATTATCTTGATACTAAACTTCCAGCTAAAGAAACAGCTGGTGCTGTAGATAATGTTGTCAAAGACTTAGACACCCCAGTACAAAAAGCTATCAAAGACGGTCTCACAGTGGAGCAGTATGTGAAGGGGCAAGTAAAGGAACAATTAAGTGCTACTCAATACGGTGACTATAAGCCAGAATTAAGGAAGTTTGGTGCGGAAGATTATACACCAATAATAAAGCTAGGTGTAAAACCAGATGAAATGGTAACAATTTATCGTGGTATAGATGATATTAAAGGAAATCTACCAAGAAAAATTAACAATGGCGATTTTGTTACGACAGACTTTGATTCAGCTCTTTCTTATGCTGGAAGTCCAGAAGATGTTGTAAGTATGAAAGTCAAAGCTAAATATCTATCTGTATCAGAAGCAGGAGATTTCAAGGCAGACCCATTTTACACAGGGTCAGAATATATATACACCAAAGAAATTATAAATCCCAAAACCTCCTCCCAACTCCGTACAGAGTATGCAGAAGAACTAGCTAAATCAAAAGGTGCTGTGGATAAGACCCTCCCCCCTGGTACTAAACCTTCAGGGTTTGCTACTACAGTGGCAGAGTCAACTAAGACTGCACCTGAGATAGCGACAGGGGTCAAAGACCTTACATATAAAACAATAAATAACACTGACACACTAGCAAAGGCAGACGCGCGCATCGCGGCTAATGCTGATGATGCTCTGGCTTATGTTCGAAACACGCCGGAGCCCGATGCTGAAACCTACGCAACTGGTATGCAACTTATTACTAAATATCAAAATGAGGGGAACTATCAACAGGCAATAGATATCATCCGAGATATGGCGCCGAAAGCTACTAAACAAGGACAAGCGATACAGGTTTTGTCAATGTATAATCGTCTGACCCCAGAAGGTATTTTAAAATACGCAGTGAACGAAGCGGACAAAGCTAAAGTTGGTAAAAAAATAACCAAAGAATTTAGTGACGATATCGTTAAAGATGCTACAAGAATTCAGAAACTCCCTGAAGGTCCAGATAAACTTTTTGAAACTGCAAAGATGATTAAGAAAATTGACGATCTTCTTCCTGTTGGTCTTGGAAGAAAAATCTCTACTATTCAGACAATGTTTCAGCTTTTAAATCCTAAAACTATAGGAAGAAATATAATAGGTAATGCGGGATTTGCTGCTTTTGAAAATGTGGCGGATGTACCAGCAGCTATTTTTGATTCAGCGCTTTCAGTATTTACAAAAACTAGAACTAAAGGTATGCCAAGTATTGGAGCTCAAAGTAAAGGATTTATGGATGGATTAAAAATAGGTATCAAAGATGCTATGACTGGTGTGGATACTACCTTCGGATCTGTGACCTCTCAATTTGAACTCTATGGCCGAACATTCAAAAGTGGATTTATGGAGAAAGCAGAAAAGACTTTAAATGTAGTTTTGAAAGGACCCGACCGCGCATTCTATACTGCCGCTCGAGATGGCTCACTTGCCTCACAATTAAGAGCTAAAGGATTTAAAAGTTTAGATGATGTGCCAGCGAACTTACTAAATGAGATGAAAGAAGCAGCACACTTAGACGGACTCTACCGAACTTTCCAAGACGACTCTGCTTTGGCAGGAATGTTTACAGGATTAAAGAAGGCTCTTAACCTTCCGACTACTAAAGCTTTTGGTCAAGGATCTATTGGACTTGGTGACTTCGTTTTGAAATATCCTAAAACACCTGCGAATCTCCTCTCGCGCGGACTCGCTTATTCCCCTGTTGGTTTTGCTAATACCCTTATAGAAATGGTTCGTCCAATGGTAGGTGGTAAATTCAACCAGAAAAAATTTGTGGAGAGTTTTGGTCGAGCACTTACTGGCTCTACTATGCTTGTCGGACTTGGAGCTATGATGCACAAAATAGGTCTTATTACTGGTAAAAGGGAAGACAATATAAATATAAATGCAGTAGAAAACAGAGAAGGCTTAGGGCAATATAAAATCAATGCCTCAGCTCTAAAACGCTTTGTAATGAGTGGATTTGACCCAGAACAGGCTCAACTACAGAAAGGCGACAACCTAGCCTCTTATGATTGGTTTCAGCCTAATTCTATCGGTCTATCTATCGGAGCTAACTATGACCAAGGTGGAGGGGATGGAGCTACAATGTTAGGCTCTATTCTATCTGGTCTCGATACTCTAGCCGAACAACCCCTTATTCAAGGAGTCACTCGTTTTACAAAATCAAGAAACTTATCAGAAGGTTTTACTAAATTGATAGAATCTGCACCTTCTTCTTTTGTACCTACTTTAGTAAACCAAATCCGTCAAGTAGTAGACCCTACCGCGAGAAGTATTCAAGATACAAACTTTATGGGTCGCATGTCTAGATCAGTACAAAATAGAATCCCTGGGCTTTCTGACAACCTAGAACCTAGGGTAAATGTTTTCGGAGAAAATCAAAAAGTGTATCAGGCTGGCGACAATAATTTCTTTAATGTGTTTTTTAATCCTGCTTTTATTACAAAGTTCAAAGGCACACCAGAAGGTCAACTTGTTTTAGATCTATACAAGGACACTGGCCTGGCAGGCCAAGCTCCTAAAATAGCGCAAAAGTCTTATATAATAAATGGAGAAAAAAAGCCACTCACACCCGAAGAATTCACCGGGTATCAACGCTTTATTGGAACTTACTCAAAAGAAATAATTGGTTCTCTTTCCCAGAGCCCAGAATTCAAATCTGCTCCTCAAGATGAACAAATAAAAGCGATATCAAATGTACTATCTGATATCGGTTCTGCTGGAAGAATTATAATCCTAGGTAATCGCCCGGAGAAAGTTCCGAGCAAAGGAGTACAGGTTATAATGCAAAGGCATCTACAGCTTTATGGAGCTAGATAAAAGGATCAGCTAGCCAAGATACAGCTAAAGTAAAAGCTAATCCCATGACTACCAACATAGATATAAGAAAAATAACCTCCCCCATTTCTTTTATAATTTGTTTCATTGTATAATTAAAGCATTATTAAATAACATTCGTCAACACTATGGAAAACGAAGACTTAAAAAATGGCATAGAGCAATTTTATGAAAACTACAAAGGCGCCTTCGATTTAAGAACAGACGAAGAGAAAGCCAAAGATTTTAATCAAGAGGAATTTGTTGCTGGTATTTCTCCTATTGACTGGATAGAAAAATCACCTGAGAAATGGAGAAGCTTTCCAGTGCTTAACCAATTTTATACTTTGAAATGCGTTAGCTTCACTATTGCCAAATTAGCTCTAATCAGCTTGTGGCTAAAGACAAAAGAGATGCTCAAGTTCAGCCCTAACTCTATTTATAAATATCGTTCAAACAGTCCGGGTGGTGGAATGGCAGGTAATGATGCTTTTGCAATATGGAAAGATAAAGGGATATCGCTAGACATAGTATGTAAGAGTAATCAAGTGCAAGAGGGTGACACTTACGAAATCTCTGATTTTGCTAAAGCAGTAGCTCAAGGTTTCAAATTAGGAAGCTATATCACTATCACAGAAAAAGACTTTGACAGGGTCGCATCTACAATTCAAACTACAGGTAAAGGAATAATGGTCTGGTTCTATTTTACTTTAAGGGAATGGTCAGGAGAAATACCTGTAGTCATGGATGACTTAAATAATGCGTATCTGGTTAGAGCAGTAAGACATTCGGTAACAGCCGTAGACTATGGTCTAAAAGATGGAGTAGAGGTTCTAAAAATAGAAGACTCCGCATGGTTTGGTGGAAGAAATGTTCGATATATAACCAGGGATTTCTTTACTAAAAGAAATATGTTAATTAAATATCCGATGAATTTTATCTATGAAGATCAGCAAGAAGCTCCAGTAAAGATTCCTCCAAGATTTGTATCTAGTCAAAAAATGGTATTCGGTTCTAGTAGCGAGCACGTAAAACAGCTTCAACTAAGATTAAAAGAACTAGGATTTTTTCCTTTTAATATAGATGCCACCGGTTACTTTGGTAACATAACAAAGGCATCTGTGGTAAAATTCCAACTATCACGCAATCTTGTTGGGAGTGGATATGTCGGAGATCAAACTCTTGGAGAGTTAAACAAGATTTGAAAAAGGTCGTAAACATTATTAAAAATTAATAAATAATATTATGAATAACATTATAAATAGTAAAAGATTAAAATCGTTTTTTATCACAGCTTCTTCCCTCTTAGGAACAGCACTCTTGGCAATAGTTCTTACACCAGAGTTTTCAAACTTCCTTCAATTAGCTCGTGAAACATTGGCAAGTTGGGGTATTCCAACAGTAATAATTGCACTTATTGGAGTATTTATTTCTGAACTTTGGAAGGCAATACTAAATGCTAGAACAATCGCTAAACAAAGTGAGGTAGCAGGTGACTCTTTTAGAGATTATAAGAACGAACTTTATTAACCTTAACCTAAGAATTTATGAGTACAAAATTTCTATGGACTGGCTTAACTTTCTTGATTGTGTCAGGTACGCTTGATTGGTCTAAAGGATTTATTTTAGCAGGTGTTATCATAATGATTTTCGGTGTAGTCTTAATGTGGTTGGATAAGTAGATTCTTAAGGTATCTCATTCTATGGGCTACCTTATGGAGCTGTTGTTGATTAAGTAGTTATCCACTAAATATATGCAAAAAGACCGGGGAATAAAAAAGCCCTTATTATAAGGGCTTTTTTATTCTATGTTTATTTTAAGGACAGGACTTCCGGCACTTCTATTATCTTAGGTTTGATAATTTTACCTGCATTGAGATAAATCATTGTACCGTAAGTTTTTTTGAATTGCTTGTAGTCTTCTTCCCACTCTGCCCTACTTCGTGTAACGTATTCATAGCCATCTTTCCTTCGCGCTGTAAGTCTAAGGATAGCCACTTCGTCTATTTGTTCTTTTTTAAGATGTTCATACATATCAGCATAGGCGGACAACTGAAGCCAATGGCTGTCATATATAGCTGTCTTTGAAGTTTTAAGGTCAAAGAGCACTCTCTTTCCATCAATAATATATATCCGGTCTGTGGTTCCACCAAGCTTGTGCTTGTCGGAAATTAGCCGAAGTTCTACAGCTTTTATTTCTGGAATATATCTCTTATGCCATTCTACATAGAATGAAAGTAACTGGTATTCTTCATCCGTTACACCTGAAGTTTCATAATTTATTGTCTCTCCTTTATCTAACAACTCAGACGCAACGTGAACCCTCGTTCCCCTCTCACCTGCTTCTTTTAGTACACGCTGGGCATCCTCATAAGTTCCTTGGTCGGCAAGATACCGCTCAAAGAATTGTCCTTTAGGAAGGAACCCTGTTACAAAAGTTACAGATGGATAGTATACATCCTTTTTAGTGGGAGACGGATACCAGTGGGCATCACGCGGAAGTAGTTGTAGTGTTTTTACTGACATTAGTCTTTTTTACCTTCAAATTCATCAAGAGGATCAGTCGATACTGGACCAGTGCCTTTCTTGACATACACTTCGATACTCTTTGCTGGAGCAAAGCCCGCAGTGACAGAAGGAACTTCTTTCTTAAATTCAAATCCGAGAATATCACCTAAATCAACATTCCGGGTTCTATCTACTAAGTATTTCTTTTGGAAAGAGATGCCGACATTTTGCACACTGCCATCATCCTGCTTAAGAACGAAAACCTTTTGAGCTGCGAAAGCTCCTTTGGCTGGCGCGTCATACATCTCGATTACTTCTCCTTTTACTCTATCACCAACTTTTTCAAAACCGAACCAATTAGACTTGGGCTTATTATCTTCACTAAAAAATTCATCTACCATATATTTTTTTTCATTTATCTTTTAATTTTTATCTGGTCAGTTTTAACTGACTTGACTGATATCTCATCAATGATTTTCGAGACCATCTGTTTTGAGATACCAAAGACACTACCAAGCTCAACCATATCGTAACCCAACGTAAAATACCCCATATAGATGAGGTAATTTCGAACATTGAGTGACGCGTCTTGATTAGCCATACTTTAATTATAAACTTTGTCTATAATTAAATCAAGTCAACTTACCCACAGGTGATATTGGTTGACTTCAATTTATACTTTGAAGTATAATATGTATTATATGGAAGAATCCAAACGAAACTTACTTCGAATATTATCAGATAACAAAAAGTTTATCGGAGCTATTTACGAACTAAGCGCACACCATAGCCGAAAGCTTTACTACGGGGAAGTGTTTCGTGATTTATATATAAAACCAGAGAGCACTGAACGAGAGATTTTGGGTTGGGTTTTTACTGTGGCAATTCTCTTAAATACAAAAACTGAAAATGATGGATTAAAAGTATGGGAAAATGTTTTTGAAGTTATTTTAAAAAATAGAATAAAAATATTCAAACAGTTACTTATACATCACGCTCCTGTAAAAAATGTAATTAAAAATCATATAAAAGAAGTAGATGATTCTATAAATATGAAAGTAATAGAACGTAGAAAGCATGATAAAAATTCTATGATGTGGGAGTGGGAAGATATTCATATTGAGGAACTTGTTTGGTATAAAGAGCAACTTAAAAAAGCTCTCATCATTACTCAAACTATTAAAGATAATCCAACTATCACAGATAATGATATCGAGCGTGCTAAAGAATACGATATCAATCAAATGATAGACTTCAAGCGTAATTTTGCCTCTTGTATTTTCGACCACGAAGATAAAACTCCGAGTATGAAATACTACCCACTCACCAACTCGGTATATTGTTTTTCTTGCGGACGATCAGCAGACGCCATTTCAGTTTATAGAAAATTAAACAACACTCAATTTATTGACGCAGTTAGATTTTTAATTAAATGAAATACGAAAAACTTTCACAAATCAAAGAGCTATATAAATCCGTATTTTATATGGAAGAAGATATGGTATTAGATACTATCCTTTCTATTGCTATAGCTACCAAACTCCCCGGCGACCCTATTTGGTTATTGATTATTGGAGGCTCATCGAGTGGAAAAAGTGAGCTTATTGGTATTCTCAATAAAGTAAAGTTCAACCACCCTGTTTCTTCTTTGAGCGAAAATACCTTTTTATCAAATATGAAACTTAGTGCCGGAAAGGAATCATCCCTCCTCCATCAGATAGGTACCAACGGAATGATAACTATGAAAGACTACACCTCAATCCTATCTATGCGTAGTGAAAAGCGTGAGCTAATTGTTTCCCAAATGCGTGAAATCTTTGACGGCAAACTAGATAAGCTTGCTGGGAATGGAAATAATGAACACTGGGAAGGTAAGATTAATTGGATCGGAGCAGTCACTGATAGTATTTTCATCGCTGAGGGGGAGAGTGCCGGTATGGGACGAAGAACCATAAACTATGTGATGCCTCAACAGGACCGTATAAAGACCACTAGACGAGCTCTGGCGAACACTGCTGATATAACAGAGAAACGCCTACAGATACAGGATGCCGTGGCAGAATTTATAAATCATAAGCTCGCTACCCTCCCTAAGCAGTTACCTGTCCTATCAGAAGATATGCAGGAAGATGTGATTCAATTAGGGAATTTTACAACTTTGGCTCGTACTCCAACTGCCAGAGACTTTCATCAAACTTTAATATTGGTCCCGGATGCAGAAATGCCAATGCGTGTAGCCTCTATGTTTCAAAAACTAGTACAGATAAATATTCATATTTCGGATGATGGAGTTCTAACTGACGCACATTGGAAACAACTTTGTAAACTTGCTTTTGACTCTATCCCTAAACAAAGAATAATGACACTAAAGATATTAGCCAAGTATCCTATGGTTACGAAAAAAGGTGTAGCTCTGGAGCTCAATTACCCAACAGACACAGTAGGTATGTGGCTCGAAGACTTGAATGTGCTCGGAATTTGTAAGAGAGCACAAGGCTCTGCAACCTCTGGGGATCAATGGACAATGGAGCCCCAATATCGGGAACTTATGGTAAAATTTATGGATATTAAATTGAAAGAAGAAGCTTTAATTGATGACGCTTCTGAGACCGGAGAGACCTTTAATCCTACTCCACCTTGGATGTCGGCAGGGGGAACGGATGATAAGGGAGAATTAAAAGAACAGGCTAAGAATGCGGATTTAGATTTTGAGAATTTTTAATTATGAAACAAGAACAAACATACAACTGCGAACTGTGCTCTGACACTGGATACATCCCTACAATGGAAGCAGTCTATCCAGGCGAAGGGTATATGGCAAACATCGGAGAGAGAAAATGTACCTGTCAGATTAGAGATGATGATGATGAGTACAATGAATAAGAGCTTCGCTCTCATTCATTGAAACTCTCCCTGACTTCTGATGTAACAAAAAAGCATCTATATCAATAAGATATAGAGCTTTTTTCTTGTGGGGGATATAAAAAATAATACCGACATAAGCTTGAGCACCATTAAACATAATAATATCGCAGGGTTTTCTGTCGAACCCGACATCTGCGATCTTGTATGTCACTCTCTGGTGCTTGGCGGCGTACAGCCACGGAAGCTGGTGAGGTTCCATCTTTGAGAGATTGAAAGTATTTGTTTTAGTGAGCTTGAGTTCTAAGACAATATTACCTGAGAGGTTTTTTTTGAGATAGTCTTGGACTGCTGGATAGAATGATTTTTCGGTCACTCCGTAATTATATCATTTTTTATTCCTATATAAAATTAACATTTGGGCTAAATTGTTTTGGTTTTTTTGTCATAGTTTTTTCCATATATGGCCCAATCAAAATCTCTCTTACCTAGAAATGAGTCGTAAACTGCCTGATCCACTCCTTCAGTAATAAGAAATATGAAGTTGTTTTCGTGTAAATTATTAATTCTAAGGAAACGACCCATAGCTTGTGTGGTATCAGTGTAGGAAAAAGATAAAGATAGAAAAACTATCGTATCAAAAGTCGGAAGTTCATATCCCACCGAGCAAGCAGACTGGATAATAATGACGCATTCTTTGGACTCATTGGCTTGTCTAATGACCTCATCTCTGTTTTTAATGTCTCCATGAAGCTCAAAAACGGGTTTATTTGCTTGGATAAGGTACTTTACCATCTCAATTTGGGCTTTATATCTGCAAAAAATGGCTAATTTTTTATGTTTTTTAATTAAAATTCCAAGATAAGCAATCTTCTCAGTATTTTCAATCATCTTAAAATCAGTTCCATTTGTATAGACAAAGCCGTTCTCAATTTGATGTTCGGTGGTCCACTGCTCAATATGGGTACTCTCAGTGTAGGCATATTCCTGCTTGGCAAGTTTCTGCTCCTCTGAGAGTGGGAATGTAATCAACACATGCGTCTGCTCAGGAACATCCACTATCTCCTCCATATCCACTATATTACCTATTTTAGCCACTAGAGAGGCTATATCCGCCTCAATCCCAGGCTTTGGCTTCATAATGACCCTGTGGCCCATCTGGATCTGCCAGAAGAACCTATCAACGAAGGCTTTGTAGTTCCAGTCATAGCCTAGGAGACGTGCTAAGGCGAGGATGTTTAATGGTGAAGAAAGATAGGGAGTTGCGGTAAGGAGGTACCGGAACTCAATATCATGCTTCTTCATGTACCACGCCATAGATTTATGAAGCTGGCTCTTGAGACCAGCAAAATAATGACAATTATGTACGAGCACACCTTCAACTACATAACTTGGATGTCCTGAAACTTCAAGATTATAGACTGTAAATCCTTCATCACCTCTTGATTCTTGAATCTGTATACTTTCCACCCTAATTGTTTCAAAACTTTGTTTTTCTTTTTGTCTTGTTCTTGCCTTTTTAATAATTGATGAGAACAACCATCTACTTCTATCGCTATTTTTCTCATAGGATGAGCAATATCTATCTTGTAATTCCACCCCGATCCCATGATTTTTTTTGTTATTACTATATGTTCTGCATACCACCCAACGCCAAGCGCTGTTAATAAAACCCTCTGTGGTACAGGCATAACTTGACCATTTCCACCACGAATCTTTGGTTTGTGCCCCATTAATTTCAATGTGTTTTTTACTTTCTGAATAGTTTTTGGATTTTCCATTGGATTCTTTTTCGTCATTCTTACAGAAGAATCCTTTGCTCTTTGGGGATTCTTTATGTAATTCAACTTGATCCCACAAGTCTGTGAACAACAAAAACTCTCTTTCCTTTTCTGTTGAAACTTTTTCTTGCATACTAAGCATCGTATTATTTCCATATTTATACATAATATCATGGACAGTAGAGTAATGCAACAACTCACTATTTAACAAATCTTCAGCTTTTCTCCATCCTTGAGTAGTAAAAAATGGATGGTTTGAAGTTGTTTTAATTATAGTTCCATTAGATAAAGTTAAGTGTAATATTTTATCTACATTTTGCTGACCAATACTTACAACCTTACCATTATGCCCGAGCGCATTTACTACAATATCTCCAACCTTTATTGTTTGAATATCTCTATAACCTTTAGGTGTGAGTACTCGAGTGCCGGCAATAAAACACTCATCTATAAGAACGCAATCAAACTTACGAAGAATTTTCGCATACTTTTTAAACTCCTCTTTGGAGTAAATCGTATACACGGCATTTTTGCCATGAGCTTTAATATCCCGAGCCCACTTTTCTTTCAGCATCTTTGGAACCACTACTAAAACAGTACCCGCATTCTTTTCTGCGAGGGAGATTCCAGTCAGGGTCTTGCCGGTGCCAGTTGAATGCGCGAGGAGGATCCTCGGTGGATTCTCCAAGAGCACCTGTTTCTGATGCTTAAACAGATTTATCATCTTTAGAATCTAATATCTCTAATACTTGTCCTGTTACTAATGTCAACCATTGCTTGTTTGTTTCTAGTTCTTTCTTTAAAAATACTATTTCCTCTTCTTTTAAGTCTACACTTTCTTCTGTAGCAAACTTCTTTCCTAAGATCCAACCTAGAGTGGGATTAGATACTTGACTACCTAAAACTGTACTAATCGCTACTCCGATAGTTAAATTTTCCCCTCCGTTCTTTAAATTCTCTCCTTTAAAATCCTTAAGCACTTGTCCTGTTTTTATTGTTTTCATAATTATTTTTTGTTAATTTTTAATCTTCTTGCCTCGACCCGAGGCTTGGTATCCAGTATATCGCATTTTTTAGTTTTAGTTTATAGGATTTTCGCATCTTTCTCTCCGACAGAATGGGTGGAGTTAATGTGCTAGGAATTAAAAAGTAGTACAATGTGGAGGTCTTAGCTTTGCACTAAATAAAAAAGTTAATAAGATGCAAACATACCCTCGGGCTTCGGGGGTATTTTTGCATTCGTGGTATAATACAGTAGGAGTTCTTTATGAAAAAACATAATGGAAAAAGCAGTACATATGTACCGAGAGTAATAAACTACAAGATGGTTTTACCTCGGTACACAGAAACGGTCATTTCGTCCGTTTTACGTCTTGACTTACCGTTCCTCGTATCAATACGAAGGCTAAGAAACCACAAAAACAAATTCCTTTATTGTCACAGACTTGTATGAGCAAACGAGTTTATTGCCCAAAGTGTAAACTACCCTTTGGTTACAATGTCTTAAAAACAAAACACCACATTCTACCTAGAAGATTTTTTAGGGGAAGTTGGGATGTAATCCTCATTTGTCGTGAGTGTCACAACAAATTAGAAACAAGGATTCCCTATAAATATAAGTTACCAATGAGTGGATACTACTTAATTGTTAACAACTTTTTAGGGTTTAAAGCGGTACAACAACACTAACAAGAAAACCCTACTATACTAGTAGGGTTTGTTTTGCGCTTATAGGCGGGAATGAGAGAAGCGCAGAGAGGTCCAATACACACTATAGCATATTATTCATCTGTTAATGGTTTATAAAAAAAAACTAATACTTCTTGTAATCTTAAATCGTCTTGATGTTTGTTTACCCAATACTTTATTACTTCCCCTCCCACCCTTTCCCTTTCTTCTGCTAAAGCTTGGTTGATTTTGGAGGTGATGAAGGTTCTAAGCTCATTTCTCTCAGTTTCTTCTGTAGCGTAAGATGATGTTTTTTTAGCCAATATGTGCGTTCCTATATCGCCTGAGAAATCAGTCCATTCAAACTTCTCATCGAATTCCGCTAAGACTTTTTCTGTGTGGGATTGCTCACGACCTACAGCTTCGTCAAATGCTTTTCTTAGTCCACTGTTTTCTCCTTCAAATATTTCTGATGGTTTCATTACTTTAGTATGTTATTGATAATAGGTTTTAGGTCTTCTATGGCTAAAAGGGTTCTAACCAACATCTCTCTACTTTCAAAGAACCCTTCTCAAAGTGTGGAGAGTTCTGTTTTTCTATATCTTTTAACACCTTTTTAGCTTCAGCTTTTTTATAGAACAAAACCCATTCCACCCTTGAACCACCAAGACAATACTTACCATTCTTGACATAAATTTGGTGGTAGTTTCCATTTTCGTGGTAAAAAATTGTATATTTTTTCATATATTATTATTTAATTTTACTATTATCGACTGCTGATAAAACTTTTCTCAAGTTAGGATACCCGTTATTGTGTGTGGCATACAAATCACAAAGTGCTTGCTTCACCCCCGCCGTTGCTACCGCACCTCTGATTGACTCTGAAAGGAAGTGCTCTATCCCTGGCAATTCTTCTTCAGTAGTGAATCCTATTGCTTTGTTTAGTTGCCTCAGTTTTTCTATTCTTTTTTCTGTGTAGGTCATAGGGTTTGTATACATCTTATCTGCGGGACATATATGCTCTTCAATAATTCCATCGACATCATTAATTCTATCAACATCATTTCCAATACCAGTATCGCATATAGGACACTTATAGAACTCGATTTGATCTTCGTGGGTCATATATCTTTAGTTTTTTGATCATATTATTAAATCCTTAATATCAACACCCTTTTCCCTCTCCTCATTTGTAATTTCACAAGCGTCTAGGTTTCCAGAAAGTCCAGAGACATCTCCAGAAAGTCCAGAGACATTTCCATAAAGTCCAGATGAAATTATTCCATAAAGTCCAGAGACATCTCCATAAAGTTCAGAAACATTTCCATAAAGTCCAGATGAAACTTCTCCAGAAAGTCCAGGATGTAAACCTTCAATCTTTAGACCATCTTTTATATAGTATAGCTTATATTGTTTTTTTATTAGTTTTTTGATCATATTATTAAATCCTTAATATTAATACCCTTTTCCCTCTCCTCATTTGTAATTCCACATTCATATAGGTTTCCAGAAAGTCCAGAGACATCTCCAGAAAGTCCAGAGACATTTCCATAAAGTCCAGAGACATTTCCATAAAGTCTAGATGAAATTATTCCAGAAAGTCCAGAAACTTCTCCATAAAGTCCAGAAACATCTCCAGAAAGTCCAGAGACATCTCCAGAAAGTTTAGAAACATTTCCATAAAGTCCAGATGAAACTTCTCCAGAAAGTCCAGAAACATCTCCATAAAGTCCAGATGAAACTATTCCATAAAGTCCAGATGAAATTATTCCAGAAAGTCCAGAGACATTTCCATAAAGTCTAGGTGAAACTATTCCAGAAAGTCTAAAAAGTCTAGGATGTACACCTTCAATCTTTACACCATCTTTTATATGATACAGCCTGTATTCTTTTTTTATTAGTTTTTTGATCATATTATTAAATCCTTAATATCAACACCCTTTTCCCTCTCCTCATTTGTAATTTCACAAGCGTCTAGGTTTCCAGAAAGTCCAGAGACATTTCCAGAAAGTCCAGAGACATCTCCAGAAAGTTTATAAACATTTCCAGAAAGTTCAGAAACATCTCCATAAAGTCCAGAGACATTTCCAGAAAGTCTAAAAAGTCTAGGATGTACACCTTCAATCTTTACACCATCTTTTATATAGTATAGCTTGTATTGTTTTTTCATAGTTATTTAGTGTTTAATGGTTTGATTGAGGAGAGGGCTTCCCTAGCATCTTTTTCTAAAAAATCTTTCTCAACATCGATGTGGATATATTCACCATTGAATCCATCGCTTGAATGTTTAAATCCATCTTTGAAACCTTTTATATACATATTCCCCTCCTTTTTAATTTTACTCAATCTCCACAACTCCAATAATTTGATCATAAACTCACTATTGGTATATATTTTCTCTTTATCACACACCTTCTTAAATATCCACCGTACTTCCTTTTCTAAGTTCAAAGCGACATATTCCTTATTGTTGTTTTTCATATATTATTCTTTAATTTTACTATTTTGGTATACCATTTTTTTTGCTTCATCTATTAACGTATAACCTTTAATACCATAACCCTTTAACTCTATTTTAATACCTTTTCTTAACTCTATTACTTCGTATACATCCCTTCGTACTACTACGCAATTAGAACCAGTATTGAAGATACAGTTATACCTCGTATTGAAGGTACAGTCAGAACCAGTATTGAAGGTACAGTTAAAAAGAGTATCGAAGGTACAGTAAGAACCCGTAGCGAAGGTACAATTAGAACCAGTCTTGAATTTCCAACCATTCTCAAGATTAAAATCTAAAACTAATCCCCTTTCATTGCTAGAAAATGTCTTCGCCTCTTCATCTATAGTATAAAGACTTTTATCTAATGGTACTCCAAACTGTGTTATTGAGTAATTCATATATATTTATTTAGTTAATTGACATTCGCACTAATATCCTACTCCGCTACCGTCGCCGTAGCCGTCGCCATCATAGCCGTCGCCGTTGCCATTGCCGCCGCCGTCGCAGTCGTAGCCGTTTGCATCGTCTATTTGTTATATCTAAACATATTGTTATTGATTATTCTGATACTCTAACAGTATAGAGTGTTATATAACAGTATGCAAATATCCTCTTGGGGATAACTTACTTCTCCTACTATTCTTCCAAACCATCAGTTCATTCATTTCATATATTTCCAGCCCCGAATCTCTCCACGCTTTTATTATTTGATAACGCATCAGCATCAATTCAGATCTAACTATGCTCACACATCTCCTGTGTACACCGCTATTTTTATATGTAGGTTTTGAGCAAAGGGGGCAGTTCATATTATTATTGTTTTGTTAAAAGTTTCGACCCTTTTACCATTCTTTTTAATTTCTTCAGCAACCTTACCTTCATATGCTTTGTTTGCTTCTTTATCAATCAAAACTGATGCGAATGATTCCGGGGAGATTTTAAGAGCTCGGCAGATGGACATAATCATATTCTGTGAGATCGGGATAGCTTGAAGTGCTACCTTATAGGTCATCACATCTCGGTGCAGAGCATTGTATTTATTAGCGAGCTCCATCAGAGCTTCCTGCTCAGGAGTGAAGATATTTTTGATTCTCTTATTCTTAAGAGAATCAATCTTATCCGGACTCTTATTCTTGTTGATTTTTTCTTGTTTTTTTGGCATATAATTAAATATTTATTAATAAATTTTCTAACCCTGTTCACTTAAAACCTTCTTAATAATTTCCCTAAGATCACCGTCATAAGGAACGGATGCTTTGTATTGGTTCACGATATTATGCTCGTCAAGGTTCTCAAAAGGTACAACTAGCTTACCAACATTGACATAGTGGGGGGTAGAGAGGTCATATGTAGCGTATTCAGAGGAGTAAAAATTGTTACCGTGGTCAATGACTTTGCCATCAAGAACGGAAGTGAGTTCAAATCCTCTTTTGTTTACACTTTGACGCTCGAACTTCTTGCGCGCATCTTGCTCCTCGGCATACTTTTGTGCTTTCTTCACTGGATCCTTTTCGTGTGGAGTCCTGCTCGCTAAATTTCGCTCGTATATCGGTGGCATAACACGCGTGCCGGAATATGCAGCCAAGATACAGTGCTCAATTACTGCAATATCGTAAGATATACCGAGTTCGGCCTTTATCTCTTGGAGCTTGTCCCAAATCGGCTTGTTAAATAGTCCTACGAATTTCTTTGTTTCTCTTTTTGTTCTAGACATATAAAATATAATTTATTTAATTAATAAAGATTTTATCTTCTTATGTGCATCGACCAACATAGAATTGATGACGTCTTTTTCTTCTTCGATACATCGTATCTCTGTGTCTTTGTCCTTTAGAAGTTTTTTAAGTTCAACCAAAAGCATCGTGTCCGATAGATGTTTGATCTTTTGTACCTTGGGTGATTTTTTTGTATTCATATATGAGTATATTATATACGTATGTACATGATAGGTCAATATATAGGTGTGGATAACTTTGATACCCTATTTTGATGTATGAAAAATAAGGGGTTTATGTAGGTCCTCGCAAATTTCGAGGGGCAAAAAATAACTAGGGAGGGCTGGTCAAAACTTTACCCATAATATTTTTGGGGTTATGAGTAAAATTTAGTACGGCGGGGTAGTATAGTTCGTTCGTTCCTCAATTAAAATTACAAACAAAAAACCGGACAATAGTTGTGTTATTGTACCGGCTTTTGTTTGGCTTTCTAGTGTACTAGTGTGCCTTTCAATTCCCTATATGTTCCCCTGTGCTATGATATCCCAGTCGTCCTCTTTACTTCTCTTAAACTTTAGCAACCATTGACCACTGTCATCAAAATAGTATAGCTCTATCTGGCCAACAGGTATTTTTTCGACTGTAAACTCTTGAGAAATAAACTCGTTCGCTGTCTTTGTTATTGCTTTTCCTTTCTCGCTGTTTATAAATGTTGCTAGTTTCATATATTTAATTATGGAATTGGTTTCTTATAAATAAAAAACCAATTTCTTCGACCATTCCATGTGATTATTCCAGTTCGATCAAAACTAGCCCACTTCGTACCAATAGAGATGACAAAATGACTTTTGTATATTTTTAATTTCATATATTTTATTTTCAATGTACACCGCCACAACTTCGGCGTATAGGCACAAAAGGTTAAAATAATGTCTTTTATGCTTTATTGATAGCCTTATAATCGATTATAAGGCTATCTAAAAGCTAAGAAGGTGGCTATAGGCTATTTTTTATCTGTATTGCGTTTTAAGCCGTGTTAAATGATAGCAAGGTAGTAAGATTAATTAATTTCTGCTAGTGTTTCGAGCTCTTTACTATTCCATAACTTATTTATGTTTTCGCTCTCATTTAATACGGCTTTGTAAATCTTTTCTACTCTTATACTGTCATCATCATAACCAAAATGACCACAAAAATCCTCAAAGCTTCCAATTCCTGTGCTACCTGATAAGCAAGCAAGTACATCGTATGCATTTGGCTTTGTACCACGGCCTTCTCCGTGCCTTATCTTTTTAGCGTCCGCAATACTTCCCCAGAAATTAAAGCCGTATATATGTTGCTTATTTGTTAGTGTAATCCAGTAATTTATACCGTGCTGTTCTCCTTTCTCGGTCCATAGCGGACTTTTTTGTGGTATTGCTTTTACCACTTCAAGTTTGGTATTAGTGTCTGATAAAAACTTTTCTGCTTGTTGTTTGTATTTATTCATATATTTAATTATCTAATCAATAGTAATATTGCTATATGTTGCAGTACGACAATAATCAACCAACCAACACTCGCGACAATAAATCCACGCCAATAATTGTATTTTCTTGCTTCTACTTCTTTTGTCATATAATAATTTTATCTGGTAATTCTGCCTTTTTTAGTATATACATAAGATATAATATAGTAGATGTATAATAAGTTATTATATAATATATTATATCTATTATATTGTATGTATATAATTATATACTATAGTAAGTATAGTATTAAAGCAAGACAAAGGTGTGGATAACTAGATTATTGACAAAGGCTTAAAACAAAATGATGTTTGTTGTCAAGGTGGTTTTTATTTAAGGCTTATGGCATATGGGTAATTTTCCGCTTGTAAAATAGCTCTTTTGACATATAATAGTTTTTTTTTTTTTTTTTTTTTTTTTTTTAAAAAAATT
>Ga0163150_10001311_pt1 | contig 42729 bp, 38 predicted proteins | sample OliLakLV19P2IB_FD_148628 | JGI IMG/M metagenome (GOLD analysis project Ga0163150, IMG submission 148628) | Freshwater microbial mat bacterial communities from Lake Vanda, McMurdo Dry Valleys, Antarctica - Oligotrophic Lake LV.19.P2.IB | ecosystem: Environmental > Aquatic > Freshwater > Lake >... | reverse complement strand
TCTGTCTGGCGGCATGGAGATTGTCGCCCTAACCGGATGGGGACAGGAAGAAGATCGCCGTCGCTCGAAGGAGGCTGGGTTCGATCACCACTTGGTCAAGCCCGTCGAACTAGCCGCGCTTGAGACGCTGTTGGCAACGCCGGCTGCACGCTCGCCATCCTTTGGGAAAACAAAGCCCACGAGAACTTCTTTGCGAGTGCTGGTCGTCGATGATATGCGGGCTGCGACTCACATGCTCGAAATGCTGCTGAAAGCCGTCGGGCATGATGTTCGGACGGCTTCTGACGGGCCAAGCGCCTTAGCAGCCGCGCTCGATTACCGGCCAGACGTTGTGCTGTTAGACATCAGTTTACCGGGAATGAGTGGTCTTGAGGTCGCCAAGCGAATTCGCCAACAATCCTCGCTCAAGGACATCGTGTTGGTCGCCATGACAGGCTACGGGGAAGAAGAAGATCGTCAGCGTTCGTTTGAAGCCGGATTCGATCATCACTTGGTAAAGCCGGCTGACATCAGGGCCGTGCAGGAGATCTTGACGACCGTCAAGAAGAATGCCAATTAAGGAGGATGTTTTGATCAAAAGCGACTCCATAGCCTCCGCGCAATCTACAATTAGGCAAAACGTTCTTACCCCAAATCGGAAACGCATCAATGTCTGCTTTTAAGTTATCGGTATTGCTGCTTGAAGAGTTTGTGGTGATCTTTTTTTTCATCCTTATTCTTGGATATCTCGTACCGTGTGGTCGAGCGTACTACCTATTTTTTCTGCATTCAGACGAAGAAAAGGAGAGTCGTCGAATCCAGGACCGTAGGCCTACGCCTCAAGGTATTCGAAGAGAAATTTGGATGTCGTTGCAATCAATCCTCATATTCTCAATCATGGGTACCGGTCTGTTCGAAATGTATAAAGCCGGAATGACCAGTATCTATTGGGATACTTTCGCATACCCTCTTTACTATCTACCGATCAGTTTTTTCCTTTGCCTTGTAATCCAAGATACGATTTTTTACTGGACGCATCGCTTCATGCATTGGCGACCGGTCTTCAAGTACTTTCATGCTGGTCATCACAAGTCGGTCAGCCCATCGCCTTGGGCTATCTTTGCGTTCCAACCCTTGGAAGCAATATTGCAGTTCTGTTGCCTCATGCTGATTGTCATCTTCGTCCCGCTCAAGCCGATCATTTTTCTCGCCTTCATGTCCTACGATTCGATGATCAACATTGCTGGACACACTGGCCACGAAATGATCCCGCCTTGGATGTCGCGTCATTGGTTGTTCAAAGGATTCAACAACGTCACACATCATGACAACCACCATACGAACATGCGGTGCAACTTCGGGGCTTTTTTCAATGTCTGGGATCGTTGGATGGGAACGTTCGTAGACAACGTAGCGGTCGAGTCAACGGCTGAGCGTTCTGCTATCCATAAGAGCGAGTTGGTCGGTAAATTGGTCGAGCATCGATAGCTCGTTCATTTCTTTACAGGTTAGCATTCCTCAGAATTGTTCGGGTCGATGGTTGCTTTCCTTTTTTAACCGGTCACGAAGATGAGTAAGAAACTATTTATTGTTGCTGCTAATACCTACGCCCCTCACAGCCAGCCGTTGGTGAACCCCGCCCGGCGCAGCCCGGCGACGAGGTAGGGGCACTCGCGCATCAAGCGCCAGAGCAACCCCGAACGGTAGTTCTCGATCATCAAGACAATCGGCCCCTGGTTGAGTCCGAAATGAAACGGCGAAACCCAGCCGTGTTCACTGCGGGACTCATCGGGATACGTCGGATTGAAGCTGGCCTTGAACCCATAGGGGCGGTCGATTCTCAGGTCGATGTCGTGAAACCATTGGAGCGTTGGTCGGACGATCTCTGGGGCAAAAGGAAGTGAAGCGGCCGTGGCCCACGGCGAAATCGTGCCGTCGTCCGGGCCGTAAGGCACGCCGCGCGCGTAATAGCCGTAGAAGGGTCGCTCGATGCCCGCGATGCGACGTGTCTCCCAGCCAGGGCCGTCGCTGGCCGTGAACCCCCAACAGTTGGCAGCGTAGCCTTTGAATTCGAACGGGTTCTCGATGGCGTACTGTCGCTGCACGTACGCCGCCCTCCGGCTGTTCTCGAAGTAGTCGATCCCCTTGTCGCGCATGAAGGCGTCCTGGATGCCGCGAAAGTCAATCCACACGTGGGATAATTGATGAATGAAGAGCGGGCCGGCGTACAAGAACTCAAAGTCGTGGACCTTCTTCCAGTGATAGGTGGACAGCCACGCCGGATAGCTCTCTTCGGGCAGCGGATAGGTCGGCGAGCCGAGGCCGAGCACGTACAGGAGCAGCGCCTCGTCGTAACCCTCCCACCGGTAGCGCAGGAAGCCGCTCTCCGGTTTCCAGCCGTGGGTGACCGAGGCTCCGCCGTCCCGCGCCCAGTTCCAGTCGGCACGACGGTAGAGCGCGTCGGCGAGCGTGCGGATTTCTTGCTCGTCCTTGGAATCCTCCTGGAAATAGGCACGGGCGGTCAGCATCCCGGCGAGTAGGAACGTCGTGTCGATCGTGGACAGCTCGCACTGCCAGACACGCCGGCCCGTTTGCATGTCGAGGAAGTGGTAATAGAAGCCCTTGTAGCCGGACGCATCGGGCTCGGGCCCCTGCGGGCTGTTCCAGAAAAAACGCAGAGTCGTGAGCGTTTTGTGCCGCGCCTCGGCACGTTCGAGCAGCCCACGCTCGACGCCGACCGGGTACGAGGCCAGAGCCAGTCCGACGGCCGCGATGCTGGCGGGCGAGCCGGCTTGCGTTTTGTCCGCGATCAGCCCGTTGGCGGGGTTGTCCTCGTACAGGAAGTACTCGAACGTCTCCCGCTGGAGCGTGTCCAGCATTTCATCGCTGAGCGGAAACTGATTCATGATTGTGCGTGCCTCGGTTACTGCACCGGCGCGAACTCCACGGTGATGGCTGCGACGGACTGCGGCGGCAACTCGATGTCCAGATGCATCGATTGCGCTTCGTATTTCCACGGGTGCGACTCCTTCACAAGCTTGGAAGCCTCCTGCAACTGCTCTACCTGTTTCGCGCTCAGATAATTCGGCTCACCCATTTCCTGCCACAGGCGTTTGGCGTTCGCGTGATCGTCATCGATGCGTTCCACGTACGCGGCCTGCGGTTGGGGCGCGGCCGTCAACTGGACATGCACGCGCTGCGTCTGGAGGGGATGGCGCGGCAGTGCGTGGTTGGTGAGCAGGACCGTGACGCGCGCTGGGCCCCGCACGACCCAGGCATCCACGGTCGCATGCACGCCAGCGACCGGCAATTGCTGGGTGCCGAGTCGATGGAGCAATTCATAGGCTCGGTAAGTGGGCTTGGCAATCCCGTGCAGGTTGAGCAGGCCAAACCCGCCGTGGAAAGGCACGGAAGGAAAGTAATTCTCCGCGAAGAGGTCGGAGAATGTCCAGAAGCTGTAACCCTCGACTAGGCCGCTCGCCTCGATCACGCTCTTGGTGACGAAGGCGGCGGCGTAGGGTTCGTCGTGCAGCGGGTCGCGCGGGTTGGAGGAGGTGTTCCATTCCGTGTAATAGACCGGTCGCCCCCGCGCCTGCTGATGCACTTCTTGCGTCCACTTGCGCAAGATGCTGCGCGAGGCCTTGGCCAGTTGCTCGACCGTCTCATCCGTTTCCTCGCCCAGAGCCGTCCCCGCGACCACGTCCGTCGGGTAGTGGTGCGTGCTGACGAAGTCGGCGGGCAGGTGATTCTGTTCGCAGAACTCGAGGAATTCCGGGACCCACTCGTTCTGGGCGGTGGCCGGCCCGCCAACTCGCAGGTGCGGGTCCACTGCCTTGATCGCCTCCACGGCATACCGGTAAAGCTTGAAGTAGTCTTCCTGCGTCCCGGTCCAGAAGTGGTGCAGGTTCGGCTCATTCCACACTTCGAAAAACCACGTGCGCACTTCTTCGATGCCGTAGCGTTCGACCCAGTGCTTCGCCAGCTTGCCAATCAATGTTGCCCAGGCAGCGTAGTCCTTGGGAGGCGTCACATTTCCGCGGTATCGGAAGACAGTCTTGTTTCCGGAGGCCAAGGCTTGGGGCATCAAGCTCAACTCGATAAAGGGCTTCATGCCGATGGTCAGCAGAAAGTCCCAAATCTGATCGACGTTAAAAAAGGAATACAGCGGCTGTTCCCTATGGATGATGAGCGTCCCCATGTCGTCGGAGAGCAAACCGTGAAAGCGCACATGGCGAAAGCCCAACTCGTCGTGGCATCGCCGTAACTGCGCCTGGCAGTCCGCACGCAGCGCCATAGGCGCGTAATCACTCCCGATGGTGTGCTCCCAGAAGTGCGGGAACGGCGTGGCCGCCGCCGACAGGTCACTATGAAATTGAACGCTCCCCATGTTGGCTCCCAATCGATATTAATTTAATGGCGTTCCTACTTCTCGATGGTTCGACGCCACACGTTGGGTGGTTGTGATGCGTCATTGGGCACCAATGCGATCATCATCAGAAACAAACCAACAATGATGTGATTCTGATGTTCCGGCGTGGGAGGCAACGCGGCAAATCGGCCCCACACGACCAATCCCGCTGAAACGATCAAGATCAGCAAATGCGCATGGCGAGTCGGGTGCCAGTACGACAGGCTGGATAATACGCAGATCAATAGCGCAACACCCAAGTCAGTCCATAACAGCGTCGCGTTGGACTGCACGCGGAAGATGAACGGACTGACTGCCAACCAAATCGCGGTCATAATTTCGACGACTCGTCCCCACATTAAATCACCTCGCGTAGGCGAGTACGCCGAGCGACGCGTCATGGATGCCAAGAATGCCGTACATCGCTTCAGCGGTATCCGACTTGATCACGTTCTTCGTGCCTTCACCAAAAACCGGATCGAAGACACTGTCGATCAAGCCCCATTGATAGAGTGCTAAGTGCGCGGAGATGATCGCAGCAACAAACGCCAGGAAACATATCGTAACTCGCTGGCGCCATGATGATGGATTGTAACGATACGGCGGAACGTTGCGATGGAGATCGTCGAGGGTGGCGGATGTTGTGGTCATTGGAGTATGCCTTTGTACCGTTCAGCTAATTCGAAAGTCCGTTTTCACGATACCATCGGTCCGGATCGGTTTTTAACAACTCCGTTATCTTGGGTAACGTGTCGTTCAAACGGTGATTCGGTATCCAGCCCAATATTTCTTTCGCCCGCGAAATGTCCAAAGCATAGTGATCATCGGCCATTTCAACCATGAACGGTTTGATGAAGGCATCGCCGCCAGCCAGTGCGTCCATGACCGTAGCACCGATCTTGGCCAATGCGGGAGGTACGTAGTAAGTCGACCACGCTTCGCCGTACAACTGCGTGCCGATCATATTTTGCAACTTCTGATACGAAACTGGATCAGCTTCACCGATCAAGATGGCCGTTTTTGGTTCAATGGCGTCCCGCCTTTCGACCGTGCGCACGATTGCGTCGACGGCGTCCTCCAAATGGACAGCGGCTTGTCCCGTGTCGCTATCGCCGGGGAAGAAGTGACTTTGGAAATCCTTTTCATAGATCCTCTTCATTTGGTGGACGAGCGTCGGTTGTTGGCCTTCGTCGGTGTAGATTCCAGCAATTCGGAGGAATACGCTACGAACGCGGGGGTGCCCATCTCGAATCAGCCGCTCGGTTTCAATTTTGCTTTGCGGGTAAGGCCATTTTGCCTCCATCGGGTCTTCCTCGCGAATGTGCTCTCCGACGGCACACGGAGCGTGAACCAGCATCGTGCTGGTGAAAACGAATTGTTCACACTCAAAGGCTTCAAGTTCATTGAGTATCCTGTCGGTCCCGTTGACAGTCACTTTCTCATAGAGCTCGCTATCTTCGCCCGAGAAGTCGTAGTAGGCCGCCATGTGTACAACGCTGGCAAGTTTGCCGTGGACCAATGGATGAACCTTTGCCATCGCGGTCCGAACAGAGACCGAATCGGACAGATCGCATTCGACGTCACGAACATGATCAATCTCCTTAGCGGTTCAGGCCAACCGACGCGGTCGAAGCCAAAAACTTCGTATCCAGCGGCGGCAAGTCGGGCGCATACCGGGCGTCCGAGCAAACCGGAGCTGCCTGTTACAATCACTGCGGGCCGTTGGATGGACATATCGATTCCGGTGGGATGAGCTAAACTTTATCTCGATGCAACCTGAACTCGAACGGGCGACCTTCGACGCGCGATCGCAGTACGCATGAGACTTCTTTGGTTCACAGTACGCATCGGCAAAGCGTATGCCAATTTCGCCGGAGTTCGCAGCGGGCTTGCTAGGCATATTGCCCGGCCAACGTTTCGCATTGCAAATCCCCTGCCAAAAATCCCTTTCGCACGAGCCAAGGGTTTCAACTTTGTGGTCAACTTGGGATCAACGTGGTTGCCGTCGCATCACATCCGCCCGGCAGGGGATCGTCCCCGCGTTACCAACGCCCGAAACGGCTCCGTAAGCCGAAACTCGCTCGATTCCCGTAGGTGCGATTCCCGTAGCCGATCCCGTAGCCGTTCCCGTAGCTGCGATTACCGTAGCTGCGATTCCCGTAGCCGCGATAATAGCTGCTGGAATAGCCGCTGCCGTAGGACGGATATCCGTTGTAGCTTTGGGTCGAGCTGAACGGCGTGTAGCTGTAGCTCTGAACCCCGCCGTAGGGGCTGACAGAGTGCTCGTGCGACGACAGATCGTGTTGCCCGTTCCCGTAGTAGGAGTAATTGCCGTATGGGGTCTGGGTTGTGTGCCCGTGCGGGGCCAAGTCGTGGCCCCCGTTGCCGTACCCGCCGTAGTACTGCGCAGACGCCCGGCCCGGCCCGGCGAGGAACAAGCCCAGCCCGAGAGCTGCGGCGATCAGTTTCGACTTCATGGAAGTAACCTCCAAAAGAACTAGTAAGCTGATAATTTTGTCAATTTCGACGATACGTCGGATGTCATGCGACATCCGTTGCGCTGAAGCTTAAGCGAAGCACACCACGTGCCAAGCTGACTATTTAGTAGTGATTTCAACAACTTCTCCGGCATTGTCGAGCGAACGTTCTTGCATGCCGCACAAGAGCAGAAGCGTACCGGTCTCGTTGGGGCAATGGAATTTTTAAGTTTGGCACACGTCGTGCTTCACGATCGAGGTCCTGCATCTACGGTGCGGGTCGCCATCTCACACACACGAAAGTCGTAGGAACACCATGGTAACTGAACTCTCACGTCCACAAGACACTTCTGATAGTGGCGTTCGTGGAAATCGAATTGAGGCAGTAGTGCCTCGCAGACTGTACGCAAACTGGCCCGCGATCCTCTGCGGTTTGGTCGTGACGGTAACAATCGTCTGGTTGCTCTCGCTACTTGGATCTGCGATCGGAGCAAGTGTCTTAGATGGAAGTGACGGAGACGCGCTCGGCGATGGATTTGGAATAGTAGCCGTGATTTGGATGGCGCTGACTGGGTTGATCGCGTTCTTTATCGGAGGCCTCGTTACTGGTCGGCTTTGTGGTCAGGACGATGACCAAGCTGGTGTTCTTCACGGTGTGTCCATGTGGAGTACAGCCACAATCTTGATGCTGGTACTCAGCTACTGGGGCGTCTCGGGGCTGGTAAGTACCGGCTCCTCTATCGTTGCGACTGCAACCCAAGCAGCCTCCAATGCGACAGGGGCATTACTTGATCCATCAAACGTCAGCGCGCAGAAGACAAATCGAGTGACGAGCGGAATCAGCGCTGCGGTGAAACGTGAAGTCGCCAAAGCGGCGTCCGAAGCGGGCAACTCAACATTGACAGAAACGGAAGCGCGCCAGGCGATTGACTCTCTGGACGCCGATGCATTGAAGCAAATCGGCTGGAGCTATGTAAACGACGACGCCGAAGCGGCCCGTGATACGTTGGCTGCGAATACGAATCTCAGTGAAAAGCAGGTAGATCAGTTGTCCAGTACGATCACGACCAAAGTAGAGAAACGCGTGCAAGAATACAAGGCCGAAGCCGCCAAGGCTGTGGAAACCGCGAGCTCTTATGCTCAAGCCGTACTATGGACAGCGTTCGTATCCGCAACACTGGGTTTGATCGCCTCCATTTTTGGCGGAATGCTTGGCTGTCAAGCTGCGGTTCGCTTACACACTGTTGCCACCCAGCGCAATCGTGTCATCGCCCAATGATCGGCTGTAGTCCAGCTTGCTCGCTCATACATATAAAATCACATATCAGAAAAGGAATACTCTCATGGTTTACGGTTTACTTGGTCTACTCGTTGTTGTGCTGATCGCCTCGGCGATTCTCAAAAGTATCGCTTTCGGTGGTATCGGAAGTGTGTTGCTGATCGTCTTGCTCGTTATGCTGCTAACTGGTCGACTTTAATAAAGTGAAAACTCCTCGAAATGAGTGATTGATGAGCTTGAATAACGATTTATCCGGCAAACGAGCACTGGTGACCGGAGGTAGTTCTGGGATCGGTGAAGCGATTTCGATCGCGCTGGCCGCTGCGGGTGCAAAGGTCATTGTCAACTGTCACAGCCATCCAGAGGCAGCGCAACAAATTGTAGAGAAAATTCGCACCGATGGCGGCGAGGCGATCTCTATTCAGGCTGACATTGCCGATGCGAGCCAAGTGGCGTCGATGTTTTCACAGATGAATGATGTCTTCGGTGGGATCGACATCCTGATCAATAATGCCGGTATTGATGGCAAGAAGGCGATTTCGTGGGAAGCCGACGCTAATGCTTGGCGAAAGGTGATAGAAATCAATCTACTGGGAGCGTTCTACTGTGCCCAGGAGGCGCTTCGGCGGATGATCTCGCAAAAGTCCGGCGTTGTTATCAGCACATCCTCAGTTCACGAAGTCATCGCATGGTCTGGATTCAGTGCCTACACGACCAGCAAGGCTGGTTTGAGCATGATGATGAAAACGCTCGCCCAAGAAGCCGCTCCGTACAACGTGCGTGTGTTGTCAATAGCGCCCGGTGCAATCAAGACGCCGATCAACGAGTCGGTTTGGGCTGACCCCGCGCAGATGAAAGACCTGCTTACCAAAATCCCGCTCAACCGCATTGGCCATCCCGATGAGATCGCCCGAATGGTCGTCGTTCTTGCTTCGGATATTGCGTCTTATGTCACAGGTACAACAATCTTCGTCGATGGAGACATGACTGACTACCCCAGCTTTGCTCAGAGCGGTTGATCCAAGGAACAAACGATCTTTGAATTCACTTCATCAAGTTGCGAAAGCGACCGGCGTGGTGTTGGTTGCTACAACGTGCGTTGTCGCCTTGGCCACTGTCCTCGTTGTCGCTTTGGATTACCTGTTATTGATATTCCTCGGTGTACTACTGAGCGTCTCCTTAACGAAGACAAGTGCGCTCGCCAGCCGCTACTTGCCAATCGGTTACGGCTGGAATCTGGCTCTCATCACGTCACTGTTGATCTTCAGTGCGATCGGCGGCATCGCGTTGTTCGGAAGCAAGGTTCATGAACAATTGCAATCAACATCGCAAAAGCTTGATGAGGGCACCGACGAATTGGTCAAGCGTATCAAGGGCTACCCACTGGCCATGAACGCACTTGAAACGATACCCTTCGTGCGAAAGCTTCTTAAAACCGAGCCGTCACAAAGTAAGAACACTGAAAGCGATAATAGTTCGCCATCGATTTCCAGCGATAAGGAGCGGGAGGGAACCGACGAAAAGACACAGCGGCAGCCGTCCTCGAAGGCGTCTGGTGCATCAGCCCAATCCATCCAATCTGCTGCAGGGAAAGTCTTCACGGTCCTCAATCAGATTTTGTCGACAACGCTTGGGCTGGTCGCCAACGTTGGTATCATTCTATTTGTCGGGATCTTTATGGCTGTCGACCCAAAACTGTACCGAGATGGATTTGCCAGACTCTTTCCGCTCGATCGCCGAAGTCGTGCGAAAGACGTACTGGACGAAATGGGCGACACGTTGTTCAGTTGGCTGCTCGGACGATTCATGACCATGGCCATCACGGGGACGGGCACTGCCGTAGCCTTATTAGTGCTTGGCGTTCCGATGGCAATTACCGTTGGCGTAATTACTGGGCTGCTCGCGTTTGTTCCGAACATCGGCGGTTTCATCGCATTGTTCCTTGCGATTCTCCTGGCGATTCCGCAAGGGTTCGAAACTGTTGTGTGGGTCGTAGGGCTCTACGCTGCGCTGCAATTGATCGAAAGCAACGTCATCACTCCGCTGTTACAGCAACATCTGACTTCGATTCCACCATCGCTGCTAATTTCGATAAAAGTCATCATGGGCGCAATCGCGGGTTTCCTCGGTTTGATGGTCGCGACACCCTTGTTAGCGGCGTCGCTGGTGCTGATTCAGCAAGTCTGGATCAAGGATGTGCTCGGCGAACCGTAGCGGCACTCGCCAACACTCGTCAACGCTTAGAGTTTTACCGATGCGTTGATATCTTCATTGACTTCCGGCCGTTCGCCCATGAAGTACGCCTTGCCAGCTTCGATCAAGTATTTCACACCTTCCATCCCTGAATTGTCCCAGTATTCGCCATCGCTCGGATCGACCTTTAAAAGTAAAAGCGATGGATCGTCTTTCCCTTTGGGAAACCAAATCTTCCACATCTCCTTCCACATCGCAGCGATCTTAACGCGATCATCGTGGATCTCGGCAACACCACTGAGCGAAACGAACTGACGGCTACCCTGCATGGTTAGCCCAACACGCCGATCGTCGTTAAGAGATTCCACTTTCCCTGAGTCTCGGTCGGTGATGAACCAAATTGACCCGTCATCGTCCACTCTGACAATTGCCATGGGTCTCGCCACGATTCTTCCGTTACCGTTAGTAATCAACATTGCAGTGTCAAAGTCCCGAATTAAGTCGATTAATTTTGATTTCTTGTCCATTTTATTTTCCTTCATCATTGGAGGGCAATTGAATCGTTTAGCAGAATACCTTCAACGAAAGCCACAACCCCGTAGCGGAGCTCGTCAAGAGTTTCCGCTACGACATCTTTGCCAAATTCGTTTGGTGGTTTAATAGCGATAGATGGCAGCAATGACATCGCCCGAATCGTTCTCTTCTGAAATTCGAGTCACCGAGCCGCCAGCCTGAAGCGTCTCGCGAACTGCCAAGTTGATCAAATCCGTTTCGCCATCGGCAGCGACTTCCACGATCCGACTATCGCGGTCGAAGTGCCCTCGCATTGGTTCGCCATCGCCCACAAGAATCATCTCGATTCGACCATTGAAAGCCTCTCGGATGATCTCTCCGATATCTCGTGATCCCTTGTCATTGGCCAAGGCGGTCCCAAGTCGTTCTTGTAAATCCTTTTCATTCTGTTTCATCACCGCGTGAGATGCTGCCATAATTTTCGCTTTGATCTCTTCGTCATCAATTCCGTCGGGACTCGCATGAATGACGTCAGCTACCTCAACATCGCAGCAGGAAGTGAAGTGTCCAGCAACTTCATCGGTGGCCAAGAGCAATAGCTTATGGTCCGTGTTATAGATCGCGCTGCTAACGAGTTTCCCGACGCAGGACAAATACATACCGCGATCTGTTTCAAGCTTTCCTTCGCCTTCACCGTGACCATGGTACATAGTAGTTGATGAGCGTCCCTTGCCACCAACCTTCGGCCCTTGTGTTGAATGCTGCAACTGTTCCTCAACCTCACTATCCACAACCAGATCGCCTTTGGTTACCGGAAACGATTCGTCTTTGACCTCGTGGGTCTCGTGTCCATCGCAAGCAAACCAGCGGGCTTGTTCCCACGACAAAGCCAGTGCTCGAGTGCTGTCACCGCCGCAGGACGCGCCAGCGAGTGGTCGAGTTAGAAACTGGTCTCCGACATAAACGGCTTCTTCCGGACGATGACTCAGTTTGTATCGCTGCTCATAGTCACTACAGACAAAAACGGCAAACCCAGCAGATTGATGTTGCCAGAAGTCAAAGTCGTGTTCGAGCTTGGCAAGTTCTTCAAGCCGCTCACACAGGTTCTTGTCCTTTCCTCGAACACGCTCGATTGCTTCGGTAACGAGGTTCTTAAATCGGATCGGGTTTTGATTTGTCTCTCGCCCGCTTTCATGAGTTCGCATCAGAATCGATACACAGCAACCTGATTCGTTACTAATAAGACTCACGAGGTCTTCTTTCGTGGGGTTTTCAATCATTGTGATATCCATCTGCGTTTGAGTTATGGCTGGCTAGACTTTATCTCTAATGCAAATGGGATGCCGCGAGTTTGCATTGCCCATAATCAATATAGTGGCGAATGATTGAAGATAAGTGACGGCCAGGCAATACACTGGTCTCCGAGCGACCACGCTGAACGGACAACTGCCACTAGCGGCCGACGCCGTCGAGACTTTCGCGGCCAGGACCGAGCATTGCCAGCAAGTTGTGCTACCCTTTGACGGATCGGTGCCGCAGCACTCGTGCCGTATCCATGATCCAGTTGTGAGTGAGCACTAGCCAGAAATATGAAAAACCATCTAACGTGAGGCGAAGTCGATGAATGCTTTTTTTGTGACGCTTTGGGCAGGAGTTCGCAATAGCTATTGGTTCGTTCCATCGCTGATGGCAATCGGTGCCATTGCACTATCTTTCGCGACCACCGCCGTGGACAGCCGGATCGGTTCTGAGTGGATGGATAATATCGGCTGGTTGTACGCCAACCAGCCAGCGGGCGCTCGCGCGGTGCTGTCCACCGTCGCCGGCTCCATGATTACCGTTGCGGGCGTGACCTTCTCGATGACGATTCTCTCCATCGCGCAGACGACTTCCCAAATTGGCCCGCGACTGTTGAACAACTTTATGGGTGACAAAGCCAATCAATTCACGCTGGGCGTGTTCATCTCCACTTTTCTTTACTGCTTGATGGTGTTGCGAACCGTACGCAATGCGGAGACTGCTGCGCCTGGAAGTTCCGGTGCGGGCGATTTGGCGTCTGCCTTCGTCCCGCATGTGGCCGTAATCGTGGGCGTGTTGATGGCGATTGTGAGCGTTGGCGTACTCATTTTCTTCATCCACCATATTCCGGAGTCGATGCATGTGTCCAACATCATCGCAGGTGTGGGGCGTGGTCTCAACAAACAAATTGCCGATCAGTTTCCTGCCCGTGTTGGCGATCCGCACGAAGACAAAGCGAATCAGAAGAGTGAGTCCGATCTGCCAGATTCGTTCTACGCCACTTCCAAGAGCGTCTATTCGACCGGCACGGGCTATCTGGAGTATGTCGATGCCGATGAGTTGATGCGGCTCGCCAGCAAACACGACTTGGTCTTGAAAGTCAGTCCGGTCCACGGCGATTTCGTGACCGAAAAGAACATTATTTTACTAGCCTCGCCAAGCGATCGAATCGACGAATCACTGGAGTCAAAACTGGCGGCTATGTTTATTCTCGGGTCGCAGCGCAATGCAACCCAGGACTTGCGTTTCCAGGTCAATCAGCTCGTCGAAGTTGCTATGCGAGCCTTATCTCCTGGAGTAAACGACCCTTTCACGGCGACCAATTGCATGGACTGGTTGCAATCAGCACTCGAAAACTTGGCTGCCCGGACGTTACCGGACGCCCATCGTTATGACGCGGAGAAGACGTTGCGAGTGGTAGCCGAGCCGGTGACCTTTGACTCATTTGCATCGCTCGTGTTCGATCAACTCCGCCCCTACGTCGCGACTGATCGAACCGCGTCGATCAAGATGATGGGGATGATTGGCAATCTCGTCGTCGTCGTCGAATCCCCGCGTGAGCGCCGAGTACTTGTTCGTCATGCCTGTGCGCTGCGTCGAGAGTGCCGGGTCGCACTACACGACCACCGCGCACTCGACTCCCTCGACGGGCTTTACCGAGAAGTGCTGCGATTGTTCGCGCACGACGCTGTTCGAGAGCGAGCGAAGAAGTTTGGCGATTGGATGACGAGCTAAAGCGTTCAACGGCAAGCCGATCCGTAGGCGACCGTTTGTACCGAGGTTTCGCTTACGCCTTCGGTTCGTCGTTAAAAGAATTATATCCAAAATGTCGGCGCGGCGATTGCACCACGAACCCAAATCGACTATCCAATGAACAGGCTAAATTCAAACGACTATCGCTACTTGGCGGGCTTGCATTGGCCACACGACAGCGATACGGTCACAATCCAAGAAGGCGAAATAGCATGTTCCGTCTAAGTCAACCTGACGATGTCGCTGGACAGATCCGAAGCATCGCATGTGCGCAGAACTCAAAGGCGATTGCCGACCTGGATAGCGAAGTCCTCTCGCAGGCCAGCAAGATTCATCAAGTACGCAAACGCTGCAAAAAACTGCGTGGCCTGATTCGACTGGCGCGACCCACGCTCGTCGAATCGTATCAAACAGAGAACGACTGGTATCGCGAGACGGCCCAACCGCTCTCCGATTTGCGTGACGCCAAAACGATGCAGGACACCTACGATTCGGTCATGGATGCGTTTGCCGATCAGGTCAAACGAGACGAATTCGGAATGATTCGTCGCCGATTAACGATCCGGCGCAAGAAACTGGTCGATGAGAATAATGTCGACGAACTTTTGCATTTGACGAGCGAGCGGTTTGTCGAGGCACGCCGACGTGTAGAATCTTGGCAGTTCGACGAAAAAGGATTTGCGGCGGTCAAAGGCGGTTTCAAAAAGACCTATAGCCGGGCAGTCAGAGCATTGAAAAAGGCCAGAAGCGAACCTAGTGCGGAAAACTTTCATGCGTTTCGCAAGCGGGTGAAGTATCACAGCTTTCATTGTTGGCTACTGCGAGACCTCTGGCGAGGCCCGATGCGGGAACGAACCGACGAAGCAGACCGTCTTGGCGAACTGTTGGGTGACGATCATGATCTAAATGTTCTGTCAAACTGCATCGACGCTTCACCCGACGAGTTTGGCGCGAAGAAAAACCTGAAGGCGTTTCGGTTGTTGTTGGCTCAGCGAAGTCTTGAACTGCGCAAGCAAGGTTTGCAACTTGGGTCGCGTCTTTTCGCCGAAAGTCCCTCGGCCATCGCGGACCGATTCGAAACGTACTGGGACGTTTGGAAACATGATAAGCAACAACACGGTTCGCAAGACCGCGATGAGCCAGCAGATTAAAGAATATGTCGACAAGTTCTAGTAACTAATGGATATCTTGAAGAATACGTTCCTGTTTATACTCATCGGACTGGAGATGCTTCCTTAGCGCGGCATAAACTTGCCGCGACAAGCCAACGATTTGCAAAGCAAAAAAATTCACCTTACCAACGCGATTTTTCGCTTTGTCGGTCGCGACTGGCACTCAATTTGCATCAGAATATGAACGTTCGTGTAACAACTTCATTCCGCCAATTCGAGGATATAAAATGCTAGGTACTATTCTTGTCGTGATATTAATCTTAATGCTCCTTGGCTCAGTACCTGCATGGCCTCATAGCAGAAACTGGGGTTATGGACCGAGCGGTGGTTTAGGTTTGGTCGTCGTTATCTTGCTCATTCTGCTGCTCATGGGACGCCTCCCATTCTGATAATTTTCCACAACTATTGAATGCATCTTCGCGATCCACATGTCCACGGGCCGAGTAATTCTCGGACACTTGGGCAACGGCGCAAGTCTTGCAGCAGTAAGTGCCGGTAAATGCTTGGACACCAGCATGGATTTTACTCCAACGTCAGGACTGGCGACGGGCACACGCAGCGGTGACCTTGATCCAGGATTGGTCTGGTTTCTAGCTCGCTCTGAAGACATGAACGCCAAAGAGTTCAACGAGATGGTCAATACGAAATGTGGCTTGCTCGGAGTTTCCGAAACCAGTTCCGATGTGCGGGATCTGTTGGAGGTTGAATCAGACGATGTTCGAGCGGCCGAAGCGCTCGCGCTGTTTTGCTACCAAGTGAAAAAGTGGATCGGTTCATTCGCTGCGGCACTCGGCGGACTCGACACTCTCGTTTTCGCTGGGGGCATCGGTGAAAACGCTCCAGTCATTCGTCCGCGAATTTGCGAAGGTCTGGATTTTCTCGGCCTCAAGCTAGATCCGTCACGCAATTCAAAAAACGCTGAAGTTATTTCCGGCAACCTTGGCGGTGTCACCGTCCGCGTGATACACACCGATGAATCGCAAATGATTGCGCGTTCGGTGTGTCGCGTTATTGAGACGCCCGTCAACGAGGACCGTCTGACTGATTGTCTGGCTGGCTTGGACCCAAAAGAGACTAAATGAATATGGCCAAAGATCCCATTTGCGGCATGACAGTGGACGCAGCATCGGCATTGCATTCCGAACGTGACGGACAGACGTACTACTTTTGCAGTGACCACTGCCGAGAGACGTTTCTATCGAAGTCTACCGACGCACCTCGCAATGAGACCTCTGCCACTACAAAGCACAAGGCGAATGCGCAAGGCGCCGCGATCTATACATGTCCGATGCATCCCGAAGTGCAGCAGGATCATCCCGGCGATTGCCCGAAGTGCGGCATGGCACTGGAGCCGAAGTCGGCGAGTGCGGGTGCGGACGAAGAGGAAAATGTCGAATTAAATGGCATGACACTTCGGTTCTGGATCGGCGCCGCGCTGACAACGCCGGTCTTTGTTCTCGCGATGGCACACATGGTCCCAGTATTGGGCCACCAGACCTGGGTCACGAGCGATATTTCACGCTGGGCGCAATTTGCGCTCACGACGCCCGTGGTCTGCTGGGCGGGTTGGCCGTTTTTCAAACGGGGCTGGCGATCGGTCATGACGCTGAATTTGAATATGTTCACGCTGATCGCCATCGGCGTGGGTGCGGCTTTCGTGTTCAGCGCTGTGGCAATGCTTTTGCCCAGCCTGTTTCCGGACACAATGAAACACGCGGGCAAGGTTGCCATCTACTTTGAGGCCGCCGCGATGGTGACGGTGTTGGTGCTCCTTGGCCAAGTGCTCGAACTTCGCGCCCGCAGTCGGACGGGCAGCGCGATCAAGGCGTTACTGAACCTCGCGCCTCCGACGGCGCGACAAGTTGCGCCGGGCGGCGATAACGTGGTTCCGCTCGATCAAGTTCACGCCGGTGATTGGTTACGCGTGGTGCCCGGTGACAAAGTCCCAGTCGATGGCGAAGTCGTCGAAGGTCATTCCAGCGTGGAAGAGTCGATGATTACTGGCGAGCCGCTGCCGGTTGAAAAGACCGTTGGCGATAAAGTGACCGCCGGCAGTGTCAATGGCTCCGGCAGTTTCGTTATGCAAGCCGAGCGTGTCGGCAGCGACACGTTGCTCGGACAGATTGTCAACATGGTGGCTGAAGCTCAGCGGAGCCGCGCCCCGATTCAGGGTCTTGCGGACAAGGTCGCTGGAATTTTTGTGCCGGTTGTGCTGGCGGTATCCGTACTGACCTTCGTCGTCTGGATATGGATCGGGCCAGAGCCCAGGCTCGCCCATGCCATCGTCAATGCTGTTGCCGTCCTGATCATCGCTTGTCCGTGTGCACTCGGCCTCGCCACGCCCATGTCGATCATGGTCGGCGTCGGACGCGGAGCCCAGGAAGGCGTACTGGTCAAGAACGCCGAGGCGCTCGAACGCTTGGAGAAAGTTGACACGCTCGTTGTCGACAAGACCGGCACGCTAACCGAGGGCAAACCCAGGCTCATGGATGTCCTGCCTACCGATGGTTTCGACGCGAATCAACTTTTGAGTCTGGCCGCCTCACTTGAGCAGAACAGCGAACATCCGCTGGCCGCCGCGATTGTGAACGGCGCGAAGGAACAAAAGATCGCGCTGGTCGACGTGAAGAACTTTCGCTCGGTGACGGCAGGCGGTGTCGTCGGCGACGTCGCTGATCGCGTGGTGATGGTCGGCAAACCGGACTTCCTGCGGAACCAAAAGATCACCGGCCTGGAGCATCTGGAGACAACGGCCGTAAAACTTCAGGAAGACGGCAAAACCGTGATGTTTGTCGCCATCGACGGAAAGCCAGCCGGTCTGCTCGCCGTCGCCGACCCGATCAAAGACACCACTGCCGAAGCCATCAAGCAACTCCATGAACTCGGCTTGGAACTCGTAATGCTGACTGGCGACAACCGCCGTACGGCTGCCGCGGTAGCCAAGGAACTGGGGATTGAAACGGTCGAGGCGGAAGTTGAACCAGCCGCAAAAGTCGCATTTGTTAAGAACTTGCGAGCGGCAGGAAAACAAGTCGCGATGGCTGGTGACGGTATCAACGACGCGCCCGCGCTTAGTGAAGCGGACGTCGGCATTGCGATGGGCACAGGCACCGACGTGGCGATGCAAAGTGCTGGCATCACGCTTGTCAGTGGCGACCTGCTCGGCATTGCCAAAGCTGTCCGGCTCAGCCGCGCCACGATGTGGAACATCCGGGAAAACCTGCTCTTCGCTTTTCTCTATAACGCGTTAGGTATCCCAGTGGCGGCCGGCGTGCTGTACCCGTTCTTCGACCTGTTGCTCAGCCCAATCATCGCCGGCGCTGCGATGAGCCTAAGTTCCGTCTCCGTCATCGGCAACGCGCTGCGGCTGCGAAACGTAAGGCTCGGATCTCTGAAAACATGATTACCGAAAAACCTATCCCGGCACCAACTTCGACAACTGCAACTTCGGAACAGCCACGCCCCCGCCGTTCGGAGACGAGGACGCCGAAGGGGACGCTACCCATGCCGATTTCTAATCAGCCCACCAACTGGTGGAATCGCAAGTCGTTGGTCATCGCGGCGTTTGCCATATCAGCTATTGTTCTGCATCTGGTGCTGCGATTTGGATTCCAGACCACGGCTGCGATCCGCGATATTCCACTGCAGGTGACGTTGGTGCTCGGCGGCTTACCACTGCTCTACGACTTGCTGCGAAAACTGCTCAAACGAGAATTTGGTTCGGACTTGCTGGGCGGAATTTCGATCATCACTTCAGTGCTGCTGGGCGAATACCTCGCTGGGTCGATCATCGTTTTGATGCTCTCCGGAGGCGAAGCACTGGAGTCGTATGCGCTTCGCAGTGCGTCTTCGGTGCTGGCGGCACTTGCCAAGCGAATGCCTTCGGTCGCTCATAAAAAATTGGACTCCGAGATCGTTGATGTCGAACTGCACGACGTTGTTATCGACGACACGCTGGTCATCTTCCCGCACGACGTTTGCCCCGTGGATGGCGTGGTGATCGAAGGCCGCGGAGTGATGGATGAATCGTATCTGACCGGCGAGCCCTTCCAGATCACCAAGACGTCAGGTTCGAAGGTCATTTCAGGCGCCATCAACGGCGAATCGGCCTTGACCATTCGCGCGACGCAACTAGCCGCCGATTCGCGTTACGCCAAGATTATGGAAGTGATGCGTGAATCCGAATCGAAACGCCCTCAGTTGCAGCGGTTGGGTGATCGGTTGGGCGCGATCTATACGCTGGTGGCGCTGGCGATCGCCTGCCTCGCCTGGGCAATCAGTGGTGAAGCGACACGTTTTCTGTCGGTGTTGGTGATCGCGACACCCTGTCCGCTCCTGATCGGGATTCCCGTAGCAATCATAGGTTCCATTTCGCTGTGTGCTCGACGTGCGATCATCGTCAAGAGTCCTATCGTGCTGGAGCAAATAGCGACCTGTCGCACTGCGATTTTCGATAAGACCGGGACGCTGACTTATGGCGAGCCAACGCTGACGGAACAACTGGTTGCTCCTGACTTTGACCAGAAAGAAGTCTTGACGCTTGTCGCAGGCCTCGAGCGTTATTCGAAACATCCGTTAGCGAGCGCTATTCTGGCTGCGGCGAGTGAAGCTGGAATTGCGCTGCCCGAAGCGACTGAGGTTGGCGAGCAGCCGGGAAAAGGATTGGTGGGAACCGTTTCCGGTCATTCGCTGCAAGTAACTAGTCGGAACAAGCTCGCCAAGCAAAACATTCCCGGCGCTAATCAAATTCCGCCGGTCGCCGGAGGCCTGGAGTGCGTGATCGTCATCGACAATCGTTACGCAGCGGCTTTTCGATTCCGCGATGCTCCGCGTGCCGATAGTCGTTCTTTCGTGAAGCATCTCGTTCCACATCATCAATTTAATCGAGTGATGATTCTGTCGGGCGATCGCGAATCAGAGGTCCGTTACTTGGCTGACCTAGTCGGAATCAGCGAGGTGTTCGCTGAGCAAAGCCCTGGAGAAAAACTGGCCATCGTTCGCAAGGAAACTGCGAAGGCGAAGACGTTGTACGTAGGAGACGGCATCAATGATGCACCCGCCATGATGGCTGCGACCGTTGGCATGGCGATCGGACAAAACAGTGATGTGACTGCGGAGGCCGCTGGCGTTGTCATCATGGACAACTCGCTGACGAAGGTCGATGAGTTCATGCACATCAGCCGTCGGATGCGAACGATCGCATTGCAGAGTGCGGTCGGTGGGATGGCTCTGAGCGTGATTGGTATGGGGTTCGCCGCAACGGGATACTTAACGCCGGTCACCGGAGCGGTCCTCCAAGAAGTCATTGACGTCGCCGCAGTATTGAACGCGTTACGAGCAGCATTTCCACCCAAAGTGATCCATGACCTTTAGTCGCCCAAGAACTAAATGATGTCGCTATTCATAACCCGATGCGTAACTTCAAAACTTACGCATTCGGGTTGGGATTCAAACGCTCTGCTCATGTGTGCTCGCATGTCACAGCCTGTGCGGTTTTGGGGCAAATCGAATAGAAAATGTTCTGAATTGTTGCAAAGAGCAAGATGGAAACGATTGAGATGCATTCTTGCTGCCCGTCGGCAGTGATCGCATCGCTGGCCTTTGCCCCGGAGATCGTCCTGCCAACGGCGCGGCATTTGCTGAAGGTGTCCCCTCAAATAGCGGGCAAGTATTGTTTGAAGTGTAGCTTCAATTTGCCCTTTCTGCAGCAGTCGGATGGCAAGCCCGGCTGGACCTCGATGTACCGCTACGGAATCAACTTGGGGCCGGTCACATCTACAACCATCAACACAGGAACATGACGATGAATGAATCGAAATCCGTGACCAAAGACCCGATCTGCGGAATGACCGTGGACCGAACCACCGCTCTCCAGGCCGAACGCGATGGAAACACGTTCTACTTTTGCAGCGAACACTGTCGGCAAAAGTTTTTGGCCACACCCAGCGGCGCCGAGCCGGAGCAGAAGACGGAAAACTGCTGTGGATAGCGGAGAGAAGTCAACTCATGCTCGGGAAAAAGAGGCGGTCCTTCAATCGTTGTCGAGCAGCGAGCAGACGGGATTGTCAGCGTCACAGGTGACTTCAGCCCGTGAGCAGTTTGGCTGGAATGAACTCGCCACCGTTGCACCGGAGCCAGCGTGGAAAAAGTTTCTCACTCAATTCAGTGACGTCGTGGTGTGGATTCTGATTGCGGCGGCGTTCATATCGGGTGCCATGGGCGAGTGGACCGACACGGCAGCCATCGTAACGATCGTGCTGCTCAATGCATTGTTAGGGTTCTACCAGGAAGGAAAAGCTGAAAAGTCACTCGCGGCGTTGCAGAGCTTGGCCGCACCGAAGGCCAAAGTCGTTCGCGATGAGAAACTAGCCTCGATCGCTGCACGCGAACTCGTACCGGGAGATCTCATCGAAATCGAAGCGGGGGACAATGTCCCGGCGGACCTGCGGTTACTGACCGCGTTTGCGATGAGAGTCGAGGAAGCCGCGCTCACAGGTGAGAGCTTGCCCGTCGAGAAAGATGCGGAACTCGTATTGCCAGAGTCCACGCCGCTCGCGGATCGGCAGAACATGGCCTACACCAGCACGGTGTTGGCTAACGGTCAGGGCCGTGGCGTCGTCGTTGCGACGGGCATGCAAACGGAAATCGGTCGGATTGCCGGCATGTTGCAGACGTATGAGCGTGAGCCGACGCCGCTGCAACGCCAGCTTGCCAAACTAGGCCGCGCGCTGGTCATCATCTGCCTAGTTTTGGTCGGTGTCATCTTTCTGCTGGGACTGCTGCGCGGCCATTCGTGGCTCGAAGCATTATTGTCGTCGGTCAGTCTGGCGGTCGCGGCGGTGCCCGAAGGATTGCCCGCCGTGGTGACCACGGCGCTAGCGCTCGGCCTGCAACGCATGGCGAAGCGCCACGCGCTGGTCCGGAAGCTGCCGAGCGTCGAAACGCTGGGGTGCGTGTCCGTCATCTGCTCGGACAAGACCGGAACGCTGACTCACAACGAAATGACCGTCCGCGAGCTGTTGGCGGGTGGCGTTCAATACCGAGTAACCGGTTCCGGCTACGCCCCTGAAGGAGAATTCTTTAAGGCCACATCCGGGGATGAACAGCCCGTCAAACTTACCGACGAGGACGGGCAAGCGGCACTGCGAGTCGCAGCTTATTGCAATCACGCTCAAGTCCAGCCTGGTAAAACCGAAGGTGACTGGGATGTGATCGGTGATCCGACCGAAGGAGCATTGATCGTAATGGCAACGAAGGGGGGCCTGACATCGGACGGCAATAAACCGGAAGTCGTGCAGGAACTTCCATTCGACGCCGATCGAAAGGCGATGTCGATCTTGCTCAAAGACGAGTCCGGTCACCGTGTCCAATACACCAAGGGGGCTTCCGAAGGTATCCTCGAAAAGTGTGTCTCGGAACGCCGCGACAATCAGGCGATCCCGCTGACTGCTGACCGACGGCGAGAGATCATTGACGCCAACGTCGAAATGGCGTCGCGCGCTTTGCGCGTCCTGGCATTGGCCTATCGCGACGATTCTGGAACCGAAGCAAAGATTGACGAGAATAACCTGACGTTCGCGGGCCTGGTCGGAATGATCGACCCACCACGTGAAGAGGTAAAACAGGCCGTAGTCCGCTGTCGCGAGGCCGGAATACGTCCGGTGATGATTACGGGAGATCACCCTGCCACGGCAATGGCGATTGCCAGAGAACTCGGCATTGCATCCGAGACAGATCGCGTAGTTTCGGGCCAGGAGTTGGATGCGATGTCCGACGATGACCTAGCGACGAACGTCGAGCACATTGCCGTTTATGCGCGCGTCGCGCCCGAACACAAGTTGCGAGTCGTGCGCGCTTGGAAGGGTCGCGGGGAGATCGTCGCGATGACCGGCGACGGTGTAAATGACGCGCCCGCCGTGAAGGCGGCCGACATTGGCATCGCGATGGGGATCAGTGGAACCGATGTCACGCGCGAGGCGGCGGCGATGGTGCTGATGGACGACAATTTCGCCTCCATCGTGAACGCGGTCGAAGAGGGCCGCGCGATTTACGACAACATCCGCAAGTTCCTGATCTTCCTGTTGTCGTGCAACGCCGGTGAATTGATGCTGATGCTGATCGCCTCGCTTCTCGGCTGGCCGATTCCACTGTTGCCGGTACAACTGTTGTGGATCAACCTCGTGACAGATGGCCTACCTGCCTTGGCACTCGCGATGGAGCCGCCAGAGCCCGGTTTGATGCGCCGTCGTCCGCGACGGTCCAGCGAGTCCATGCTGTCGTGGTCGCTGGGCGGCGTGGTGCTTGGTCAAGGGGCGTTGCTGGCGGCCGTCGGGCTAGTGTCGTTTCGCTATACCTATCACCAGGACGGTGACCTCGAACAGGCTCGGACAATGACCTTTTGTGTTGTGGTCTATGCAGAACTGTTTCGCGCTCTCGCAGCTCGCAGCCGACGCTTAACGTTCTGGCAACTCGGTCCTGCGACGAATCTGTATGTCTTCGGGGCGGTCGCGGTGTCGGCACTGCTCCAAGTCGGCATCATCTCCCTTCCTTTCACACGGACGATCTTCAACGCGACTAACCATACGCCAATGGCATGGGGCGTGGTCTTCGCGTTAGCGCTCATCCCAGTCACCGTGATTGAATTGGTGAAGCTCGGCCGTCAGTTCTTCGGACGGAGCAATCCCCTAGACTCTGCGGGAGAACCGTCATGAGCGTCTTCAAAAGCATCGTCGCATTCGCGAGACGACATCTTATCACGCTGGGCGTTGTAGCAGCGGTCATCGTCGGACTTGTGCTGGCGATCGTCTGGATCCCAAAGACATCCAGCGAAGGAGCGGCCGGAAGCGAGGTCTGGACATGTTCCATGCACCCGCAAGTGCGACTGCCGCGGCCAGGATCGTGTCCGATCTGCGGGATGAAGTTGATACCGATCTCACTGTTGCCCGGCGCGAAGGACGACCTCGAAAAACGCGCGGGGCTCGAAACCGAAGCGGTCCGCCACCGCGAGCTGTTCAAGGAGATTCGCACGGTCGGCAAACTCGACTACAGCGAGCGGCAGGTGGAATTTATCACGGCTCGTATCGCCGGGCGCGTGGATCGTTTATACGTCGACTTCACTGGGATCGAAGTCAAGGAGAACGACCATCTCGTAGATCTTTATAGCCCCGATTTGTATTCGGCTCAGGCGGAACTGATCGGAGCGCTTGAGGCGTCCGAGACGTTCAAGACCAAGCCCGAAGGGCGGGTTGATCGCTTTACCGAAGCAAATTTGCTGGCGACGCGCGAGAAACTACGGCTCTTGGGATTGCTGCCCGAACAGATTGCCGAGATCGAAAAGACTCGAAAGCTGAAAACGCACGTCACGATCTACTCCTCGCTGGCCGGCACAGTCATCGAGAAGAACGTTCGACTAGGACAATACATGAAGGAAGGGGATCAGCTCTACCGCATTGCCGAACTCGATCCGATCTGGCTGTACCTCGAATTATACGAGTACGACCTCGCGTGGGTCCGCTTCGGGCAGTCGGTGGAGGTCTCGCTGGAGGCTTTCCCCGGCGAGACGTTTTCGGGCTCGGTCATGTTCATCGACCCGTTCCTTGATGACGCGACGCGCACGATTCGTGTCCGCGTGAACCTCAAGAATCCCGACCGTCGCCTGAAGCCGCAGATGTACGCGACCGCGACGATCCGCGTGCCACTCCGAGCGGATGGCTCGCCCGAACCGACCGGGCTGGAAGGCAAATACATCTGCCCGATGCACCCCGAAGTCGTGCAGGCTGAACCGGGGAAGTGTTCGATCTGCGAAATGCCGTTGGAGCGCGTGCCCGAACTGCCGCCCGCTCGCACACCGTCGTCTGCTCGATTGTCACCGCGCGACGCCGAACCTGTCGATCACGCGACGCACAAGGAGGACGCGACGAAGCCGGAGAAAAAGTCGGACGTGACGATGTCCACGTCCAATGACAAGACAGATGAAAAAGTCACCGACGAAGCGGATGAAAAGTCCGCCGATCCGCCTCCGGCCACCACGATGCCCGCTGGCCACAAACACTAATCGCACCCCAGAGTACATCATGACAAACTTCATCATCCGCTGGTGTTTGAACAATCGGTCGCTCGTGATGCTGGCGGCGGCGGTCATCCTCGGAGTCGGCTATTACTCTCTGACTCATGCCACGATCGACGCGATTCCCGACATTGGTGAGAAGCAGGTCATCGTCATCGCCGATTGGCCGGGACGGTCGCCGCAGGATGTCGAGGATCAAGTCACGTATCCGCTGACGGTCAGCTTGTCGGGCACTCCGGGAGTGAAGTCGATTCGGTCGTTCTCCGGCTTCGGCTTTTCGATGGTCTACATCATTTTCAAAGATGAAGTGGACTATTACTGGGCGCGGTCGCGCGTGCTCGAAAGGATGAACGTGGCCCAATCGAAAATGCCGCAAGGGGTCATGCCCACGCTGGGGCCGGACGCGACGGCGCTCGGACAAATCTTCTACTACACGCTCGAAGCCGACGGGGCCGACTTGCAGCAACTCCGCTCGCTCCAGGACTGGTACATTCGGTATCAGCTTCAAGCCGTTGAAGGAGTCACTGCGGTCGCGACGCTCGGCGGCTATGTGAAGCAGTACCAGATCGACGTCGTGCCCGAAAAGTTGCGTGCGCATCGCGTGACGCTGCCCGAAGTCTACGAGGCGGTGCGTCGCAGCAACGTCGACGTCGGGGCGCAAGTCGTCGAGAACAATCGCTTCGAGTTCTTCATCCGCGGCAAAGGCTTCGTGAAGAGCGTGGCGGACATTGAGAACATCGTCATTCGTCAGGAAGCCGGCACGCCGATCTTCGTGAAGAACATCGCCACCGTGCAGCTTGGCCCGGAGTTCCGCCGCGGCACGCTCGATAAAGCGGGTCGCGAAGCAGTCGGCGCGGTCGTGCTGATGCGCTACGGCGAGAACCCACGCGAGGTCATCGAACGTTTGATGAAACGAATCGCCGAGATCGCGCCGGGGCTGCAAGTCCTCTTGGCCTCCGGCAAAGTCGCGCCCGTGAAGCTGGTTCCGTACTACGACCGCACCGAAATCATTCACGAGACAATGGCCACGCTGAAGGACAACCTGATCGAAGAGTCGATCGTCGTCGGCCTGATCGTCATCCTGTTTCTGCTGCACCTGCGGAGTTCGCTGGCGGTCCTGCCGACGCTGCCGCTAGCGCTCGCGATGGCCTTCACCGCCATGTACTGGTTCGGCGTGGACAGCAACATCATGTCGCTGGCGGGCATCGCGATCGCCATCGGTGATATCAGCGACATGGGCATCATCATGACGGAGAACATCTACCACCGTCTGGCCGCCGAACCCGAACGACCCTACGCCGAAGTTGTCTATGAAGCCGCTTGTGAAGTCGGCGGTGCGATCTTGAATGCGGTGACTAACACCATCATCTCGTTCATCCCGGTGTTCGCTCGGACCGGCCCCGAAGGAAAAATGTTTCAGCCGCTGGCCTACACAAAGACGTTCGCCATCGCGGCCTCGGTGATCCTCGCCATCACGGTCGTGCCGGTGCTGTGTTACTACCTGCTGAAGCCTGTCGTCTGGTCGCGGCGTCGGTCGCTGCTGATCGGAGCCATCGCTGGCGTACTAACGATGGTGACGCTGCGGTTAGCCGCCGCCTGGGGCCTCGGTTTGAGCGGCATGTGGACCGGCTGGCCGACGGCGATCGGCGCGGGACTGCTCATCACGGCCCTCGTTTACCGCATGGGCCGAGAGCGTCTGCTGCCGCTGGAACAGAACCGTGTCTCGCAACTGATCTTCGACGATCTGGAACACATCCTCGTTCCGACTTCGACCGGTGCCCACGTCCCCATCGCGCAAGTCGCCAAACTGACCTATAGCATCGGCCCCCAGGAGATCAAAAGCGAGAACGGCCTGCTGGTCGGCTACGTCACGTTGAACACGCGTGACCGAGATGAGATCAGCGTCGTCGAAGATGCCGAACGTCTGCTGCAATCCGAAAAGAGAAAGAGCGACGAACTCATCGCCGCCGGCCGAGCGTCGGAAGCCTCGCTGGTTGTCCCCACCGGCTACTACTCAAGAAACTAAACTATGAAGACACCCGCACTTTCGTCCGAACTACTTCACAAGCTGGACGCCTATTGGCGCGCAGCCAACTATCTGTCCGTCGGTCAGCTTTATCTGCTGGACAATCCGCTGTTGAAACGGTCGCTGGAGATGTCGGATATCAAGCACATGTTACTGGGGCACTGGGGTACGACGCCGGGGCAGAATTTCATCTATGTGCACTTGAATCGAGTCATCAAGAAATACGACGTCGACATGATTTACGTCTCTGGCCCTGGTCATGGTGGGCCGGCGGTTGTCGGCAACACGTATCTCGAAGGCTCCTACAGCGAGATCTATCCCGAAATCAGCCAAGATGAATCCGGCCTGCAAAAACTCTTCAAACAGTTCTCGTTTCCTGGCGGGATTCCCAGTCACGCCTCGCCCGAGTGTCCCGGCTCGATTCATGAAGGGGGCGAACTGGGGTACTCGCTCAGCCATTCCTTCGGTGCGGTTTTCGATAATCCCGATCTCGTCGTGGCCTGTTGCGTGGGTGATGGCGAAGCGGAAACAGGGCCGCTCGCGACGGCCTGGCACTCGAACAAGTTCCTGAACCCAATCACCGACGGTGCGGTGCTGCCGATCCTGCACTTGAATGGCTACAAGATCGCCAATCCGGCGATTCTCGCACGCATTGAACGTGAGGAACTCGATCAATTGCTTCGCGGTTACGGTTGGACTCCATTTTACGTCGAAGGCGATGAACCTGATTTGATGCACGCAGCGATGGCCGAAACGCTCGATGTTGTCGTCGAACAGATTCAACGCATCCAGCACGAAGATCGCGTGAGCGGTAACACGATGCGACCACGCTGGCCAATGATCGTTCTCAAATCACCCAAGGGTTGGACTGGGCCTAAGGTTGTGGACGGTGTGCAAATCGAAGGGACCTTCCACGCGCATCAAGTGCCACTGGCTGTCGACACAGAACATCCCGAACATCTCAAACAATTGGAAGAATGGCTTCGAAGTTATCGCCCTGAAGAACTCTTCGACGAACAAGGTCGATTGATTCCGGAGCTGGCGGAGTTGGCTCCAACTGGCGATCGACGCATGGGCGCGAATCCGCATGCCAATGGCGGCAAGTTGCTTCGCGACCTGATCATGCCCGATTTTCGCGACTATGCCGTGGACGTGCCTACGCCCGGCTCAGTCAACGCGGCCGACGCGCACGAGCTCGGTGTCTTCCTCCGTGATGTTGCCAAACTCAATCGCGAACAACGCAACTTTCGTATCTTTGGTCCGGATGAAACACTTTCCAATCGCCTCGGCTCAGTGTTCGAGGTGACCGATCGGCAGTGGGACGCCCGGACTCAGGTGAACGACGAATTCCTCGCCCTCGATGGGCGAGTGATGGAGATGCTGAGCGAACATCAGTGTCAAGGTTGGCTCGAAGGCTACCTTTTGACGGGTCGCCATGGGCTGTTCAACAGTTACGAAGCGTTCATCCACATCGTCGATTCGATGTTTAACCAGCACGCCAAGTGGTTGAAGGTCACCGCCGGCCTTCCCTGGCGCCGCTCCATCGCGTCTCTGAATTATCTGCTCGCCTCGCACGTGTGGCAGCAGATGCACAACGGCTTTACGCATCAAGACCCCGGCTTCATCGATCATGTGGTCAACAAGAAGGCTTCGATCGTGCGCGTCTATTTACCGCCCGATGCCAATTGTCTGCTTTCGGTTTGGGATCACTGCCTGCGCAGTCGCGACTACGTGAACGTCGTCATCGCGGGCAAGTACCAAGCGCCACAGTGGCTGACAATGGACGAAGCCATCGAGCATTGCACTGCAGGCATCGGCATTTGGCAATGGGCGAGCAATGATAAGGGCACTGAACCCGATGTCGTGATGGCCTGCTGCGGCGATGTGCCGACGCTGGAAACAATCGCCGCCGTCAGTATCATGCGCGAGCACCTGCCGCAGTTGAAAATCCGCGTGGTGAACGTCGTCGACTTGATGAAGCTGCAACCGCAACTTGAACATCCGCACGGTTTGAGCGACGACGCCTTCGACGCGTTGTTCACGAAAGACAAACACGTCATCTTCGCCTACCACGCTTATCCATGGCTTATCCACCGGTTGACTTACCGGCGGACCAATCACGACAACATCCATGTCCGTGGCTACAAAGAAGAAGGCACGATCACGACGCCGTTCGATATGACGGTACTTAACGATCTCGATCGCTTTCATTTAGTGATGGACACCATCGACCGAGTTCCCAAAACCGGCGATGCAGGCGTCCATTTGAAGAAGCAATTGCAAGCCAAGCTCATCGAGCACCGTCAGTACATCAACCAGCACGGCCAAGACATGCCGGAAATTCGCAACTGGAAATGGAGCACTCGATGAGTCAGCGCCAACACACGAACCGTCGTATCGTCTTGAACTCGCGCCCGCATGGCGCTACCATGTCGGAGAACTTTCTGTTAGAGACCGCCGACAACAACGATCGTTTGCATTCGCTAAACAACAACTTTTACAAAGGAAACAACCAATGCTGAATCACACTTTGCTTTCAACTGAAGGAATACTCATTCTCGAACCCTCTGGCCCGCTGGAAACCGTCGACTTCCAAGCAGTCATTGATGACATCGCACCCTATCTCGTAATGCATGAGTCATTAGCCGGTGTGATGATCTTCGCCAAGGCGTTTCCGGGTTGGTTGAACTTGGAAGCCGCGATTAGTCATCTGCAACTCATCGAACGCTTCCATCAAAAGATCAAACGACTGGCGATCGTGAGCGACAACGGGCTGCTTAGTGCTTTACCAACATTCGCTGCGCACCTCGTGCATCCCGACGTCAAACATTTTTCGGAATCCGAATATGAAGACGCTTTGACCTGGCTCAGGAGTCGCCAATCATGAACACAAAACAACTGAGCAACACTGCCAACACTTTGGCCGCCGACGACAAAGGTTTGTTGGCGATGGACGAAAGCAATCCGGCGCGGCGAGGTGGTTACTCGAAAGCCATAGAATCAACCGTGGTTGAATTAGTCGGAGGTGAACGATGACACTGCGCATTTTCTTTATGCGACACGGCGAGACCGAGTGGTCGCTCAGCGGAAAACATAGTGGTCGCGCAGATATTCCCTTGACGGAAAATGGCGAAGTGCAAGCACGCGAACTCGGAGCGCGCATTCGTAGGTTCAAGTTCGAACACGTACTGACCAGTCCGCTGCAACGCGCGAAACGAACTTGCGAGTTGGCCGGTTTTTCGCAGCACTCGAAGGTTGACGCGGACTTGCTTGAATGGGACAACGGCGATTATGAGAGCCGAACTCATGACGAGATCAACGCGGTTCGACCGGGGTGGAATCTCTTTCGGGACGGTTGCCCCAACGGTGAAATGCCTGAACAAATCTCGGTACGGGCCGATCGACTGATTGGGCGACTAATCAAGCTAGACGGCAACGTTGCTTTGTTCTCGCATAGTCATCTTGGTCGTGTCCTAGCTGCGCGTTGGATCGGATTATCGGTCGAATACGCACAGCACTTGCTTCTCAATACCGCGTCACTGAGCATTCTCTGCTACGAACACGATCGCGCCGATCACCGCGCCATCGAGTTATGGAACTCCGCGCCGCTCGAACGATTCGCTGATTCATGTGCCAGCACTGAAAAGGCATATGAAAGAGCGATTCAGCGTTGGGAAAATGAAGGTGGAGAAACTCCTGCCGCTTTGGAGTATACTCGGAGTGAACCCTCGTGAAAAAACTGATCGCATTCGAATTGGACGTCACTATGGATGCATCGTATGCATGACTTTGAGGTAAACCAGGGTGTCGTCGTGTCAGTCCGTGGCAGTGTAGTCGTTGTCCGATTTGACCAACAACTGCCGCCGATCTATTCGGTGCTGCGAGCTGGAGATCAACAGCAGATCGTGATCGAAGTGTTATCGCAGCAAGATGCGCGAACGGTACGCGGTATCGCGCTAACGCCAACTCGAGGCTTGTCAGACCTGGAAGAGCGCATCGCCAACACCGATACCGGTGCGATTACGTCAATACAAGCTGTCTATGTCCCAGCGGACGATTTCACCGATCCAGCGACCGTGCATACATTTTCGCACTTGTCCGCGTCGATTGTACTGTCGCGCAAACGAGCCAGCGAAGGGCTGTTTCCTGCGATAGACCCGCTGCAATCGAGTTCCAAGATGGCGACGCCAAGTATCGTTGGGCAGCGGCATTATCAGTTGGCTCAGGAGATCCGCCGCACGTTGGCTAAGTACGCCGACCTGAAAGACATCATCGCCATGCTCGGCCTGGAGCAACTCTCGCCCGAGGACCGCAGGGTGGTCGGTCGAGCGCGACGCTTGGAACGCTTTCTAACCCCAAGAGTTTTTAACGCTGGACGAGCAACAACGGAGCGTGCGTTCGACCATCGCAAAACTGGAGTCGATAATTGTGCATCGTTTGGCGGAGCTGCATCGTGAATGAACCAGTCGGCCGTTAAGAACCAAAAGACCGAGCTGGCTTTCGGCAAGAAGTGGGTGCGAAGGTAAAGCGTAAACTGAAAGCTCAGCGTTCTTCGAATCAGGGTTTGTGGTTTGGGCTGGGGATGATGGGACTGATCGGCTGGTCGGTGGTGATTCCGACGTTGCTCGGTGCGGCGATGGGTGCATGGCTAGACCGCAATCACCCGAGAAGCCATTCACGGATATCTCGATTGACGATCGCGGAGTCAGGTCGCGCAAAGCGGGAGGCAAATCATGCGTCTTAGTCCAGACCAATTGATCTTCTGGCAATATGGATGGTTCCATTTGAACGCCACGATTGTCTTCACCTGGGCCATCATGCTGTTCATGGGAATCGGCGCGATGCTGATCACGCGCCGGCTTTCCACGAATCAACAGCGCAGTCGCCGCCGACCGGTTCGCTATCAACCACTGTCGCACTTGCGCTATGCGTGTTTGTAGCGGTGCCGATGTTTGGCATCGAAGCACAGGGCGTGGGCGGATACTTGAGGTCCTACATCGAACCGACGATCATCATGCTGCCGTTCAACCTCATCAGTGAAGCCTCGCGGACCCTGGCGTTAGCCTTCGTTTGTTTGGCAACATGATGAGCGGAGCGATGATCATCGCCATCTTGCTAACCATTACGCCTCTATTATTCCCAATTCTGATGACAGCCCTCGGGCTGCTCACCGGAATGGTCCAGCGCGAGCTAATCCTCGGCGATCGACAGACTGGCAAGACCGCTATTGCAATCGACACGATTATCAATCAGCGCGACCGGGACGAGATCTGTGTGTATTGCGCGATTGGCCAGCGAGCTTCAGCGGTTGCGAAAGCCGTGGCGGTACTTAACGAGAACAACGCGTTGGAGTTCACCGTCGTGGTGGTCACCGAAGGAAACGATCCACCTGGCCTAGCATACATTGCACCCTATGCGGCAACCACGATCGCTGAGCATTTTATGGAGCAAGGTTGCGATGTGCTGATTGTCTACGATGATTTGACGCAACACGCGCGGGCTTATCGCGAGCTGTCGCTTTTACTGCGTCGACCGCCGGGCCGCGAAGCCTGGCAAAGCCCAAAGAGCGACCTATCGAGCCGTCGCGGGTGATCTAAAACTTGCATACGCACCGTTTGAAGAGCTGGAAAGCTTCGCTCGTTTTGGTGCTCGATTGGATGAGAGCACTCGGAAGATCATCTCGCACGGTCAGCGTATTCGCACATGTCTGAAGCCGCCAGCCTCTTCACCTGTGTCGGTTCCCTCGCAAATTGCAATCCATCTAGGTTTAAGCGAGGGGCTCTTTGACGCGGTGCCAAGGGATCGCATGGCTGAAGCCGAGAAATCGGTGTACGATGCAGCGGCTAACATACCCGCTGAAATTTGCAATCGATTCGATACCGCCGAAAAGTTCAGTGACAAAGACCAACACGCGATCGTCGAGATTGTTCGGCAAGCGCTCGCGAGTTTCGTGCCCAAGCCGGACGACGACGCAAAAACGACAACTCCGCCCACTGCCGAGGAGTCGTCATGAGCGACAGTATGGTTCACCTGCGCCGCAAGATCAGCACCGCTGGCGATTTGCAATCAGTGGTTCGCACCATGAAAGCAATGGCTGCGTCCAGCGTTACGCAGTACGCGCAATCGGTGCTTGCTTCGCATGACTATTACCGCACAGTTGAACTAGGCCTGAGCGCGTGTTTTCGGAAAGACATTGCAAACGCTTTAGCTCGTCCCTATCCAGCACACCCGGAATCCGAAATCACTTCCGCCATCGTGTTTGGCTCTGACCAAGGGCTGGTCAGTCAGTTCAACGACGTGATCGCCGACCATGCCGTTAAAACGCTCGCGGCATTCCCTGGTAAAGCCAGAGTTTGGGCAGTGGGTGAGCGTGTGCATGCGCGAATGGCAGATTCCGGCCTGCAACCAAAAGGACTATTTCACGTTCCGAATTCGGTTAAAGCCATTGCACCGCTGATTGGACAGATACAAACCCAAAGTGTCGCGCAGCGAATCGAAGACCACTCGACATATGTGTATGTTTTTCACAACCGCCCAAAACCGGGATCATTGTATGATCCGGTCGATCAACGACTGCTGCCACTCGACACGCAATGGCAGCAGAGTCTGGTGAAGCTTTCCTGGCCGACTAAAAAGCTGCCGGAAGTATTGGGAAGTGGTCTAGTGACGTTGCAATCGGTCGCTTCTGGGGAGGAGCAACTACTTGTTTCTGAACGACTCACTTTGGACGACCGCAACGACTATGTCTTGCAATCCGTATTCGCCGGCTTTCACCTCTTCGATCATCCTCGCGATGACTTGTCGGTCAAATAGATCGAGCGAGCGGCCCGTTGCATACGTGAGGATTTTCTCGGAAAGACAGCGGGCGAACTGTTCGTTGCGGGTAAGTAAAAGCTTCTTTAATCCGGTAATATCCGTGAACTCGGTTCCGTCTGGTAATTGGCCCGACGCATCTACCGGCAAGCTTTTGGTCCGGCCTCGACCATAACTATCGCGCCAGGCACCGATCGGATCGAAGTTTTCCAGAGCGAAGCCCATCGGATCGATCTTGGCGTGACACTCAGCACACACCGCGATGTCGCGGTGTTTCTTGAGTTGATCGCGAATGGTCGTGGCTCCGCGAATGTCCGGTTCGAGCGGTTTGACATCGGGAGGCGGCGGATTCGGTGGCGTACCGAGCAGGTTCTCCAAGACCCAGATACCGCGAATGATCGGTGAAGTATCGATGCCGTTCGCACTGGCCGTAAGAACGCTAGCCTGTCCAAGCAGTCCGCCGCGCCGTGAATCGGCGAGCTTGATTTTTTGGAACTGGGCACCGGTCACGCCGTGAATGCCGTAGAGTCTGGCAAGGCCGCCGTTGACGAAGGTAAAGTCGGAATCGAGGAAACGATCAATTGGCAAATTCTCATCGAGCACATTCTTGAAGAAAAGTCGTGTTTCCAGCTTCATCGCTTCTTCGAGACCGTCTACGTAGTAGTTTCGAAAACTGACAGGATCCGGCGGCATCGAACCTATCTTGTAGAGTTCTAACCATCGCGAAGTAAAATGCTCGGTGAAAGCGAGCGCTTTCGGATCGTTGAGCAGGCGCCGCGTTTCGGATTCTAGTACGGCTGGCTCTCGCAATTTTCCTTGAGCAGCCAGTCCAAGCAGCTCGTCGTCCGGCATGCATGACCAGAGGAAATAGCTCAAACGCGATGCGAGTGCATCGTCATCCAGTTCGCCGGCGTTTTCGTACAGGTAGAGAAAGCTTGGTGAGCAGAGGACCGCCTTCAGACCGGCCTTGATCGCCTTCAAATCCGAATCGCCTTGGACATGACGATACTGAACGAGCCCCATCAGTACCTTCAATTCGTCTTCTTGGACCGCTCGCCGGAAAGCCCGCGTGGCGAACGTTCGTAGGATCGATTCGGCATTGGCAAGCGTCGGTTCATGACGACCGAACAATGCGGTGTAGCTTTTAGGTGGCCATTGCTCATGGATCGGCCCCTCGATTTCGATTTCAAAAACACGGACTCGCGGACCCTGGTAACCTCGAAAAAAGGCAGCCCATGCGTCCTGTGTGTTTTTGGTGTCGTATCCAGCCGCACTATCGAGCTTCTCGCTTCCCTTTTTCTGATCGCCTCGGTTTCTCGGCTTGGCAGCTTGTTTTAACCGACTCTCGTCAAAACCCAGTGGCAGCTCATTGTCTCCAGGTTGCAGATGATTCTCGATAAAATCGGCGAAGTGCTCTGGATGCAACCGAACCAACGGTTGCCGCAACGGCTTGACTCGATTTGGGCCGTTGGGAAACGTCAATCGTGGCTGGAAGCCAGCATCCAACCAGATGCGCGTTTCAATCCACTGCGGAGCGTCGTCGGACAGTTCGAAATCGCCGAGTTTACGATCAGAAGTCGTTCGGCTTTCCAAATTGCCGTAGGATTGCGAACCTGCGACGACGGCTACTCGCAACGGTTCGTCTTTCCGCGCACCGACGAGACGTTCGTCATAAGGATAGTCGCGGTTGATAGCCTGAGCTTTGAATCTCAGGTCGTACCACCCGGCTTCCGGGACACCCTGCGGGAATCGTGCGAGCCAGAGAAATCCTCCTTCGTCCGACGTATTCTTGCGAATATGCTGGTACTCACCGGACACATCCAGTCCATCCTTGCGATTGCCCGGGGGACAGAACGGAGCAGTAAAGTGAACCTTCCTTTGTATCGGCTTCTTTCCCATGGTCGCAGCCCGCTCGATAAACACTTCCGCAGCTTGCAGATATTGGTTTAAAAGAAAATCCGAAGTGACTAGCGTCGCGCCGATGTTGTCGAAATGATGAATGGTTTCGTCGGGTGGGAACGATTCGGTCGGGTCCGTCAGCATCCCTTCGAGCGACAAAAGATGCCGTACGCTGCGGTCGTACTCAACGCGATTCAGACGTCGCAATACAGTCTGACCACTCGTCCCGCGTCCCGCTTCATGTGCTGTCTTCAGGCTGGCGGTAATCCAGTCTATAATAATCTTGGTGTGCGCCGCAGTCGGTTGCTTAGTCTTTTTGGGAGGCATTTCGCCTCGATTCAACTGGTCGAGAATGTCTTGCCAGATCACGATGGAATCATCCGACGATAGCTCTGCGATCAGCGAATCGAATCGACGGTCACCTTTTTGTTTTTCCGGGCCATGACAGGATACGCAATACGTGTCAAGGAATGGACGGACTTGCGTGGGATAGAGGCGATCGGTAGGCGTCTGCGCGAACGAATGTTGGCTGACGGTCGCGATCATAAAGAATATCAGACCGATACCCATGGTGAGTGGCATACATTTCACGATCGACACCTCAGGAAAAATGGGTTAGCGTACCGCTTGCTTTATTGAAACGTTCGACTTCCATTCCGAAACGTTGCAGCATTGTGGTGAAAAGATTGCAAAGTGGCACATGACGGTGCTGTTCGTCGGGATAGACTTTGTGTTCACCATGCTTGAATCCACCACCGGCGAGAAGAACCGGCAGTCGCTTATTCGAGTGAGAACTACCATTCCCCATCCCACTCCCGAAGAGCACCATCGTTCGGTCGAGCAATCGCAGGCCATCCGGTTCGCGAATCGCCTCTAATTTTTCGATAAACCGCGCCAGTTGCTTCATCTGAAAGCCTTCGATGATCAACAGCCCGTGCTGTAAAACTTCAGCCTTGCCATGATGCGAAAAACCATGATAGCCACCGCTCAAGCCGAGATCGCGGGTATCAATTGTTCCAGGAATTCCCAAAGACGCAACGCGCGTTGAGTCAGTTTGCAAGGCAAGCGTCAGTAGATCATAGAAGATGGGGAGCGCGTGTGTAAATTCACCATCGGCAGGCTTATCAAGGTCGACCTTGGGCTTGGGTTTGTTCAGCCAATCCTTCGACATGCCGAGCTTACGTTCTACTTCACGAACTGCGGTCAAATACTCGTCCAGCTTTTCACGATCTGCCTTTCCAAGCTGACGTTCGAGCAACTTAGCGTGTTCGTTTACCGCGTCGAGAATGCTTTCGTTCAAATCGTAAGCAGCGGCCCGATGTTGGATTGCTGATGAACTTTCGTCGAGGAACAATGCATTAAATAGTTCGCTTGCGCTCGAGATCGGCGGTATATTCACACCGTTGCGAGTCCAAGACATCTTGCAAGCGACTTCGCCGCCGTTGTCGGGACCAGGGCTGACAACCAACGACGAGAATCGCGTGCGGGCTCCGACGAATTCTGCCGCTCGCTGGTCGATCGAGATATTCCTTTCAGGCCATTCTTTGGCATCGCTATCACGCAGGCCGCTCAGAAAAGAGTGCACAGCTCGATGCCCACCGGCGACATCGTGATCGAGATTCGAGAAGACGGTAAAGTCCTTGCGATGCGACTCCAACGGCTTGAGCGACACGGGCATTTCATAGTCTGCACCAGCCTTCGTCGGGAAGAAGGCCTCGGGTAACATTCCAAGCGGGTTGGCTACACAAACCATCCGCACCGGTGATGGAACTGCATCGGCCGCGCACACCTTCGAACGCAATGCCTCGAACAACGGCAGTCCCATTGTCACACCGGCCCCTCGCAAAATGGTTCGCCGATCGATTATATTGGTCTTGTTATTCATGAGTTCGCCTTTCAATAGTATTTAGGGTATCACGCCAGGATTTCCATCATGATATTTCCCTCAGCACACACAAAAATGGGCGAGTCATAAGAATGGGGGCAGATCAGGAATGGAAGCGAAGCTGATATATTAGTATAGCAACTCTAACCACCGACACCGGAAGGTTTGAGCTCCACGGTTCGAATCACTTCGCGCTCGCGTGGCAACTGCACAAGGTACTCGAACCTATTTACAATTCTGCCAGCCTGGGACGGCCGCGTGATCGCAGGTGAACGCCTCTAATCGATCAGAATTCCTTGATAGCCGCCGAAGGCGCCTTTGGACCGAACGACGTTGTGTCCCATGGCTACAAGCTTGGATATGACCTCGTCGCATCGCCAGCCACTTGCACGTTCATTCAAAAGTCGATCAAGTTCATGATCACTTGCACGTGTCCTTGGGGTTGCATGTCGCCACCCATCACACCAAAGCAGAAGTAAGGCTTTCCATCCTTCGCAATCACGGCTGGGATGATCGTATGGAATGGTCGCTTAAGAGGTTCGAACCAATTCAGATGACTTTCGTCTAAAGCGAATAGAGCGCCCCGATATTGGGTAATTGATCGACAATCAATGCCTTCGTGAAGATGTATCGGCGGAAGGCAAGGGACGCCGACTCTAGATCCGACTGATCGGTGATTGTACATCAACGTAGCCGAACGACCACAACCGGCGATTAGCGTTCAACTCTGGGGATACATCGTACGACAAATCGACGCGATCGAACCTTGGCGCGCGGATTGCTCCTGAGAATGAGAATTCGGTCGCTCAGTTTCCACACTAGGCAATCGAATAGCAAGCAGATATGCCGATACGTCGTGATTCATGGTTGGCGTGGCTGGCCCCGACGTGGGAGCTTTTTGAAATTCAGAGGAGAATATAGGATGAAACGAAGATTTTTGGTTACCAGCCTGTTGGCCTTGTTTGCCCTGGGTGCAAACACAGTGCAAGGGCAAGTTGACAAGTCGCCGAGCGCTGCTTCGCCCGTCGAAGCCGCAGCCCAAGACGCAAAGAAAGCAGCCGATCAAACGGCTAAGTCCGCTAGTCAAACCGCTAGCGATGTCACTAGAACTGCGCGAGAAACAGCCAGCGAAGCTCGCCAGTCAGCACGCGATACCGCAGCCGATGTTCGCCAACAAGGTCGCGAAAATGCGTCCGACGCAAGCGATCGAGCTCGCACCGGCCAGCCAAACAATATCAACGCTGATACACAGACAAATTTGGATGCGAATGCACGCAACCAAGCCCGCACCGGGAAAGCAGATAATATTAACGATGGGACGCAATCAAACTTGGATGCTAATGCACGAGCCAACTCAAGTCTCGATGCAAACGCGCGCAGCAACCAGACTTTAAACTCCCAAGATCAGTCAAGCCGCACTCAATCGCAGCTCGGAGTTGACACGCCTGCGATTCCAGCACAGGCCAACCTGCAAGCCAACTCGAACGCGCAGGTAGATTCCAATGCACCATGGCGCTTTCAACGCCAGAACGGTGAGTGGTGGTACTACAACCCCGGTGGAGCTTGGATGTATCATCGTAATAACCAGTGGAACAATTATGATGTAAGCAACTTCCAACGTCAGGGAGCCGCCTATGCTGGTGGCACCGGAAGCACGCAATACCGTAGCGGCTATCGCGGCTTAGCAGACGATCAGGTTGGCGTCCAAGGCAATGACATTCAAAACAGTCCCTACGACGCTCAGTACAACGGATCCAATAGTAATCAGTACAACGCTAGCAACGGTCAATCGAATAGGGCTGGCATGGTCGCCTCGCAACCGTCCTACTTGTTGCAGCACGATGCTTGCGGCCGTGAGTTCATCTGCATAAATGGCTCGCGCGTCTATGTTTTCCAAGGCACCAGCGCTCAAGGAATGCATCAGTCTTCCCAGTCGACCAACCAGCAATCTGGCCTAAACCAACAAGACAACTATCAAAACGGTCAAAGTGGTGTTCAATCGGGTCGAAGGGACGGTGATCAGTCGAGCTCGCAAAGCATCAATGGGTCGGGTAATGCCGGCAACAATTCGAGTGCCAATGTGAATTCAGGTACCAGTTCGAATTACGATAGCAACAACTCGAACACCGATTTGAACGCGCGCAGCAGCTCGGACACCGACTTAAATGCACGTAGCAACTCGAGCACACAGCCTCTGAACAGCGGCACGATTGCTCCTCCAGCAGTTCCTTCAGCCATTCCGAAGTGAGATCGGGTTCACGAGAAATCGCTTTAGTCACGGGGTGGCGCGCAGGTTTGCGTGACACCTCGTTTTTTTTGGCCACGGCCAAAGAGAAGAAACCGAACGCTACCGCGTGGCCGCTTGCTGGAAAGCTTTCGATGAGGGCCGTTGTATCGACCGAAATTCCTTAGTAAATTTGGTTGGCCCGGCCTCGGTCAACTTGTGCTTTGAACGTCTCGATATGCAACAAGTCTTACATATACTCGCCACACTCGTCGTTGTGCCCTATCCTCTTTGGCGGTTGGCTTTCTAATCATTGGCAAAGTGGCTTCTTCCCGTGGCCCATTGAGTCTCTTGCAGTCACTGATCGACATCTTTGTTTTGATAGTATCGTGGGGGGCGATTGCATTCCTCTTGGCATTCTTGTCCGTTGCCAGCCTGCCGTTCTTTCAGGTGAAGGGACCAGTAACGCCAGCGGCACTGGTAGTTGTCTCCGGATTTAGCCTTGTGATCTTGCTGTTCTACAGACCATCATTGCCAAGTAGCGGCGAACTCTTATTCATATTGCCATGTTTTGCCGTTCTAGTGGCCAGCGGTTGGGAAATCCTGTCTCGCAGATGACACCTTCAATCGTCGCTTGCTAATTTCGCAGGACGAGTTTCCGGAAGTAGCTTCGCTGGGCTCTCTTCCTTGATCTTGGTCACTAGTTTGTGTGCCGTAGCCAAGCACAGCGTGGCAAAAACATGCAACGAACACGCGTGGACCAAGAATTTCGAAAACCGTTGGGTCGTGTTGCAATGCGGATAGCGAAGTGGCAGAATAGACATCGGTCGGTCATCGTTCTCGCTGACAATATATTCCTTTCGCTACGTTGTGGAGATTGTATGAACGTTCAACTGAATCGGCTTACTTGCCTGGTCGCTGTATGCACCATCTACTTTTCAACGAACGTCGTACTCGCGGAGGATTTGCCGACTGCTGCTGAAGTGCTTCGGATCAGTTGGGTCAACCCGCCGTCGAAGCCACCGATCGGAGTGCGACATGGCACGTTTCATTCCGCATGCATGGACACGACGGTGGGGTACAACATCTACTTGCCTTCGGGCTACGACGCCGAACCCAGCCGACGATTCCCAGTCGTCTACTTCCTCCACGGCAGCGACGGAGACGAGTCACGCTCGATTCAACTCGCGACTTATTTACACGCAGCAATCGAAGCAGCGGACGTTGCGCCGATGCTTATGGTTTTCGCCAATGGCGGTCGCAACAGTGGGTATATCGACTCGATCGACGGTACGATCCGCCCTGAGACGATGATTGTCGGCGAACTCATCCCGCACATCGACGCCACGTACCGCACGATTGCGATGCGCAATGGCCGCGCCGTTCAAGGGTTTTCGATGGGTGGGGGCGGCGCGCTGCGGATCTCGTCCAAACACCCAAATCTCTTCAGCTCTGTCGTTGTCTACGGTGCCGGTGGCGTACGCGAGTTTGAAGCCATGCCTAGCGCGGACGACATCGCCAACGTCAAACGAGCTGAGCAAAAACTCCGCGTAAAAAAGATTCTCATGGGCGAGGATATGGAACACTGGCGCGAGACGGGAACGTGGTATCTACTTGAACGGAATCGGGACCTAATTGCTGGTAAGCTTCCTATCCGCATCGTTATCGGCACGGAAGATTTTTCGCTCGACGGCGCTAAGGTCGTACGCGACCGGCTTGAAGAACTCAAAATCGCATTCGAGTTCGAACTCATACAGGGCGTCGACCACAACATCCACAAGCTTTACGACCACACCGGTCTCGACGGATTGCGGTTCCATGCCAAAAACTTCAGTGACGCGCCCCACGAATGAAATTGCTGATCTTTTATCAGGCCCTGAATGGCAACGTTTTACGATACCCATGAAAATCTGGTTTATCTCCGATACGCACAATATGCATGGAGATCTCCAGATCCCAGAGGTAGATTGCGTAATTCACTGCGGTGATGAAGCCACTCGTCGTAACGTATCTTTGAATGAGTTAGAGTCACGTAGGTTCTTCAAATGGTATTCCGCGCTCGATATTCCGATAAAGATCTTCGTGCCGGGAAATCACTCAACGGCGATCGAGAAAGGGTTGATAATTGCAAACGACTATACGGCGGTAAAGTTTTTGATTCATGATCAAACCGAGTGGAATGGTCTCAAAATCTTTGGTTCGCCATACACTCCAGAATTCTTTGATTGGGCTTACATGAGACCTCGTTCGGAGCTCGACATCGTTTGGCAATCGATACCGGACGATATCGATATTCTGATCACGCACGGACCGCCAAAGGGAATTTTTGATGTCACGGGCGATATTAAAACGAAAAAGCCAGTGCATGTGGGTTCTGAGTCGCTCAGAAAACATGTGGAGGAGCGTATCAAGCCGAAGGTTCATGCGTTCGGGCACATTCACGATGAAACAAACATCCGTAATTTCGGCTCGATGACTCGAGGGCCAACGCAGTTTATCAATTGCTCGTGCTGTGATTTGAAAGGGCGACTGACGAATAATGGGTTCGTCATTGAATTCGATTTATAGTCGAGCAACTCCAGCCATGCCTTCAAAAGATTCATTAGTGCATAGTCCTCCCAAGCCATCGGTCGAGCCACGCAAAGGTCTGCCGTCGAGTCACGCCCGGGAAAGCGTGGCCACCGGGGAACGAAAACCAACTGAAGCAGTCTCCGGCTCCGAGTTCGCTAAAGTCTCGCACAATT
>Ga0163150_10001309_pt1 | contig 42736 bp, 36 predicted proteins | sample OliLakLV19P2IB_FD_148628 | JGI IMG/M metagenome (GOLD analysis project Ga0163150, IMG submission 148628) | Freshwater microbial mat bacterial communities from Lake Vanda, McMurdo Dry Valleys, Antarctica - Oligotrophic Lake LV.19.P2.IB | ecosystem: Environmental > Aquatic > Freshwater > Lake >... | reverse complement strand
GTCGATAGACTTGATCCATGCCCCAACAGATCGACCGTCCCAAATCTGGTGCGCCCAATCACCCGTCGACGTCTGCTTCGAGCGCGCAAGAACTGTCACTTTCGCGCCGGAACGAGAAAACTCAGACCTCCCCGTGCGAAAACGTCATCGGGATCATGTTGAGTTGGAGATGCGGCAACAAAACATAGTTTTGCTTGGTTAAGCAGAGATTCGTTTGTTCCGATTCTTTTGCGACGATCGAAACCGCTTAACGAAAAATTGACCTGCGAAGGTGTGGTCTGCGGAATCGCAGATGTCTTGATCGCCACTCTGGCGACGAATCCGACCAATGGAGATCTAGTTGGCTCGGCGTTTAGAGACGCCAAAGTAGACGAACAAGCTTGAATCAGGGCGATGGGGAACTACTCTCAAAGCGTAAACCCTCTGTGCAAATACTCCGCTCCGACCAATCTCTTCCAGCCAAAACACAGATTTCGACAATGGCAAGCTTTCGCAACATCTACACGTCTCTCATGCTAGTCATCGCCGGTTCAACGAGCAAGGAACTGGCCCGCCAAGTGAGCTACTTGAAGGCCGAAAACCAAATCCTTAGGAGCCGGCTGCCCGACCGCCTCATTCTAACCCATCGCGAAAAGAATCGCCTAATTCGGTTCGCCAAGCATCTCGGATCGGCGCTGAACGAGCTGGTAACGATCGTGCATCCCTCCACGATCCGGCGGTGGATTCGGGAAGCTTCGGACAAGGTGGCCAAAACTCGGAAGAACGTCGGCCGGCCGCGAACGGCTGAGCAGATTGAGAAGCTGATCCTCAAGTTGGCGAAGGACAACTCGTGGGGCTACACCCGGATTCTTGGTGAGCTTAAGAAGCTCGGGATCATGTCCGTGACCCGCAACACTGTGAAGAACATCCTCAAGCGGAACGGCTACGACATTGGTCCGAAACGCGGACCTGGAACTTGGGACGAGTTTCTCAAGATCCACGCAAAAACCATGTGGCAATGCGACTTCTACTCGAAGAAGGTTGTGTCGAAGACTGGGCTGCGCGACCTATTCGTAATGATCTTCCTACATGTGGAAACACGTCGAGTCTTCATCACGCCGGCGACTTACAATCCCGGTGAAGCATGGGTTCTCGAACAAGCCGACGCGTTCAAGCAGCATCTGAAGGACGAGAAACTGTCATGCAAAATCCTGATGCACGATCGCGATACCAAGTTCACGAAGTCGTTCAACGAAAAGCTTTCGGCGGGCAAACGAGACGTGAAGATATCAGCCTTCCGGTCGCCCAACACCAACGCTTTCGTCGAGCGCTTCATCCAATCGCTACAACAAGAGTGCCTCGACCATTTCGTCGTCTTCGGCAAAGCCCACTTCGATCATCTTTGTTCTGAGTATTGCGAGCATTATCTCATCGAACGACCGCATCAGTCGCTGGAGAACGAGGTGCTACCGATCACCAAGGAACGCAGGAAGAAGCCGAAGAAGCCGAAGAAGCCATTAACCGAACCCGACACGATTCCGCTCTCGAGCATCCGCTGCAAAGAACGACTCGGTGGCTTGCTGAAGCACTATGAAAGGAAGGCTGCGTGACACGACGTACCTATTCCGGGCAATGATTTAAATTTCTGCTCGGTATACGGTCAACCCTTTCGAATTACATCTTACGTATAGGCCGAAATCAAAGTGGCGAAGTTCGAGTCCACTTGGTTGTTGAGGTCGGAATCAGAACATCTGTGTATTGTCGCAAGCTCACTGACACAGCATTGAATTCGCTCCACCAGACTCTGTCCTACGTCGCCTTGGGCGAAAGGAGCGTCTGACTCCGTGAGAAGCCTATCCGCGGGAATTCGCCGGCAGATCGCGACTCCGGATTTGGATTTCAGCATTTGATCGTTGATGCTGAAGTACGCTCCGAGTTCTACTGCCAGGTCAACTTCCTTCAACGAGCCAGAAAACCAGTGCAAAACGAACTCGCCAGCTTCACGGTTTTTGCGAATGAGTTCGACCACTTCGCAAGAGGCAGACCGACTGTGGATACTCAATATCTTTCCACCTGCCCGCGCACACTGTTTGAGAATTTCTTCGAACACAGCAACCTGGTTGTTCCAACTGCTGCGGAACCGCTGACTACCGTCAAGCCCAACTTCTCCGACCCATGTCACTTGGTCGAGGTACTTTTCAAATAGAACCATGTCTTTCTGCCGGGTCGCGATCAATTCCGGATGCATTCCCAATGCCGGAAACACACTGTTTGTTGAGTCACTGAACTTTACAGAACCCTTAAACGCAGCAGGTGTTGTGGTAACCGCGACGACCCGCAGCTTCGACGAGACCGCCAAATCAACAATCTGTTGTGGATTCGGATGGAGATCAACGTGGCAGTGTGCATCTACACTCATCGCAAGGCCTCGGAAAGAAAATCGTATACCTCCTTCAGGCCTCGCTGAGCAACGGCAACTAAGGACAGACGATCGTCAACGTCACTCTCAAACAGCGATGGTAAAACAGCCTGTTTCACCCAATTCGAGTTTGAATGATTCTGAGAACCAATAAATGCACAACGAACGTCGTCAGATTCACGAAAGCCTTGCATGTTACTGTTTGGTCCGTACTGATAGGCTGTCAAATCATTGAACCCGCTCTGCTTGAAGGCCGCGCGACGTATAATACAGGGCACACAGCGGCCACAATGCATTTTAATGCGTCCGCTCTTCCCACAACTCATAGATTTTACTACGAGCGATCGGAGTAAATCGGGATTCTTGCAAGCTGAGAACATTTCGCCTTTGGTCATTCGTTGGTACTCATTCTTCAGCACTACGTTCACTCCAATGCTATCGAGAATCGCCTGAAGTTGGCCAATGAAACAGGGATGCGTTGTCCTTGTACTGGCGCTACCAATTCGAGTCGACGTCAGAGCTGGATTAAGAGAGATTAGGCCGTTTTCACTAGCGTGAACCTCCACACGAGTGCCTTGGCAATAACCTTCAGTAGAGGCTGCGACCATCAGAGCAAATGCGAAGAAACCCATCGATCGTGCTCTTTGCGAGCCCTCGTCATTGAACGGTATGTGAACGCCATGGGTCCATCCAAGATGCCGGTTTGCACTGGCGGACGTCGCAAATACTGACTGAATCTTTTTCTCTGACGATGTTTGACTTATCGCATTCCATACAAGATTTCTTGACGAATGGTCGATTGCCCCCACAAGACTGTCCGCTCCACCGGACAGAAGCGCTACAGCCTGTCCCTTGAGGTAATTTGCCTCATACTTGCTCTGACCTAGAGTTCCCTTCGCGCTCTTAAAACGCAATTCCCAAAGGTCGCCGGTTAAAAACTTCAGCATCTTCTCTACGAGACCTCGATGATCATTCCAAAGCGGACAGTTTTCGACTGGCACTTCAAGTTCTATCTGCCGAGTCCAGCCATCCTGAGCCCTTTGACGGTAAACCGCATGATCTGCAGCCACAACTGCAAGGCTGATGCGGAGAAAATCCTTTACTTCGGGAGCTACATCAAATCGCTCAATGCGTAACCTTTCTGCGACGCTCGCACCAATCGACGCCCAGCCATCCGCACTTGGTCGACCGAACAATCGAACCGGTAGAGTTGAGGAAGATGGCTTACATTTAGCGTCGAAGTCAAAACACTTAATTTTCATCCAGGTAAACCTCGAATGTGAAGTAGGCTTCAGCGACAACTGCTCGGCAAACCGCTGCAATTTGTTGATCTGAAGCAGATCCTAATGAACGTGAACCGTTCTCTCTTCTTGTGCGGTTCGTCTGCCTAAACGTTTCGCAAAAGTAATCTTTGATTCCGTCAATCCGCTCTGCTGCAGTGGCCAAGTCGACTTTTGACTGAATATGCTTGCCAACTTCGCCCATAAATAGCTCGTAGCAATCAATGGCAAGAAATCGCTCAAGAAGCGTCTCTCGATCTGACGTGCCAAGATTCAATAAATCGGCATCGGGATTCAATTCGAGAACATGTTGCAATGCCTCTGACGCCGCACGTTGGCCCGTTTCACTATCGAGGGTTCCATCATTCGGACTGGCTGCCGCCGCAATGGCAGCCAACAACAAGTCCGGGTCACCGCTACTCGCTATTGCATCTCTGATACGGTCCCTTACTAAGTCGAATGCGGGACTGCCGCCAACAATCCCGGCCAACGAAACGCCGCGGCTCGCCGATCCAGCTGAACGTCGCGTTGCCATAGCGGCACCTCCACGTCCGCTGCGGACGTAATTAGCGACGCCACGGCGCAAATGTGATCGCTCGCCATCCGTAGCAAATTTCCCCATCTCTCGGCGCGCGCTTGCAAGCCTCGCCTTAGGGGCCAGTGGGATTTGCTGTGGGGCAACCTGGGCTGTTTCCGTTGCCGATTCTGGGTCGGTAGACGAAGCATCGTCAGCGGAGACATCCTCTACCCAGTCAGGAACAAGAGGCACGCCAGGACCAGCGCCTGAAACAGATGCAGATGTGCCCATTCTACTTTCCCTTCCTAAACGCCTTGAGCACAGGAGCATCTGATTCTAGCTTGCCCTTCAAATCATTTTCGATCTCGGAAGCCCATTTCTGTTCGCGTACGACTGCAATACTCGCAGGTGTAAAGCGATTGGGATCAAGACTCTTCAGTGTTGAAACTAGCAACGACTCTTGGCTTGGGTGTGCCTTGATGAAGCTCACACAACCGTTCAATCGATGATGAATATCTTCTTTCGACGACGTTCGCAGTTGTTCCACAACCGAGTTCATGATTGCAGACACTTCGTCAGCAGGCAGGGACTTGATCTGTTCACCGAGCTGGTCGACAGTTTTGGGATACTTGCGAAATACATCGATCAAATCCCTGCTTTGGCGACTTAGCGTAATTCCTTGGACGAGCGATTGGTCCGCACCTCGGCTGACGTAAAAAGCTGGGCGAAGGTCAATCTCGCCAAGAATAGGCGACATGCTCACCCACTCTTTTGCGAAATCACTATTCCAAAGATCGCTCACCGATGGAGTTCCTGGCTTTTTTTGTTTGGTAGTCTTATCGACTTCAGCTGGGTCATCGTCGTCGCCAGAGCTCATGTTGCTCGGCTGTTCGAGTCGACTTAGAATGGAAGATCGTCCTTCTGTAGAACGCAGCACATCAATCTCGAGTTCTTTCACAAGTGCTGGTTCACCACATCGTTGCAATAAAAGAATCTTGGCGAGTACCTCTTCACTCGTCTCATCGGGGACCCGCATTGCTTTGGCAAGCGATCTTCGAACCGCCAAGCTATTCATGAATCGCTTGATTAGTCGAGGATTTCCGCCAATGCGTTTGGATTCGACCAACCTTGGCGCTAAACGTTCGATCATGGAGATGCGGCTCTCAAAGTCAGTCTCAATATTTTCTGTACCTACGATCTCCATGATTTTCTCTCTAGTGATGCGGTTGCCATCCCAAGTCTTGCCAAGCGCGTTACAGAGCCCTTCTCGAATGCTGCTACGTTTGGTGGCGTTTAGCTTTGGCTGCTGGTCTACAACCAGGAGCGTCATATAAATGACGACGTCTGGCACTGTTAGGCTAGGAATTCTGAAAGGCAATTGAATCAATTTGTCGTAATAGCTTTGTAAGTGATTCTCATCAAGTGTTTGGCCTGCGGTCTCGAAGTGCTTACGAACAGCCAAGCGAAGCATCTCTTCATCAGCTGCAATAACAAACACCGTTCGAGGAACAAAGAAGTAGAGGCGCATGGCTTCCAGCGCTTCAATGGTGGTCGCAGGTAAGCAACGGTCAAGGTCATCGATTAGAACAATTAGTCTTCTGTCAAGAAGCTCAAGTGCCTTGCCAAATTCCGCACAAATTTTCTCTATGTTTTCATATGGGCTATGTTCCCTTTCACCTTCAGGAAACCAATCCTCAATGGACTTTTGAGCGCTCTTGCCGAATTCAACCGCTTTGTTCATGTCCGGCTTGCTCAAGTCTCCATCCATTACGCCGGCGAGGGCATCGATACCACGAGAAAAAAAACCGCCAACCGGCATGCCTGTTGCTAAAGTCAGCGCACCCCCGAGGCCATATCCTGCTATGCGCATCAAGTTCGCGCGTTTCAATATCGACTTCGCCTGCTTTTGGATCTCACCCTTAATTCCATCGCACTTCGCGAGTTCCCGCGCGATGCACTCTGCGAAGGCCGCTCGTACATTATCCTGTGATTGGTGTCGCCAAGGGTGAAACCGGACAACCAGTGGTTCGGGTTGCATTTTCTTAAGCTCTGCCGCTAGAAGTTCGAGCGTCGACGATTTGCCCACGCCCCAAGCCCCAGAGATACCGATGGATAGTGGCTTATCACCATTAATAGTGATAGTCTCGGCAATTACGGACGCGAGGACATTGAAATTGAGAAAGTCATCAGTTGCTTCACTGTCTGACCACATAAATGTCTCCTTGAATCTGCTCTATAGACGCTAAGTAAAATCGAAGCATGTCGCGAGCGACCTTGCTCTATGACTTGAGAGGTAGCATGCCTTCACCAACAGGTTTTTCAAAAATCCCATCGTATCGGCGGACGAAACCATATTTCAAAAAGAAGTGAAGGAGCGACGGCCGCTGTACGTTTGCAGCGAGTTCTTCCTGCCATTCGAATCGCTCGTTGGGGAGTACCTGGATTGCTTTGAGATCAGCACGGCACCCCAAGAGGCCTTGTTTGATTTGGAGCAACATGATGTTCAACAACTTGGCCTGAATGCCAACGCTCCAGTGCCCTGGTGCAACCTGAATGTCGCCCTCATAAAACTGAATCACTTTCGCGCCTGCGGAGTCGTCTTCGTGTTCAACGTCGACAACGGAGAAGAATAAAGTGCCAAACTGTATAGACTTTTTGGACGTCGTGATTGGGCTTGGCATCTCAAAGGTAATCAAAAAATGCTCACCCCCTCGTCGACTCCAATCGCTCCCGAATGTTTTCAACCAGCGATCAAGAGCAATGCCTTCGCAGTTGCTCAAAATATCCTCGGTGCCCAGTCGGACACACCGTTGACCTGCAATCTCGGCGTAAAGCGCCTGCGTCGGATTCATACCTAACGCGATATCCATTAGCTCATTGCGAAATCGCACATTAAAAAGCGGTGAAATGTATGGCCACCAACGACGAACCGCCTTAGCGGATACGAGACGGTCCCCCCAGTTGACCCAACCCCAGTTATCCAGGCAGTCCATGTTCTTGCTAAGATCTCGGTTCTCGAACTCTTTCTCGAGCGACTGCACTGAATCAAATACAGCTTTGAATTCGTGTATTGCATCTGGATCATCCTCAAGCTCTGGAAATACCTGGCGAGCAAATCGTATCGCTCCATCGCTTTCGATACTCAGGGGCTTCGAAGTTTCCATGGTGCGTCGTGTTTGTGAAGGCTCCCACTCGCGGGCAGCAGCATCAAAGGCACGCGGCGCTAGCGTAACGTCGTCTTGCTCGTACCCGCCAAAGAATCCGAATCCCGTGAGGATCGAATGATATCCGAGTTGACGATAGCTCTCCCATTGAGCACTGTCGTAAAACTGGTCCAACGTTGACTCATGGGGAAATGCTCTATTGCTGGAGCGATACTGCAGTACATCCTCGGGTTCGTCGCCGGTCAGCGTTGGCTTCATATAGATTAAGATTCCAAGATTGTTGTCAGCCGTTCCCGGGTACTTAATCTTTCCCGCTGCCATATGTCGAGATGACAAGCCGTTTGGACCTTCACGCAACGTATTTAGATCGATCTCGATTTCGACCCCGAAGTCCTGGCGCACCAATCGCTGAAGATGAGCGAACTCTGCAAAAGTGATTGATGGATCGGCACCACAGTCTGAAACCAATATGTACCGGCACTGCCGGCGAATCATCTCGTAAAGGCCAAGGTTTTCGAAATGACCGCCGTCGGAAAGGTGAATTAGGTTGTTGAGTTTTGGCTTACCCGCCAGCTCACACAGAAAGGTTCCGTGTTGCGAAAATAGATTGGTTATTTTATGTCGCGACCATAGAAGACAACGACCGCCAAGCCCAGAGTTCTGATGTGGCCCAGGTTTGCGGTCTGCTTCGGCACGTATTTTGATGTTTTGATCTCGGTGCGGGTCAACTACCCAAATTCCCAGCCGAAGATTCAATGCTGCCATAAGAAAGGAAACTGCTGTTCCGAGCTGAGCCGAATACTGCCCCATGAAGGGATTTGTCGCCGCTGCGGATGCCGTTACCGCAGTTGCCAGCGAGCAATTCCCGGCGTTAGCCGCTGCGTTTCCGACATTGCAAGCGAGAGGGCTTAAGGTTGCGCTCGCACCGTTTCGACCTCGTCGCTTGAGATTGGAGCCATTTGCCTCATTGCTGCAACAGTTGATTAGGTGAACCGGACGATCAGCAATTCCCTTTCCCAGATCACTGAGCGGGAAATCGTTTTCACTCGTTGCCTTTTTATCGTCTTCGATTGACAAAAAAGTTTGCGCGATGCGACTCCGATAAAACGCGTGCAACGTTGGCCATTTGGATGCACCTGCCGTGGCCAAAAGGAAAGATGCAACAAAAACCAAGAATGCGAGAATAAACCCAAAGGGCTGTCCGCCAAGCATTCGGCTGAAGCTTATGAATAGCGTCGCAGCAATAAGGCACAAGCCAAATACACCTAGGATGGAGAGCAATTTGGGAATGTGGCGAGTAAGCATCGAATGGACCGCAGACGGTCGCTCGTTCACGTCACGTCTCGAAATTAAGCCGCCAAATTTAAAGAAGATCGCTCCAGCTGTTGCTGTAATCGCCGAACTTGTCACGACTGTGATCAGCCAGTTCAAGGAGAGTGCTGCCCAGGCGGCGATTCCAAGCATGGCAAAAACAATCGCTGCACCCGAAAGTTGTGTCGCGAGTTTCTGACGCCTATTGTCGGGCGTGGCTGCCGACAATGCCGAACATGCGGTGGCGATAGAGCATAGGAATAAAATTAGCGAGGGAGTTAGCGCGAGATAGTGCGTATTAAGCACCAGCGGCAAAATAAGAACAGCTGATAAAACGATTGCGAGGAGTGAGATGCTAGCTGTTAGCGTCAAAAACAACCCAAGGAAATATAGGAAGATCCCTCGCCAAATCTCTCCTTCGAAAAGCCCCGCCATCGGTGACAAAAAGTCTCCTCGTTGACGCAACCAGCTGATCTCCAACGGCTCTGGATGCCTCGGGGCTGTCACCGGGAAAATGCCTGCTGCATCTTCGGAATCGCGATTTCTGTGTCTCCACGCCGTCCACCATGAACCAACGTATCCGCCACCTGAGACTGTGCTTAGGTAGTCGAACTCGCCAAGTATCCCTTTCTCGCGCAGCCCTTGGAGCACGCCAAGATTAAAGGTTGAGCTTCGGATTCCTCCGCCAGAAAAGCAAAGAGCTACAAGATTGACTGCGGTATATCCAACAAACGGCTCGTCGCCCTCGACATCAGGTTTAATCACTCGGGAAGTGAATGGTTTGTGATCCTCAGCGTCGTCCATATCACTTCGGGTTGTTTCATCTCGAAACTTAGCCTTGGTGATTCTTTCGGTGCCTTTATCGGGTATGGAGGCCACAAATTCCGCTGTGTCTGCAAATGCAGATCGTTTTAAGCTGCTCTCTGTCAAAGAGGGCGTTGATTCGCGAACCTCGGGGCTGCCCGAGTCTCCTTTTCGCGATTGGCGAATGACCGCAGCCATTTCAAGTTGGAACAGATCTGCAAAATCCATAAACGACCACCCTGTGAGCCCGTGAAACATATTGAAGTAGTATACGGATACCCAATAACCTTGTCAAATACGTTGCATTAATGCCGGCCAGTTTGCCGGCAAACTAGACAGGCGATCGAAAACTGCTACAATTGCCGTGTATTGGTGCTTTCTTGACTTGCAACAGCAGAAGCGACGCGGGATATGGATGAAATTTCAGAGTTTTTCGGCCTAAAAGATGGGGTGAGCGGTCCCCACACTAGCCGAACCATGATGAGCAATGAGCTCGGAGTACTGCTTGCGCATTTCGATCAGCCAGATGCTGGACAGTCGCTGGCTGATTACGAACATGCGATTGTCGATGATAACATTCTGACCAAGCCCACACAGGCCACTCGAAAAGCCAGCCTGCGATTCCTGCGCGAGCTGTACAGCCTTGATCAGTCGGTGCCGCTGTTCCGAGCGCTTCGTAAGCTTTGGAGACTCGATGAAACCTCGCGGCCACTTGTTGCAATTCTGTCTGCCTACGGTCGCGACCCGACGCTGCGGGCTGCGGCTCCAGTAATTCTCAGCACCCCCGTGGACTCGGAAGTTAGCCGGACTCAGCTCACTCGGGCCGTCAAAGAATTCTGTGGTGACACAATGGCCGAGTCAACAATCGATAAAATTGTACGAAATGCAGGCTCAAGCTTTACCCAGAGTGGACACTTAGTTGGACGTGTAAGAAAGGTGCGGCAACTCGTAAATCCGACGCCCACTTCTATCACTTTTGCTTTGCTGTTGGCCTACGCGGCCGGCATTCGGGGAAAGCGATTGTTATCAAGCGAATTCGTACGGCTTATCGATGCGGACGAAGACACTGCCAAAGTGCGAGCAATCGAAGCTCGAAAACTTGGTTTAATTGAGCTGCGAGAAAATACAAATACATTTGACATCGGCTTTGCACCGTTGATCGGCGAACGCGACTGGAGGCATATGAATGAGTAGGCTAGACGACCTTGCTAATAATTATGAAAAACATATTAGCGCTCCATGGCAGCGAAACCTAGCTGGCGCGCAGCGTTCAATTTTCGTCGTTTATCCACAGGAAGACGAGCGACGCATCCGAGCCAAGATCGGCGACTTCGAAGTTCGTACACGCAACGCCGATCACGATTGGCAACTCGTGGATCTCACCGACATGTTTCCACAGTGGATGGCCAGCGAGGAATATCGTGAAAGCTATTTTGAAGATCCAGCGGATCTCAAGCTGAAGCTTGACACTGCCTTTATGGACTTTGTCTCACAGCAACTCCGTGGCGTGCTAACCAACGAACAAGCAACCGAGCAGTCGGTCGTGGCCGTGGTTGGTGGTGCCTCGCTCTATGGCTTCCTCCATATATCTGAACTCATCGACAAGGTGGCCGGCGACATCCGTGGACGCCTAGTCTTTTTCTTTCCTGGGCATTTCGAACAGGGCACGTATAGCCTGCTCGGAGCAAGGTCCGGTTGGAATTACTTGGCTACACCTATCACGCATCGGTCTGGAGAATAATCAATGAAGAATCGTGAACTGTTTTTGAGAGATCCAGCTTCGTCGGCTTTGATGAACAATGGGCAAGCACGGATCAATGACGGCCAGACCGAACTAGAGCTCCAAACGCTTCGAGAAGAATTGATCAACTTCGTTTGCGAGGGGCAGTACGAGGATGGTGCGATTCGGATTCTCGATTCTTACATTCGACACTTTGGCGGAACCAGCCAACCTGCGGCCTGGGTCAGCGGTTTCTTCGGCAGTGGTAAGTCGCACCTGCTAAAGATGCTTTGCCATCTTTGGGTAGATACTGAATTCCCGGACGGGTCGCGTGCTCGTTCATTGCCACGTGACCTACCCGAGGCTTTGGTCGCCAACTTAAAAGAATTGGATACGCTCGGCCGTCGCTACGGTGGACTACACGCCGCGTCGGGCACGCTCCCCTCGGGTGCCAACGAAAGCGTGCGACTGACCGTGCTGGGGATGATCTTTCGCTCCAAGGGGCTGCCCGAAAAGTTTGCCCAAGCAAAGTTCTGTTTATATTTAAAAAACAAGGGTTTCTACGACAAAGTGAAGTCAGCCGTCGAAACGAAAGGCAAGGACTTCTTTCGTGAGCTGAACGATCTCTACGTCAGCCCGATCCTTCACGATGCGCTCGTCGAAGTGGATTCAGGCTATGGCGATCGCAAAGCCGCCCGATCTACTATCAAGGCCGCGTTCGTTCAGCCCGGCGATGTGTCGACGAAAGACTTTATCGAGACCATTCGCGAAGTCGTTTCCGTGGCCGGGCAACTTCCCTGCACAATCATCGTGCTGGACGAAGTCCAAGTTTATATCGGTGAGGAACAGGATCGGGCCCGCGACGTCGTTGAGGTAGCCGAAGCTCTCAGTAAGCAACTGGACAGCCGGATCATCGTCATCGGTGCCGGCCAGAACGCCTTGAGCGCTCAAGCTCCACACTTCCAGTGGTTGAAGGATCGATTCACCATTCCTGTAGAGCTCTCGGACACCGACGTCGAGACGGTCACACGGCGCGTGCTGCTTCAGAAAGAACCGAAATATGTCCCCGATATTCGCAAGTGCCTGGACCTCCACGCTGGCGAAATCGAGCGACAACTCTCTGGGACTCGCATCGCCAGCACCAGCAACGATCGCAACATCATCGTCGAGGACTATCCGCTGTTGCCGACTCGTCGTCGTTTTTGGGAGTACGTATTCCGTGCGGTTGACCCGACTGGTACGAGCGGGATGTTACGTTCACAGCTTCGCATCATTCACGACGCGTTGCAAGAGCTCGCAGAACAGCCACTGGGCACTGTTGTTCCCGCTGACTTTATGTTCGAGCAACTACAGCCCAATCTGGTTCAGCAGGGTGTTTTGCTACGCGAGCTCGATGAAACGATTCGCAAGCTCGATGACAATACTCCTGAGGGCAAGCTGAAGCGGCGGATCTGCGGTCTGATATTCTTGGTTCGCAAGATACCTCGCGAAGCGGGCTTCGACATTGGCATTCGCGCCACGCCCGAAATGCTCGCCGACCTGCTGATCAGTGACCTGCGCAATGATGGCTCCGACTTGCGAAAACAGATCCCGATACTACTCAACCAGTTGGTCGAAGACGGGATTTTATTGAAGGACGAAACGGAATTCAATCTCCAGACAAAAGAGTATTCCGACTGGGATCGCGAGTATCGCAACCGAGTCTCTCGTTTCAATGAAAAGACTGCAGAGGTTCACACGAAACGCGACGCTCTAATCCGAGCGTCCGCAGAGAAGGCTCTTAAAAACGTCCAGTTGGTCCATGAAGGGGAACGCAAAGAGAAACGCCGATTGGAGATCTTCTTCGGCGAAGACGCCCCCAAAGTCGACGACGACACGGTCCCAGTTTGGATTCGCGACGGATACAACACGTCTGAGAAGAGCGTTGTCGAGGCCGCACGTGCTGCGGGAACAGACAGCGCCATCGTGTTTGTGTTTCTTCCTCGAGGTAACGCAGATGGTTTGAAATCCCAAATCGTCCGCTACGAATCGGCTGCAGGCACGATACAGTTCAAGGGAGTACCCAGCACGCCAGAGGGCGAAGAAGCCAAGAAGGCGATGGAGACTCGCATGTCCGATGCGGCGAGTCAACGTAACGAACTGTTAGCCGAAATCGTCGATTCGGCCAAAGTCTTCAAGGGCGGTGGCGCTGAAGTCAACAGCATTACGATCGAACAAAAAATCGTCGACGCCGGCAATGCAGCGCTCGTGCGTATGTTCCCTGACTTCAAAGACGCGGACTCCAAGAATTGGCCCGTTGTCATAACGCGTGCCAAGTCAGGCGATGACTCTCCATTGCAAGCCATCAAATGGACGGACGAAACCAAAGCCCATCCTGTTTGCAAAGCCATCCTGAAAGAGATCGGCTCTGGAACAGAGGGACGCGAACTGCACAAGAAATTTGGAGCGTCACCCTATGGTTGGCCTCAAGACGCTGTCGATGGAGCGTTGATGGCACTCCATAACGCTGGCGATGTATCGGTGCGTGCCTCCGGTGAAGCGGTCCCAGCCGGCAAGCTCGATCAGACCAAGATCAAGAAGGCCCAATTCCGTCAGGTAACGCGAGTCATTTCTGCTCGTGAGAAACTGGCGTTGCGCGGGCTGTTCCCGGAAGCCAAAGTGACGGCAAAGCAGACCGATGATTTGGAGGACAAGTCGAGTGAGTTTATCGAGGCGATGCTTGCTCTCGCGTCCCGCGCCGGCGGTGAAGCACCGCTTCCAGCGCAGCCAGATACCCAAAACCTAATCGACATTCGTAACCACGCGGGGAACGAGCGATTGGGCAAGTTGCTGGAGCAAGAGGCAACACTGAAGAAAGTTGCTAAACAATGGAGTGAGCTTGGCGAACTCGCCGATAAACGACTGCCATTGTGGAAGACGCTTGAGCGGATGCTTCGCCACGTAGAAGAGGCTTCCAGCCTCTTACATTTGTCGCCGGAACAGAGGCTTGAAGCCTCTGCTACTCGGTCTTCTGTGGAAGGTATTCGCACAGGCCGTCTGTTGCTCGATACATCAGACCATGTCTCTGGCTTGGTAAAGAAATGTGCTGAGCTACTTCGTTCGTCCGTCACAGCAGCACACGGCTCATTGAAGTCCATTCAAGAAGAACAAATGGCGTCGCTCTCGAAGTCAGACGTTTGGAGCAAGCTGAACGCTGAGCAGCAATCCAGTGTGCTTGGCTCCAATGGGATTGCGGAAGTCGCGTCCATCAAAGTTGGCACCGATGAAGAATTGATTCGAACTCTTGATTCAACACCGCTGTCATCATTGGCAGACAAATCCGCTGCAATACCAGGACGTTTTTCGGCGGCACTGGCTCAAGCGGGGAAGATGCTCGAGCCCAAGTTGCAGCAAGTGCGTCTCGCAAGCGGAACCCTGAAAACAACAGACGACGTGAAGAAGTGGCTGAATGAACAGGAGGGCGTGCTTTTGGAAAAGCTCAAAGCTGGCCCTGTCATCGTTTCCTAATCCCATCTTGCTTCGCACCGTTTAGAAAATTCAATACCCATGGCCGCACTAAGACCCGAACTCCGCAAAGATCTTGAAAGAGCGATTATCAAGGCTCGTAACCTTGTGGTCGCTGATGTCACGGACCGCTTGAAGGAGCTGAATGTCAACGAAGGAAAACGTGGAGCATTATCCGAATCGCAGGCCCAGCTTCGCATTCGCTTGCGAGCTCACGGCAAACAGATCGGCGACGTCCGCAATTCACAATCCGATGCGCAGCAGATTGATCGGCTCGTGCAGGAGTGTGCCTATGAGCAATGGCATCGAATGATCTTTGTGCGATTCTTGGCTGAGAACGAATTCTTGATCGACCCCGAATATGGACAATCGGTTTCGATGGACGCGCTCGCAGAAATCGCAGAGGAGTCGAAGGCTGGTCCTTGGGTGCTTGGTGGGCAGTTCGCTTCGGCCTCACTGCCGGCCATCTTTCGCAAAGATGATCCTTTGCTGGAACTGCGATTGTCTCAAGAGACTCAAGTAAAGCTAAACGATCTGCTAAACGCGTTGCCTGCCGAGGTATTCACAGCCGATGATTCGCTGGGATGGGTCTATCAGTTTTGGCAAAGCGAAGAGAAGGACCGCGTCAACGCGTCTGGTGACAAGATCGATGGGCGGTCTCTGCCCGCAGTTACGCAGCTTTTCACGGAACACTACATGGTGTTGTTCTTATTGCACAATACGCTTGGCGCTTGGCACGCTGGAAAGGTTTTGGCTGAGAATCCTGAACTGGCGACAACAGCCATGGATGAAGCGACTTTACGTCGTACGGTTGCACTCAAGACGGCTGGCGGCTACGAGTTTGAGTATCTGAGGTTTGTAAAAGTAGAAGAGGCTTCCAGCCTCTTGCGTACTACAAGCGACCAAACCAGTGATTTCAACCTCTGCCATCGGGACGTTGTACGGGAAGAAAAGAGCCAGGATGGCTCTTCTACTTTTGACCACAACTGGTTTGACTGGAATGAACCGATCGATGTTGGTTGCGGTAATCTTCCTCATATCAAGCAGGAAGGTGTTACGTACTTTGTTACCTTTCGTACCGCCGACTCCTTGCCGGCCGATAAGTGGAAAGCCTGGAAAGCAGAGCGTGAGGAGTGGCTGGAGAAGAATCCAAAGCCCCATACAGATAAACAGAAAAAGGAGTATTACGCAAAGTTTCCTGCTCAGATAGAAAAGTGGCTCGACCAGAAATACGGTGCCTTGGTCCTAGCTGAATCTGAGCCGAACAAGATCGTAGACGATGCGTTGAAACACTTCGACGGAGATCGTTACGTCTTGGACGAGTATGTTGTTGCCGCAAACCATGTCCATGCATTAGTAACACCACTTGGCGAAAACGATCTCTCTGACATCCTCCATTCCTGGAAGTCTTTTTCAGCGAACAAGATCAATACGCATCTTGGCAAGGCAGGTGTTTTCTGGCAAAAGGAATCGTTCGATCACGCCGTCCGCTCGCCCGAGAGTTTAGAGAAATTCCGTGCCTACATACATGCCCATAAAGTAGAAAAGGCTTCCAGCCTCTTGACGGACCCGCCAGGCTTCGTTTCAGAGAATGAGTCCGATGAGTATTCGACAGGGAGCGAAAGACCAAAGAGCCTGGAAGGCTCTTCTACTTGGCGTCCGATGGGCGGCACTTTCTCAGGTTGGCCAAAGACTGCCGCTGGGCTCAAAGTCCTCGATCCGTCCTGCGGCAGCGGGCATTTTTTAGTGGCAGCTTTTGAATTACTTGTTCGAATGCGAATGCAGGAAGAGGGCTTGACTGTAGACATGGCTGTGGAAGCGGTTCTGCGAGACAACTTGTTCGGCCTTGAGATCGACCCGCGTTGTACGCAGATCGCTGCGTTCAATGTGGCAATGGCTGTTTGGAAACTGACGGGTCCCAAGCCGTTGCCCCCCATGCGCAATATCGCTTGCTCAGGAATTCCACTTGGCAATAGCCGCGATGAATGGATGAAGTCGTTGAAGGTTGCAATGCCAAACTCGGATCTTGGCTTCCAGTGGGGCCAACTCTATGACATGTTCTCCAAAGCCGACACGCTTGGCAGCTTGATCAATCCGCAGCGTTTCTTCGGCTCAGGTTTGTTGACCGATGAGCAGTTGGACCTAATCTCGGATGCCTTATCAAAAATTATTGTTGACGACCGAAACGCTACTGATGAGCAACAGGAATTAGCCGCGGCCGCTCAGGGTTTGACGCGAGCCACCGAGTTACTCTCGGGACGTTACACGCTGGTCATCACCAACGTGCCGTATCTCGGACGAGGCAAACAAAACGATGAACTCAAAAAGTATCTCGATACTCAGTACGCCTTGGGCAAGGCCGACTTGGCCACCGCATTTGTACTTCGCTGTTTAGAGTTTTGCATTCAAGGCGGCTCGACCGCACTGGTCACGCCGCAGAATTGGTTGTTCCTAACAACATACAAGAAGCTTCGCGAGACGTTGCTTGAACGGAGACAATGGGATTTCGTGGCGAGGTTGGGACCTGGAGCGTTTGAAACAATCACTGGCGAAGTTGTTAATGTAGCACTTCTAGGACTCACTTCGGATCATTCAGCCGAAGATTGGGTGATGACTGGCATGGATGTTTCGGTAATGAGACAATCGACTGAAAAGTCGACTTCTCTACGTGGAAGCTCAACCGACGACCTAGTTTTGATCCGACAAGGTGACCAACTCAAAAATCCTGATGCTCGAATTGCATTAAGCGCTCGAAATGAACTCCCGCTATTATCTAATTTTGCTCATGGGGTCCATGGGCTCGGGAGTAAAGACACACCTTGCTTTTTTCGCCAGTTTTGGGAAGTCCCGGAGAAAGGAACGGCATGGGAATTTCTCCAAACAACCGTCACGGAAGGTAGGTATTTTGGCGGTATGGAACAGATCGTTTTTTGGGAGCAGGGCAAGGGATTGCTATGTGATCGCGGAACGAGAGGCGAGGCAATTCTTGCGGGTGGAATGGCTTGGCGGAAGCCAGGTGTAATCATAAGTCAAATGAACAAACTGCTCGCTACTTTATATGTTGGCGACATGTTTGACAAAAATGCTGCTGTAATTCTTCCAGAAGACCCGAAATTAGTGACGGCAATTTGGGCTTTTTGCTCATCACACGATTATAACAAGGAGGTTCGCAAGATAGATCAAAAGGTCAACGTAACAAACGTCACACTTGTGAAAGTGCCTTTTGACATCAAACACTGGCAAAAGGTCGCAGCTGAAAAATACCCGAACGGACTTCCCGAGCCAGAAAGCGACGATCCAACGCAATGGCTGTTTCATGGCTGGCCAGTAGAAGCGGCTTCCAGCCGCTTTCTTGCATCGCGTCCCAAAGTAGAAGTGGCTTCCAGCCGCTTGTCTGATAAAAATAAGAGCCAGGATGGCTCTTCTACGTTGCAAGTTGCCGTGGCTCGGTTGCTCGGCTATCGCTGGCCGGCGGAACTCGACAGCAAAATGCGACTCAGCCAACGCGCCCGAGCATTGGTGGCTCGGTGCGCCAGCCTGGATGAATTCGTCGACGACGACGGCATTGTCTGCATCCCATCCGTCCGTGGCGAAGACCCCGCCTCTGATCGTTTGCTGCGTTTGCTCAATGCGTGCAAAGTAGACGCGGCTTCCAGCCGCGTTATTGACCAGGTTATGAGCAAGAGCCTGGAAGGCTCTTCTACGCTCGATGATTGGTTGCGCGATCGCTTCTTCCAAGAACATTGCGAGCTGTTCCATCAGCGGCCTTTCATCTGGCACATTTGGGACGGACGCAAAGACGGCTTCTCAGCGCTGGTGAACTATCACAAGCTGGCTGGCCCCCAAGGCAAAAAGCTGCTCGAAAACCTGACCTACAGCTACCTCGGCGATTGGATCACGCGTCAAGAAGCCGCCGTGAAGAGCAATGAGTCCGGTGCCGACGATCGCCTGCTGGCCGCCAAGGATTTGCAAGAAAAACTTAAAGCCATTTTGCGCGGCGAACCACCCTACGACATCTTCGTCCGTTGGAAGCCACTTCACGAGCAGCTCATCGGCTGGACCCCCGATATCAACGACGGCGTCCGCATGAACATCCGCCCCTTCATGCTGGCCGAGCTTTCACGAGGTCGCAAAGGTGCCGGTGTCCTTCGCTTCCCACCCAAGATCAAATGGACCAAAGACCGAGGCAAAGAACCCAAACGCCCGATTGAAGACTATCCCTGGTTCTGGAGCAATGTAGACGCGGCTTCCAGCCGCGTGGACTATGCGGGTAAGAGCCAGGATGGCTCTTCTACGTTCGCCGGCGATCGCTGGAACGATCTGCATTACTCCAATGCGTTCAAGCAACAAGCTCGTGACGCATTCAGAGCGACGCCAGAGACATGATCGGCGAAGCAATCGCAAATACCAGTAACAAACTATATGACTTGAAACGAGGATACTTATGAGCGCTATTGTAGGAAGCCAATGGTGGAAGTTTGATTTCCATACCCACACTCCGTTCTCGACGGATACGCCTTGGCACAATCTCCCTGAGCCTCAATCGCTCTCACCATCGGATTGGCTTCGCAAGTACATGGAAGCAGGTATCGACTGCGTCGCAATCACTGACCACAACGGTGCCGGCTGGATTGATAAGCTCGCGGCCGAGTATCGGCAGTTGAAGGATAGTCAAGCGTTTGAGAAACGTTACAAACGCATTACGCTTCGTGGATCAAATGAGGGTAACGGTAATGTTTGAGTCGACACGACAGTTATTAGAGGCAATTGAGCTGGGCGAAGACAGTCGGCTCGAACTAAAGGAAGTCCAGTTCTACGGAGCTACTTGGAAGGCGCCAAAACAAGACGATTTGGCTGCAGAGATCGCTGCATTCGCAAATGCGGATGGCGGCGTCATTGTGCTTGGAGTTCATGATTCAACCAAAGAAATCTTGGGAATACCGATTCAACACCTTGATGATGCAGAGACTGTCGTTCGCGATTTATTGAATGACAAGCTCGAACCACCGCTCATTGCGTCAGTGCGCAAATCGCGACTACCGGATTCCTCGGGGGTAGAGCGAGCAATTCTTCGAATTGATATTCCTAAAAGCCTATTTGTGCATCGTTGTAAAGGTCGTTATTGGGTTCGTGTTGGAAGTAGTAAGCGAGAGATAAGCCCGGAATACCTGGGGCGATTGATGCAGCAGCGTAGTCAAGCGCGGCTGATCAGATTTGACGAACAAACAGTACCAGGCACAACGGTCAATACATTGGCCAAGGACTTAGTGGAACGCTACCGTTCAGAGCTCTCCGATCCTGATTTTGCTACTTTTGCAGGCAAGCTTGCGATGTTGCGACCAGATGTCGATGGGACCCTCCGAGCGACGGTTGTTGGAGTTCTTTTCGGTACGGAACATCCGAGAGATTTTTTACCGAATGCTTTTGTTCAAGCCGTAGCGTATCGAGGAACGTTTGAAACTGCCTTTGATGATTTGCAATCTTATCAAAGCGATGCCGAAGATATCGAAGGTCCGTTGGATCAACAGGTTATCGGATCTTGTCAGTTTGTTTTCCGGAATATGAAAATCGCTGGATCAAAGGATGCAGGGCGAACAGATATGCCGCAGTATGATCTGACTGCGATTTTTGAAGCGATCGTTAATGCCGTAGCGCATCGCGATTACTCAATCCATGGTGCCAAGATTCGCTTGCGTATGTTCGCGGATCAGCTCAAGTTACACATCCCAGGTGACTTAGCCAATTCGATGGATGTCGATGCACTTCCAGTGCGTCAAGCCACTCGGAATGAAGCGATTGCCAGCCTGCTTGCGAAAACGCCAGTTCGCCTCAGGCTCCGTGGATTTGAAACGCCACGACAGTTCATGATGGATCGCCGAGGTGAAGGCGTGAATCAGATATTGCTACGCAGCGAACGGCTCTCTGGCCGCCGGCCAGTTTACGAGACTGTGGGTGATGGCGAGTTGGTTCTAACGATCTTTGCAGCGAACCCTCCGCCTCAGTCGTCGACAGGTACAGGGGGGAAAGATGAATAAGCCAGCTCCAATCGCACAGTCATGCAGCTTCACAACTGATGTTGTGCAGGATGGCTGCGAAACGGACGGCAGGCGAGTCTCGCGAGATGAGGTGATGAAGATTGCCAAAGGTGCGAGCATTAGCGCCCATGCGCCGAAGTCTCGTAAACCATTTCTGGGAAGGAGTTTACGAGTTTTCGCATGTGATGTTCCCGAAACAGATTTCGGGAACATCCTCGACGAATTTTCGGTCGCGCCGGTACAAACAATTCAACGCAAAGAGGGACCAAAATGCTGATACACGAACTACGGCTTGCTGGACTACTGTCTTTCGGCCCGGACACGCCGCCGCTGCCAATGGAGCGGCTCAACATACTGGTCGGCCCTAACGGCTCAGGGAAATCGAACTTTATCGAAGCGATTGGCCTGCTTCGCTCCGCAGCGACAAAGCTTGCTGCTCCCATCCGTGGGGCTGGCGGTGGTGGCGTGAGCGAGTGGATTTGGAAGGGAGCTCCCGATGGAAGCGGTGTCATTGATGCGGTGATCGAGTATCCAGCCTACGGTACCAATCTGAGGCACTTTCTCGAATTTGGCATCGTTTCCAAACGTTTTGAACTTCTTGATGAGCGTATCGAAAATGCCAAGCCTGACCTTGGTCACGATGACCCTTACTTCTACTATCGCTATCAGAATGGCCATCCGGTCCTATCGGTTCGAGGAATCAAAAAGAAGCGTCAGCTCGAGCGCCAAGATCTTGCTTTGGACGAGTCGATCCTGACGCAGCGACGCGAGCCTGATCAATACCCCGAACTGGCCTTTCTCGCGGATCAGTACGAGAAGGTGCGGCTTTACCGCGAGTGGTCGTTTGGCAGGAAATCGATTCATCGCAATTTTCAGCAGGCAGACTTGCCCGGAGAACAACTCGAAGAAGATTTCTCCAACCTTAACCTATTTCTGAATAGGATTGCGAGCGATCCGAAAACTAAGCGGCTGATCGTTGAAAAGTTGAAGAATCTCTACGACGGTATCACGGACTTCGGAATGCATGTCGTTGGTGGTGCTCTGCAACTGAGTGTGACCGAGGGCGATTACGCAATTCCGGCTAGTCGACTCTCGGATGGCACACTTCGTTTCCTTTGCCTGCTGGCCATTCTTTGCGATCCCAATCCTGCGCCGCTGATTTGTATCGAAGAGCCAGAACTCGGCATGCATCCCGACATGTTGCCGGGAATTGCCGATCTGTTAATGGAGGCCTCGGAGCGAACGCAGCTTGTCGTTACCACGCACTCCGACATTCTGATTGATGCGATGACGGAACGACCAGAGTGCGTGGTTGTGTTTGACAAACAGGATGGTTTGACCACTGCACAACGGCTCAATGCTGATGACCTAAAGATTTGGTTGAAGGACTATCGACTCGGTCGACTTTGGACGGATGGTCAAATCGGAGGTGTGCGATGGTAAAGACAGTGACGATCTATTTAGAGGGTGGTGGAGATTCGAACGAACTGAGAAGACGATGCCGTGAAGGGTTTCGGAAGCTGTTTGAGAATTGTGCCTTCAAGCGAATGCCGAAGCTGGTTGCCTGTGGCGGGCGCGGCAATGCGTTCGATAGATTCTGTACGGCACATGGTGACGGGAAAGAAGATGCGATTTTATTGGTCGACAGTGAAGATCCCATCGCGGATGTCGAGAAAACTTGGCCACACCTGAAGCTTCGCGATAACTGGGATAAGCCGGATGGTGCGCAGGATGAGCAGGTTTTGTTAATGACAACTTGCATGGAGACATGGATTGTTGCCGATCGAGCCGCGTTGCGATCAATCTATAAGAGCGACTTGAAGGAGAATCAGTTGCCACCATTGGTTGATCTCGAAGGACGCGAACGGCACGCGGTTCAAGAGTCACTGCAGAATGCGACCAAAGATTGCAAGAACAAGTACGAGAAAGGCAAGCGGTCTTTCGAGGTTCTTGCCGTTTTGACGCGAGCGACTTTGAAGCAGCATTTGCCAAGTTTCAAGCGTTCCAGGAGAGAGTTGGCAGAAAAGCTTGGAGAGAAGCAATGAACACTCTCCTTGACGCAGCTATCCAAGGCCTTGAATCAGCGACCCGTTGCACCAGTAGCGAAGTTCCGCCGACGGCTGTGCTGTGGACTGATTCCAAAAGCGAATGGTTGCCGCTGCTGGTTCAGTTGAAAGCTCGATTGCCACAGTTGCTCATCCTCGGTGAGTACCAGCCTGAAACTCGCACTGGTCCAGCCATCTGGCTGAAGTGTGCCATGCAAGGCGTACTGCCTGAGGTTGAGTTCCCCAAGGGCAAGACGCCGATCCTGTATCTGCCTGGTGTAAGCCGGCAAGAGTTGCGAGCTGGAACACAGTGCCCTTGGGAGCTGCAGCCGCTGGTCGAATTACTATACCGTGGCACGGTCTGGGCACAAAAGAACGGACGTGATTGGACCGTCGAAGCGATGCTCGTGTCTAAGGAGAGTCCGGCATTTGGGCTAGATGTTTCGGGTACAGCCAATACACGCCTATCGATGATGGCCTCCCTTGCCGTTCTAGCGATCACATCCGTCTCGAAGTTGCAGGGTCGACGACTTGAGGCTGAGGACTTTGATCGATTGATGATCGGCGACCACCCTCGCGACTTGCTTCGATGGATGGGTAATCCTAAAGAGGTCCGCGCCGAGATGGATGATGGCAAATGGCATGCGTTTTGTAATCGCTGCCGTGAAGAGTATGGCTTCGATCCAGCTAGTGATGGCGAGTTTGTAGCTGGCGAGAAACTTGGGCTACAGGAAACGAGTAACTGGGAAGGATTGTGGTCGCGGTTTTGCGAAGCGCCAGCGAGTTACAACGGAGTTGCTAGCGTCCTACGAAAAGCGAAGCCAAATACCCTCGCGACACAGTTCGATCGCGAGTATTGGCCTGATGAAAATGAGCGAGACGAAGAGGATCTTCGACAAGGACTGCTCGCTCTTGCGGGTGTCGATTATGGCAGTGCTCGCACGGAGATTGCCAAACTGGAGCAGCACCATGGCGTCAGACGCAGTTGGGTTTGGGCCAAACTGGGCGACGCACCATTGGCTTGTGCTCTCGAGTACTTGGCCCATCTTGCACAACGGACTGCTTCGCATTTGGGCGGCGACACTATTGCCGACCTAGAGAAGCAATATGTGCAGGGGGGCTATCTGGCAGATGATTTTGCCTTGCGAGCACTCGCATCTGTGAAAACGAAAGCAGATTGCGATGCGGTTGAGGCTGCGGTTCGGGCGCTGTACCTGCCTTGGTTAGAACAGGCGGCTGAACGATTTCAGGAGTGTGTGCAGCGGGAATCTTGGCCTAACAGCAAGTCGAGCAATCGAGCGGCAACAGTCAAAGCTGAGGTTGGCACTTGCGTGCTCTTCGCCGATGGACTGCGATACGATGTGGCTGTGCGGCTGACGGAATTGTTGCGCGAACGTGGATACGTGACGGACGAGAATCGGCGCTGGGCGGCATTGCCGACCGTGACCGCAACTGCGAAACCCGCCGTGTCTCCGATCGCAGAAAAGCTGGCAGGGCGTGGGCTTCCGGACTCGTTCATACCTGAGATCGCCGATGGCGAAAGTAAACCACTTTCACATGCGCGTTTGCATTCTCTGCTGAAGTCTGAAGGTTATCAGATTATTACGGCTAGTGAGGTTGGCGATCCTTCGCAACCGAAGGCCCGGGGTTGGGTAGAGACGGGGGAAATCGATAAGCGTGGGCATGATTTGCAAATCAAACTAGCTTCGCTTATTGCCGGCCAGGTGGAGACGTTGGCGGATCGCATCGTCGAACTGTTGGATACTGGCTGGCGAAAAGTTCGCGTAATAACGGATCACGGTTGGCTGCTGATGCCTGGCGGTTTGCCAAAGCAAGAGCTGCCATCGTTCTTAACCGAGGCCAAGTGGTCTCGCTGTGCGACGATCAAAGGCGAATCGAAGCCGAATGTCGAGCGTCATGCATGGTATTGGAATCCACAAGCTGAATATGCGAGCGCTTCGGGGATCTCGTGTTTCTCGGCAGGTCATTGTTACCAGCATGGTGGTGTTAGCCTGCAGGAATGCTTGGTGGCAGACATCGTCGTAACGCCGGACGTTCAAACCAGTATGCAGTCTGTCAACATTGTGAAGGTTGATTGGAAAGGGTTGAAGTGTCGCATCACGGTCGAGCCAGTCGTGTCAGGCTTGCAGATTGATTTGCGAAGTAAGCCAAATGATCCGAGTACTTCGATCACCAGTGGTGGAAAACCCCTTGACGGAAGCGGAACAGTCACGCTGTTTATTAAGGACGAAGATCTTGAAGGCTCAGTGGTAGCTGCAGTCGTATGCAGCGAAGCCGGCCAATTACTTGCAAAACAGAACACCACGGTTGGTGGTGAATAGGAATCATAATGACGATGACATCAAACCTCCAAATGGATGATCTCGACCGACGCTCCGCCTCAGTCTTTGACGGTTACTTGGTCCGCAAAGACTTGGTGCGCAAGTATGCGAGACAGTACCCTGTTCCAACTTATGTAGTTGAGTTTCTTCTTGGGCGATACTGCGCGACGGTCGACGAAGCTGAGATCGCCGAAGGTTTGGAGATCGTTGAAAAGCAGCTCCAGAATCGGACCGTGAAGACAGGGCAGGAAGAGGTTTTCATTAAGCAGGCTCGCGATAAAGGCTCGGTCAAGCTGATCGATATCGTTCGAGCAAAACTAGATACCAGGACGGATACTTATTCTGCCGAGATTCCAAGCTTGGCTATTAGAGACGCGGCTATTGAAGACAGTTTGGTCGATGACCACGAACGCATGTTGACCGATGGCTTCTACGCCGAGATTACGCTCGAGTATGACGCGGTGATTGCCCAGGAGAAGAACGGAAAGCCGTTTCGCATTTCGAGCCTACGTCCGATTCAAATGTCGAAGTCGGATATTCTCGATGTGTTACGACGCGGACGAGCGGAGTACTCGACTGCGGAGTGGATCGACTTTCTGGTGCGATCGATTGGATTGGAACCGACCGAGCTTTCCGAGCGTGCGAAGTATGTTGTTCTGCTGCGAATCGTTCCGTTTGTGGAACGCAATTACAACATGGTCGAGCTCGGTCCACGCGGAACTGGTAAGAGCCACCTTTTCCAGCAGATCTCGCCATACTCGCATTTGATCTCCGGTGGCAAAGCAACCGTTGCGAAGATGTTTGTGAACAATGCTAGCGGACAACGCGGTCTTGTTTGCCAATACGACGTTGTGTGCTTCGACGAAGTGTCAGGCGTCTCCTTTGATCAGAAGGATGGCGTCAACATCATGAAGGGCTACATGGCCTCAGGCGAATTCAGCCGAGGTAAAGAAAGTATCCGTGCCGAAGGTGGCATCGTTATGGTGGGGAACTTTGATGTCGATGTCGAGCAGCAGCAGAGAATCGGACACCTGTTAAGTCCACTACCTCCCGAGATGCGAGATGACACCGCGTTTCATGATCGTATTCATGCATATGTCCCCGGGTGGGACTTTCCAAAGCTGAATCCAAATCAACATCTTACGAATCACTTCGGATTGGTCAGCGACTTTTTAAGTGAATGCTGGACCAAACTTCGGATGTCCAGCAGAGTATCCACTCTTCAGAATCGCGTCTTCTTCGGCGGAGCGCTTAGCGGTCGCGACATCGAAGCTTGCAACAAGACGATTAGCGGTTTGCTCAAGTTGCTCTACCCAGACCCAGCGATGGAGATTTCGGATGAGGAACTGGAACGCATTGTTCGAATTGCACTCGAGTCGCGCCGACGGGTAAAGGAGCAACAGAAGAAGTGTTTGAAGAGCGAATTCCGCAACACACACTTTAGCTTCACAATGGGTGTCGACGGCGTCGAGCAATTCGTGTCGACGCCCGAGTTGCACAGTGACGCAGCGATCGACGGCGACCCGCTACCTCCAGGCCAAGTCTGGGCCATCAGTCCCGGCTCTGGCGAAACAGGGCCTGGTCTCTATCGTCTGGAGGTAACATCCGGACCTGGAAGCGGTGTTCGAATCTTGAATACGCCAACGCCCCCATCCTTCCGCGAAAGCGTAAAGATTGGCGAGCAGAATCTCTACACGCAAAGCAAGCAGCTCGTCGGCGACCGCGATCCGCGAGCCCACGAGTTCTCGATCCAGATGCGTGCGATGGACAATGATCACAGCGGTGCCGGCCTTGGATTGCCTGTCCTAGTCGCTTTGTCGAGTTCACTACTCGAGCGCAGCACAAAGGGCGGCATGATCATCGTTGGCTCACTCAACCTAGGTGGATCTGTCGAGATGATTCCAAACCCGGTAGCGATTGCAGAAGTTGCCATCGAGAAACAAGCGACAACGCTGCTAGTCCCTGTCGCTGCCCGTCGTCTTCTCAACGATTTGCCCGACGAACTCTGGACCAAGATCAGCATCGAATTCTACAAGGATGCGCAGGACGCATTCTTCAAGTGTTTGTTGGATTAATTCCTTCGGTGAGCGGCAGAAGATGAAAACTGAATATTCACTACTCAAAAACTTCACCAAGCATGGTGTATGGTGGCTCCCGGGTCGACCAGAGGATCGTGTTCGCGGTGATTTAGTATTTGATGGAAACGACGCAAAGTTAAAGTTGTTTGGAGCTTTTGAAGGGACAGAATCGGTTTTCGTCAACCGTGATGCAGAAATGATTCTTGGATCCTGCGGCAATGAAGATATCACGCTTCTCAACTGCGGACTGGGAGAGCGTTGGGATGTAATGATGGACTCGATTACTTCAACGTGGTGGTGTCAGTTCGCATTGATCGGACTTCATGCAGCCGGTGGTCTTGAACATGGCTTTATCCGTCTTGAAACGAGTTCATTTTCGCGCGTGCAGCTTCATCGCAACAACCGTCACTATCGACTTCTGATCCATGTCTGCCGGTTGCTCCACGACCTCTTCTTGCCGGATCAACAGACAGGCAGCCGGAGATTCCGGCATGTCTTGGAACAGGAGACGTTGATGCATCGTGTCTTCGAAACATTCGTGCGCCAGTTTGCAATACGACACTGTCCCGATGCAAAGGTGTCAGCAATGAAAATTAAGTGGGACGGATACAGCGAAGCAAGCGACGAGGTAAGAAAGGTTTTGCCCAATATGCTAACAGATGTGACACTCAGTCGCCCTCACAGAAAGACTATATTGGACTGCAAATTTTACAAAGATGCATTGGTCACTCGGCACGATCGCCATCGCCTCCATTCTTCTCATCTCTATCAGTTAGTTGCATATCTAAAAAACAAATCGCTGGATCCCGGATGGGAAAGTGTTGACGGCATATTGCTTTACCCAGCGGTCGACCATCAATTTGATCTGACGTTCTCGCTGCTTGGACACCAAGTAGCAATTAAGAGCATCGACTTGGACCAGGATTGGCCGAAAATCCATCAGAGGTTGTTGTCTGTGCTATCCGCGTCTGCCTCAGCGGTTTCTGACATCCCTCATAACTCGGTAGTTACGCACAATGCTGACATTTAGAACGGAGTATTCCATTCACCTTCGGTACCTGAAGGGGCTTGCTCTTTTTGTCCGTGCGGAGCAACTTCCGTTTCCGCCTTTTATAGGTCTTGACGTTCTCGATGACGTTCTGGGGGAATTCAAGATCGAGCATGTTGCTTGGCACACCGGCAGCGGAATGTTTCTCTGCCAAGCCACGGTTGACCGAAAAAGTTTGTCGCTAGCCGTTGTGAAACGAACGCTAAAGAAGGTTGGCTGGTCGGAGGTTCATGAAGCAAGAGAGGTAGGCTAGGGATTCTCCAGTGGGCCTGCTACCAATTAAAAAAATTCTTTTCGCTGTGACCAAACGTGTCAAACGCGTGTGAATGATAGCTCTCGCGATTGGCGGTGGCTGAGTCGGGATGGAATCGTTTAGGAAGTTGATCATGGACCGGTGGATGGGATGCCCACGCTTGGATTTTTGCTCGGTGGAAACCGACGGCTGGCCACCTCCTATCGCGTTTCGTCAGCCGGTTGGATCGATTGACGCTTTTACTTTGTAAGGATTGCTATGAATTGTTAGATTTTCGAAATAGGTTTCATCATGACGTCAGTACGACTTCCAAGACTGTCCAGCCAGTCCGTTTTTGAATCGATTGCACCAGAGCGATTGCGCTCGTTGCTCATGCCGTTTCAAGATTTTTTCCAGTCAAAACAGGTTGACATTAGCGATCCGAAGGCACTCTGCAGCCAGGCGATCGTCGGCGCGATCATGCAATCTGATCGCGATACACCGAACTCGCTCCTAGATGCGGTGTGCATCATCGATGAAATGGCGACGCAGGTGGCTGTGGATCAACTGCTGGACAGCTTATCGCTGCGTGATCTGCGACTGACGGCGAACGGCAAACATTCGGCGGCTGACATCATGACTGCGGCTTGGCTATACCAACGCGAGAAATTGCTCAAGCTGCATGCTCATGGACGTATTAAACGCTGTCGGGCGTTCGATTGTTTTCAGTCGTCACAGCCGACGGTTCCAAAGTTTACGTTGCCAAAGACCGAGCAGGTTAGATTGCTCGAGCGAGATCTGGATGCATGGTTTGTGGAACGATCGCGAGGTCATGGAACGCGCGTCGAGATATTTGCCAATGACACCGAAGTCGAAATGTCGATTCGTCATGGTAGTCTGTTCCGGCGCGAGCAAACTTTGGATGATGGTGTGTTCGGATCAATCGCGTATCGGCCAGTTCAGTGCGATACAGCAATTTTTCAGCGGTCGCTGGGTGAATTGCGTTTGAATGCCAAGACGTTCAAAGAAAAAGCACTCTACTGCCGCCTGATCGGTAAACACTGTTTCGATGATGAGAATTGCTTTCCGGTCGGTGAGAAGTATACGCTCGAGCCGCTGCGTGAATATGGTCATTCGTCCTTGTCTCCCGGCGATATTGTTGGTGTTCGGTCGGTCCGATTGGTGGAACTGAAGCTTGAAGACTCGGAGGTCTTGGAAGCGATTACGGTACGGAAGGCCAACGACCTGTTCGCTTGGGCCGAGCATCATAACAAAGGAATACACAAGAATCGCCGTATGCTGGAAGCAACCTTCAAAATGTGCCTGATCGGACGCAAGGCCGAGCGTGTCATTACGATTCGGCCACCGAATGTTGCGATCTACAATCGGGGTTTGGATGCTGCCATTATCGAAGCATGGCTGGTACAACGCGGCTACATCGTCACAAAGTCGTCGAGCAAGAGGCAGCGTCATGAGCCAGCTTTGGCAAGTGCTTGATGAAAATCGCGGCCTGACGTTATCTCGCGCCGGTTGGCGTGAGCGCCTTGGCTATGATCAAGATCGGGAATGGGAATTGCTAACTGCTACGGGAGAGGTCTCGGCAGCGATCCCAGTTCCAGGCCGGCGGTTTGAGCGCTACATCGTTACAGAAGTTGCCGATGGCGAGTTCGAGGGACTAAACAATCTCACGGATGAGATTGTCCCGCTCGAGCGCAGCGACCTGGTGTGCTTCGAGTTCGATGTGTCCAAGTTGGCAAAAATGCTAGCAGAACTCATCGGCTTCACACCGAGGATTCAAAAACTCGGCAACCCTGTGCATCGCTACCAGATCGGTCAGTACGGAAAGCTGGACGGGGCCGGATTCTCGCTATTCTTCGTTAAGGCCAATTCTGCAGATCATGTCGACATTTGCATCGATACACTGATTGTCATGCATCCACACCCTTTTGTGATGTTTGTTACAACGGATGCGATGCTCGGCGAACGCTCGCGACGCATCGTCAGCCAGCAAACCAATCGTCTCATCTTAACTTTGGACGCTTCGCTCGTGCTGAATGAGGAGCAACAATGGACGCTCTCTCAACAAGCCCGCGATGCGATCGTAGCGTTTCGTGATCAAGTTTGTCCGGTCGTTGATCGAGCTAGCGAAGTTGTGCGGTTCGACACACCCGAGTCAGCAGCCTGGCGCGACGTTTCGTTGCGATTCTTGGATACGGAATCGCTCACGGTGAGCGTTAAGGGAAAGCGGTCGGTCGTAACTTATGTCGACCTAGGCTTGGTTGACAAGCGAAATGGTCGGCCCGACGTTCAATGGAGATTGCTGCAGGACTTTGCGTTAAGTCATGGCCTGATGACGTGGGATTCACCGGGCGCGAGCAGAAAAAACCAGAAACGCAAAGAATACTTGGCGCAGCAATTGAAAAAGTTCTTTGCTATCGAGCAAGAACCATTTGAGCTCACTTCAAATCGACAAGGATGGCGATGCGTTTTTGCGGTGACGTCCGATTGCTGAAATGGATTTTCTTGTACCGAAGGGCGACTCAGTGAATTCTGGGTCGCCTTTTTTCGTTTTCTGAATGAACGCGAACAGCGAGATCTCGCTGAGCATCGATCGAGAAATCGCGGAAATGTTTTGCTGTGAATCACTGAAAAATCGCTGGTCTGCAGAAGAAATCTGCTGCATTTCTTTTGGCTCCATCGAGAACTCGCGAGTCCTAGGCGACAGGTCCGATTGGCTTTTGCAGTTCAAAAAGAACAGCAAAGCAGATTGGTTGGCAAGCCGTTGCGGATGGACCTGTTGTTTGCCAACTGATTTTGCTTGGAGCACATGTCCATGTCTATCACGGCTAAGGAAGTTTCAGATCATCCATTCACAAAGAGCGTAATTCGTCGGCACGCAAACAAGCTCATTCAGAAAGGCTTTGTCGACCGACAAGACCGCGATTCTCTTATCCAAGAGATCCTCACACGATTCCTTCAATGTTGGTGCAAGTTCGACGAAGACTTTGGTCATCACAAGTCATTCGTTTGCACGATCGTTAGTAGAGTCGCGTCCAATATCGCTCGCGAGCAAGCCTCGCGTGCAAAAGCGAAGGGCACCGTGTCGTTGAGTTGCATAATCAGCACGCCTGGCGAAGGCCCAACGGAGCTTGCAGCCACCATTGGCGAAGACGAACTCGATCGCCGGCTCGAACGCAAGCCTCGGATGAGTTCCGTCGATCGCGTCGCACTCGCTCATGACTTGAAGATAGTTCTTGAGACGCTCACTCCAGATCAGATTGCTCTCGTAGAGCGATTGAAGTCACAAACGCTGGCAGTAATTTCGGTCGAGCTAGGCATCCCACGCTCGACGCTTACCAGTCGTCTGGCAGTAATTCGCGAAAAGTTTCGCGAGGCAGGACTTCAAGAATATCTCCAATCGTGATCGTCAATTCGGTCTTCTCGCGTGTAACCCTACAGATAGATAACTCAATCATTAAGTCAGAAAGCAAAGCCAGAAATCATGTCAAACCCAAAACGAAATATCGAAACCCGAGTCGCCGTTTACCTCGCAATTGGGAGGTATCTGCGAGCCGCGAGCCACTTTGAAGCCGCTTCACGTGAGTTTAACGAAGCCTGCGAAGGCGTTCGCTCTCAATTAGCCGAACCGAGTCGCTTCATTGCGAAAGTCGACTTCAAGCACTTCTTGGTCACCTCGGATCGCGAACGCAACTTCGAGGTCGAGGAGCTCGAGCTGATTTAACAGCTCCGCAATTTCCCGCTGTCGATCGCAACTTCGCCATATGAAAGCAACACCATGAAAAAAACCATTCGTCCGACTGATACTGCTAAACGACGATGTCTTAAGTGCAATAAGGAGTTTCTTTCCACAGGAGCTGGCAATCGGATTTGCAAGGGATGCCACAGAATTAACGCCGCCCTCGGGCCGATCTCGGAGGCGCAGTTGGCCGCCCAGCGCGGTGTCAAACGTCTGAACGGAATCCCACTCGGGGATCCTCATAGCTACGAATCGATTTTTTCCTGATCGAAACAAATAGTCCTTTTTTTATTTAAGCACCCATGTCCCAAATTCTCAACACAACCGATGCGAGCGCTAAGACGCTGTTGACCTATTCAGCGCTGAACACGTTTCGCAATTGCCCTCGCAAGTACAAGAACCGCTATCTCGAAAACTTACGACCACGTGAACGTGCCGAGGCACTGTCGTTTGGCAGCGTAATTCATACGTCGATCGAGCTTTGGTATCGATCCCAGGACGTCGAATCGCGACTGCAAGATGTCATGGTTTACATCAGCGGTGCTTTTGAGAATCGGATGGTCGATCCGAATCAGATGGCTCAGTGGCATTTGGCGAATGCGATGATGCTTGGCTACGCGGATCGCTATGCAACCGAGGAATTCGATGTTATTGAGGTCGAGAAGGAATTTGTCGGTGAGATCCGCAATCCGGACACCGGTCGGCAAAGCCAGACTTTTCGTATCGCAGGCAAGGTCGATGCGATCGTTCGGTGCCACGATGGACTTTATCTGCTCGAACACAAAACGGCAGCGATGGTCGATGCCAACTATCTCGACAAGCTGTGGACCGATACGCAAATCGCCCTCTATTGCTACTACCTACGCGAACTGGGGTATCCGATCGTTGGCGTGATTTACAACGTGCTCTTGAAATCGCGACTCAAACAATCAGCCGGCGAAACGCAATCGGAATACGAGGCGCGGCGCGCGGAACTGGCTGCCAAGAACAAAAGTGGCAAGTCAACGGCCAAGCGACAAATGCCTGAAACGGACGCCGAGTTCCAAGCACGCCTCGCCGAATGGTATTCACGTCCAGAAGCCTACCACCGTGAGTTCATTTATCTCTCCGAGGATCGACTTGCCATGCTGCAAGACGAAGTGTGGGAGATCACGCAGCAGTATCTCGACGCGCGTCGGCGTGGCAAATGGCTGCTCAACACGTCGAACTGTTTCTCATACCAGCGTCCCTGCGAGTTCTTGGCATACTGCCAATCGGGATTCAACCCGAACGTCGCTGACAATCTTTATGAGATCGCCTTGCCCAACGAAGAATTGTCTCGCGTTGATTCTGAAGCACCCCCGTTCTGATTCGAAAGGAACACTATTTATGACTTTGACTTTACCAACCACTAAAACCAAGCCGACCACCGACTTGGCCAAGCAATCGATCTTACTTTATGGTGTTCCGAAGTTAGGCAAGTGTCTCGCTGGCGATACTGTCCTATATGACCCGACAACTGGGCAACCAATTGCATTGAAGGATCTCGCGACCAATCAAGAAGGCGAAGTCTTAACGATGGGAATGGCGGGCATTATTAAGTCCGCCGATCCAACCAACTACATCGACAATGGCGAAGCTATGTTGTTTCGAATCACAACACAGTCGGGTCGCACTATCGATGCCACCGCCGAACATCCATTTTTAACCCGCGAAGGATGGGCACCACTTAGTGTATTGAAAGAGAACGACAGGGTTGGTGTCGTAGCCGAGTATTCGTCACTTTTCGGTAAAGTCCGAACCGAAGCCGAGTATATCAAAGTTCTGGCTTACCTTTTAGCTGATGGGAGTCTTGGTAGCACGAGCCCGATATTTACCAAAATTGACGAAGATGTCCGCGAAGATTTCAAACAAGCCGTTGAAACAATCGGCGATGACTTCCTTGAGTTTGACAACGATCAGGGCATTCCCCAGGTTCGCGTGAAGGGTGGGCGTATTGGTCGCAATAACGTCTTGCGATTCATTCGAGAGCATGGCATCGACGGTCTGCGATCAGGCGAAAAGTTCATTCCCGATTTCGTATTCGGCCTTCAGCGAGAACGAATGGCCCTCTTCTTGAATCGCCTGTTTAGCTGTGATGGCTCAATCGAAAAGAAGAAGGTCTCATACAGTTCGAAATCGATTCGGATGGTGAGGCAGGTTCAGCATTTATTGATTCGGTTCGGGATAGTCAGCCTTATTCGAGATCGATTCGTTGATGGTGAACTGTACGGCGCAGAACTGTACATCGCCGCGAAGGAAGATGTTTTACGTTTTCTGGACGACATCGGTGTATTTGGCGAGAAGCAAATCGCCGCAGAACAACTTCGCCAATCTTTATATTCCATTCGCGCAGCTTCGACCCAGTTAGACCGTCAAGGGAACATCCTTTTTGATCGCATCAAAAGTATTGCTCCCATTGGAACGGGCCGAGTCTACGATCTCACCGTGCCTGACACTCACAACTTCGTGGCCAATGATTTCGTTGTTCATAATTCGAGCTTTGCTTCCCAGTTCCCTGAAGCGATATTCCTCGAATGCGAACCAGGACTCAACCATTTAGAAGTGTTCAAGGTGCCGACTTATTCCTGGGATGCATTCTTGGAAGCTTGTAAGTTGATCGCTAAAGGGGACCACAACTTCAAAACGCTCGTGATCGACACAGTCGACAACGCGTTCAAAATGTGCTCCGACCATGTTTGTGCCAAACATGGGATCGAGTACGAAGGGGATATGGGCCACGGAAAGGGGTGGGCGTTGGTCAAGAACGAATGGCATCGCGTGCTGACTCGATTGGCAAGCTTACCGTATGGCTTGATCCTCATTTCGCATGCGGTAGACAAAACGATCGAAACTCGCACTGGCGAATTCACAAAGACGACGCCGAGCTTGCCAGATCGTGCACGCAACGTTGTATTGGGACTGGTCGACATCATTCTTTATGGCGATTCTATCTCACGCAAGGATACCGCCGGCAATTTAACTGTCGAACGCGTCCTGAAAACCAAGCCACATCCAACTTACGAAGCTGGCGATCGCACGGGTCGTTTGCCTGAGATGTTGCCTTTGGAATACTCCGCCTTCAAAGCTGCATTTACAGGCAACACTTCGATTTCAACCGCACAGGCCCCAGCGCCCGGCAAAGGCCCTGTTGCGTCTTCATCTACTCCGGGCAACACCCCTGCAGGAAAGGTTACTAAACAATGAGTGATAGCGAAGAATACGAAGCCACCAATCAATCGGTCGATCTTTCGTCCTTTGATGACGAATTTGCAACGGCGGAAGCGCCGGAGTACGACGAGGTCCCCGATGGCAAGTATCAAGCTCGCATCGAATCGGTGCGACTGGAGAGCAGCCAGAAAGGTGACCCGATGCTGAAGTTTGACTTGGAGGTGTTGTCTGGCTCGCAGGCCGGCCGTCACATCTTTAAGAACTCGGTCATCTCGCAGGCGTCGTTGCCATATGTGAAAGGCGACTTGAAAACGCTCGGATTGGAGCTTGCCAAGTTCAGCGAATTGGCCGGCCGACTCGAGGAACTGCTCGATGTGAGCTTGGAAGTCACGAAGCGGACTCGTGGTGATTACACCAACGTCTACTTCAATCGACGCTTGCAACTTGCAGTCGCTCCAAGCGGAAATAACCAGCAAGAGCAAACGCCGTTCTGATCAGCGGCTAGGCGAGTACGCATGGGTGCGGCTGGGACGGAACGAACGGATGAGCCGGTGGGAATCGGCAATCCGCTCCGTCCTAGCCTTTTCTATTTCAGCGAAAGGATGCAAAAATGGCTGTTGAACTTGAACTCCCTTATCCGCCAAGCGTCAATCATTTATTCAGCTATTACAAAGGTCGTCCCGTTCTCTCCAAGGATGCGCGAACCTACCGACACCAGGTCCGCCGCATTGCGATTGCCAAAGGTATCAAACCGTTGATGGGGTCACTCACGATTCATGTCGATGCATTCCCACCGGACAATCGCAGGCGAGACATCGACAACTGTCTGAAGAGTCTCTTCGATGCATTGCAGCACGCTGGTGCTTTTTGGGATGACAGCCAAATCATCGTGCTGCACGCAATAAAGCATCCGCCTATGCAGAGTGGGCGAGTCCTTGTCGTAATCAGTCAAACCGAGGACACGCTATGCCAAGAATCACTTTGATATGCAATCAATGCAACCGTTATTTCCAAGTATGGCCATACCGTATCAATGGGAATGTTAAGTATTGTTCACGACGTTGTAAGACCAGTGCATCGCGTGGGCAATTGCCCACGAATCGAGCCAATCTCGTCGGAACCGTATTCGGAGCATTGACAGTGCTTGCTTTTGAAGGCACAGCGGGAGGCCATACGGTTTGGCGCTGTCGATGTACATGTGGGAATGAGACCAATGTTCGCAATGGGAATCTCCAATCTGGCGGTGTACGATCCTGCGGTTGCTTAGTACATCGAACAGGCGATCAGCATCCAAACTGGCGACGTGGTTATACGATTAGTACCGAAGGGTACAAGCAATGACCAACGTACCTTCAAATTTGAATCTAGAGCAAATCCCTCTATCGTTGCGATCAACTCCGCAGTGGGTTGCATGGCGTTACATTTCGCGCGGTGGCAAACAAACCAAAGCTCCAGTGTCGCCGCACGATGGCAATCTTGCTGATTCTACCTCGGGCAAGACTTGGGGCACTTTTGACCAAGCCCTCGAAGTGAGCCGAAGAGACAACTCACTTGCCGGCATTGGTTTTGTCTTCACCGCTGACGATCCGTACTGCGGAGTTGACCTCGACAATAGTGTCGACGCCGATGGCAACATAAAACCGTGGGCAATCGACCTACTAACAAAGCTGGATAGCTACGCTGAAATCAGTCCGTCTGGCCGCGGGCTCAAGGTCTTCATCAAGGCCAACAAACCAGGCAAGCGTTGTCGCAAAGCTTATCACGATGGTGGCATAGAGATCTACGATCGTGATCGCTTTTTCACAGTAACGGGCGAGCGACTCCAAGAGTATCCTACCGACATAAACCTGCGACAGGAATCGCTCGACCTTTTGTACGCTTCCGTCTTCGGTGGCGATGATCCAGGCGCAATGGTTGCTGCGAATGGTGGACCTTCAACGCCCAGTGATGATTCGACTTCGATCGCTTTAAGTGATAACGAAATTATCGAACTCGCCAGCAAGAAGCCGCGCACCGGTGATAAGTTTCGATCGCTGTGGGATGGCAACTGGAACGACAACTACAACTCGGCCAGCGAGGCAGATTCGTCAGTCGTATTCACTTTGGCTTACTACACGAAAGATGCGGCTCAGATCGATCGCATTTTTCGGCAATCCAAGCTCATGCGTTCCAAGTGGGATCAGTTGCACGGAAGCGAGACTTACGGCGCGACCACGATTTCAAAGGCGCTCAGCAAGGTCACTAAACAATACGCCCCCAAGCCCAAACGGACTGCTACACGCCGGCCGTTGCCACCGGAACCCGGCAACACTGGCTTGCCATCGATCATCATTGATGATCGCCAACTGAGCGATCTAACCTCGCAGGCATTGTCCGCGATCAAACGTGCTAACTCACCTCCTTCCACGTTTGTGCGATCCGGTGGACTAGTACGCGTTGTCTATGACGAACAAGACATTCCAAAGATTGAACCATTGGATGTGGCGAGGATTCGCTGTCGGCTCACCGAGGTCGCCAACTTCTTCACGATGCGCAAATCGGATGGTGGCTATATTCCTGTCGGCACCAATCCGCCCAAGACACTGGCAGAGAATATCTTGGCTCAGCAAGATTGGGAGCTTCCGCCGCTGGCCGGCGTGGCTCGCGCTCCGATCTTGCGTGGCGACGGCACGATCTGCACAACGCCTGGTTACGATCGAACGTCACGGTTGATGTATTGCCCTGATCCGTCGCTCAACCTTAGGCCAATCCCCGAACATCCCTGTGGCGAGGAAGTCCAGGCGTGCGTTGATATTCTCCTTCACGTAATCGACGAATTTCCGTTCGTTGATGACGCGAGTCGCGCCAACGCACTGGCGATATTGTTTTCGATTCTCATGCGTCCCGTCATCAAGGGGCATGTGCCGCTTGCGATTGTCGACGCTCCGATGCAAGGGACTGGAAAGTCGCTGCTGATCACCGCGCTAGCAAAGATCGCTGTTGGTAACGTTTCATCCGAGTCGATTCCCGCAAAGCAAAACGAGGACGAATGGCGGAAGAAGATCACGTCAATCTTGATGACCTCAGCTTCGTTCGTTTTACTCGACAACGTCCCTGACAACACAACGGTCGACTCTCCCATGTTAGCAGCGACGCTGACGTCGCGCGAAGTATCCGATCGGCTTCTCGGTGGCAACCGAATCGTCTCGCTGCTTTCGCGTGTTGTGTGGGCTGCCAGCGGGAACAACCTGCGTGTGACCGGCGACTTGCCAAGACGCAGTTACAGCATTCGCTTGGACGCCAACGCCGAACGTCCGTGGGAACGCACTGGTTTTCGCATCCGCGATCTTGAGCAGTACGTCGATGAGAACCGAGGCAACCTGCTGTCCGCCGCGCTCACGATCATTCGAGCGTGGTACACCAATGGTAAACCCATGGTCCCGATCCCTGCGCTCGGTAGCTTTCAAGAGTGGGCAGACATGGTCGGCAGCGTGTTGGCGTTCGCCGGCATCCCTGGCTTTCTCACAAACCTAGAGACCACCCAAGTCGTGCAAGATGAGTCAGCCCAGGAATGGACCGCTTTCTTCGACGCTTGGTGGGATCGGTTTGGAGGTAGTCAACTGACCGCTGATGATATCTGTCGCGTTGTGATTCCGGCCGGCAGAGATCCAGTCGAGTACATCCAAGATCCAATTGTCATGGCACTGCCAGAACCGCTTTCAACGAATCGTGATCGGGGCGAAGGTTCATTCAAGCGATCGCTCGGGCGACATCTATCGAAGCTTCGTGGTCGCGTCTTCCACGGTCGCAAACTCAAGGACGCGGGTGTTAACTCGAAGACTCATGTTCGCTTCTGGCAGCTGGTCGACATGAGCGCGCCGCCCACTACTCTTTTCAACATGGAGGATACCGATGACTCTGAGAATGAGTAGTGGCGAGGTTAGCGAGGTTATTTTTCGCATGCTGAATCGTGCTGCATCGTTGACGTTGCAACCGCAATGCGGTGAATTCGATGCGCTTCGTGTTTGCTATTCAACCATGCTGTTGCGCATTTCTGTCGCGACTTCTACGACTCGAATACCTATTGAAAATTGTTCTAAACCTAAGCAAGCCAATAGCTTAGACACGCTTTGCCTTCAACACGTCGTGGCGAGGTTAGCGAGGTTAGGCGAAGTTATGGTTTTGAGCATAACCTCGCCTTCGAAACCAATGAAAACATTGGAGGTTCATGCAAAAGCGAGGTTAGCGAGGTTATTTCTTCCTATGCTTACATGTACGCACGCACGCGCACACACACGCGTGATAAACATTTTCGCGTATAGAAGTGGGCTGAAAATAACCTCGCTTAACCTCGCTAACCTCGCCGGTCGGTTTTCGAGCGCGAGCGAGCGACCTCCACACGCTTGCAACCTTCGCACGACGATGCCTACAGTCGCGTGCATTCTTCCAAGTCGCCCACTGCGTCGCTACTCGCACTCATCGCGTCAGTCGGCCAACAGTCGCCACACCGAGCGTCTGCCACTTTGGCACGCAACCCATTCGATATGCCACCAGCGAATGGTTCCTCCCCCCAAAAATCAACAGAAATAGGGGTTTCGGAAAAGTCGCAATTGGCCACAGAGTTTGTTTATCCGATAGGTCCGCTAGTTTTCATTTACAGGAAGGTAAGTAAATCATGAAGATTGAATTGCGAAAGATTACAGAGATCCAGCCATATCTTAACAACCCTCGTATCAACGATGATGCGGTCGTTGCAGTCGCGGCATCGATTCGTGAATATGGATTTCAACAGCCGTTAGTCGTCGACACCGACGGCGTTATCATCGTCGGCCACACACGATTGAAGGCAGCAATCAAGCTTGGCTTCGACCGAGTCCCTGTCGTAGTCGCAACAGACCTCACACCCGATCAGGTCCGTGCTTTTCGTATTGCCGATAACAAGACAGCCGAAATCGCGGAATGGAATTACGATCTGCTACCGATCGAAATTGATGCACTCAAGGAAGCCAACTACGATCTTGGCTTGCTCGGTTTTGATTCAGAAGAGCTAGCTCGGATCATGGGAAACGGAATCGAGGAAGGGCTTACCGATCCGGATGATGTTCCGTTGCCACCGGACGAAGCGATCACGCAACCGGGCGACCTGTGGATACTCGGCAACCATCGGCTGCTCTGCGGCGACTCGTCGAACGCGGAGCACGTCGATCGATTGCTCAATGGTCAGCCAATTCATCTGTGCAATACCGACCCTCCGTACAATGTTAAGGTTGAGCCGCGAAGCAAGAATGCGATCGCAGCCGGCTTGAGCTCGTTTTCGAATGACGCAGCGGCATCGAAGCTAAGAAACGATCAGGGGAACGCCGCATTCACAGCCGCGATGCAACGTAAGGGAGCTAAATCCAATGGCAACGTGGCTGTGGCGGAGCCCCCGCGTGAACGAAGCAAGATGCGAGCGAAGGACCGCCCGTTAGCTAACGATTTTGTGAGCGACGAGGAGTTTCAAAGTTTGCTCGATGCATGGTTCGGTAATATTTCGCGGGTACTTTTACCCGGTCGCAGCTTTTATATTTGGGGCGGATATGGGAACATCGGAGTATATCCCAGACCACTTTCAAAGGCAAAATTACGGTTCGCCCAAGCGATCATTTGGGACAAATGTCATCCGGTTTTGACAAGGAAAGATTTTCTCGGCGCGTATGAAATTTGCTTTTATGGCTGGAAAGAAGGGGCCGGTCATGAGTTCTACGGTCCGAATAATATCACCGACCTGTGGCATGTCAAAAAGATTCCGCCGCAGCAGTTAGAACATTTAACGGGCAAGCCCGCAGAGCTGGCTGTGCGTGCAATTCAGTACTCGTCGCTGCTTGGCGAAAACGTACTTGATCTCTTTGGCGGCAGTGGCTCGACGCTAATCGCGGCGGAGCAAACGGGTCGCAAGGCATTCTTGATGGAACTCGATTGCCCATATGCGGACGTTATATGCGACCGGTACCAGCGCTTTACTGGCAAGCCTGCCATTCTTGAGCGAACGGGCGAATCACCCATTCCGATGAAGCCACGAGAGGAGAACATGCGATGATCTACCTTGCAAGCCCGTACACCCATGTCGATCCATCGGTCCGCGAGCAGCGTTTCAGTGCGGCTTGCATGGCAGCGGCGGCGCTAATGCGAGCTGGACGGTCGGTGTATTCGCCGATCGTTCATAGCCATCCGTTGGTTCAGTATGGGCTTCCAATCGAGTGGGAGTACTGGCAAGTCCATGACTGTGAACATCTGCGGCGTTGCAATTGCGTGGTCGTTCTGACACTCGATGGCTGGAAAACAAGCCGCGGCGTCCAGGCGGAAATCGACTTGGCGATCGATATGGATCTACCGGTCCATTATGTTTCGCCCGCGATGATCTCGAACTGGTCGGGCGGCGACACCAGCATCAACGTTCGGCCGCTATCCCAGGAGACATCGATTTGATGCCAAGCATCTTTGCCAATGCCATGACTTGCTACGCCGACGACGGTTCCGAGTTGACCAGCGGGAATCGGATCGGGATCGTCGTGCATCGCCACGAGCCGGATTCGGTCGCCCTTGTGCGGAAGTGCTTTCATAGTGGTGTCTCCGTTTTGCAAAACGATCGTCTAGAGAATTCGACCCAACACGCTCTTCTTCATCGCGTCGAGCGCTTCGCAGGCGAAAAGATGCTCGGCGAGCAATGGGCCGGCCGTCACGGGTTGTTCGGCGTCGGCAATCTCCAATGCATCCGCCAGGGTTCGAAGCCCTTCGACAGCTTTGTAATAGGCGTCCCGAATCTCTTGGGCCTGGTAAGCGTCCATCGTGCGAAAGGTCTCGCGAAGTACTTTTTCGTTGGCGTCTTTTTCGTGGCTAATCATCTGCGTTTCTCCGCTAGTAAGAATCAAAAATCGTTTTGCGACAACCACATTCAGCGATATGGGTGGCAAAACCTCAAGCCGATCATGGAGATACTTCCATGCATTTTCCAAGAAAGTTTCGCATGCCACGTATCGCGACCGTTTGCGTTCAGTGGCGTTGTGGCGAGTTCTTGGCCAAGGACGCCAGCCCACGAGAAAACCCCACACCGTGGCGAATGTGGGGCGTCGGTTGGCAAACGTGCCAAGGCTAGTCGGTCGCTTTCCGATCCGTTGCATCCGATGGTAGCGGTCGATCGAGAATGTCAGCGATCGTTAGCACTAGTTCTTGCAGGTCGTCGACGCGGACCGATCGAAGTCGCCCCGCCGGACACTGTTCCAATCGGATCGCATACGCCCGCAGCGCGTCGGCGATCTCATAGGAAGTTCGAAGTTTCATATCGTTTGGCATT
>Ga0163150_10001306_pt1 | contig 42776 bp, 97 predicted proteins | sample OliLakLV19P2IB_FD_148628 | JGI IMG/M metagenome (GOLD analysis project Ga0163150, IMG submission 148628) | Freshwater microbial mat bacterial communities from Lake Vanda, McMurdo Dry Valleys, Antarctica - Oligotrophic Lake LV.19.P2.IB | ecosystem: Environmental > Aquatic > Freshwater > Lake >... | reverse complement strand
TGAGGTTGTGTTCACGGAAGAAGCGTACACCAGTAAGTCTAGTTTTCTCGACCGTGATCCGTTGCCTGCTTACGAGAAAGGCGTCAGTCATACTTTTTCCGGTAAGCGGGTGAAGCGTGGTTTGTATCGTTCTGCTGACGGTTGTGTAGTCAATGCCGATGTAAACGGGAGTTGTAACATTGGCAGAAAAGTAATCGGGAACGCTGAGTTTCTCAGCCGACTCGATAAGAGCCTTGCCGCAAGGCCAGTACGGGTCAATCCATTAAAAGCATTCTGCGTATAACGGCAGGATGTGGGTTGGTTTCGTCAAACCCAGATTTCCCTAGATTTCTGGGAACGGTTTGGCATGAAATATCTTGTATTGGCGATTCATGGGATCGCATCTGCGGCAGCGTTTTATAGTGGGGTTTGGCTTGCTGGAATTGGTTTCATCATAGGCGGCGCATGTATGTTTGCTCACCTATCCCAAAAGGAGAACGAATGAAGATTTTAATCTTGTTGATGGCTATGTGTTTAGTTGCTGGCTGTGGGGGTGGTGGTCCTGTTGGTCCATATCAATCAATATCCAACACTGAATCAAAAGCAAAGGTGCTGGAGGTACACAGTGGAACCCGCAATTGGGCATTAGTTCTTGAAGGGAAAAATCGTCGATACATTTGTAATGTTACACACGCTCAGATGCTAGAAAATCCTATCGTCAAAGGCGATGAAGTAACGTATCGAGTAAAAAATGGGGAAATGACGCTAAAATCTCCTTGACAGTACATGATTCATGCGAATAGCATCTAATTCTACCTATAGGAGCGCAAGATGCCTAAGTACAGACTGTATTTTCCAGCCTATGAAAATGCAAATACAAAGTTGTTGAGTTGGCCGCAAGACTACACGCTCATAGCAGAACTTGAGCATCCCACAGGTGGCGAGGTCAAGGAAGTATTCCTTTTGGCTAGGAGTTACGGCGGTAAAGATTGGTGTCGTCAACAAGGTGTCAAACTATTCGTTCCAGATTATACTAACGTTGGTGGACAAGGACCACGAAACAGCCAGAGTGGTGACGTGATCGTGTGTGCCATAGACGGTAGAGCGTTTCAATTGGAACAAGGTGAAACTTACGAAATCACTTCTGTTCCAGATAATGTTCCTGTATCTGCTGTTGCTGAGGAAAAGTGCTTCCTTAGTCGCATGTATGGTTGGACTTCGTGTGACTGTCCAGAATGTAATTATGCCAAGACAGGTGAATGGGTATCATCTGCGCAACATTCCTTTGAGTGTCATAAAGCATGGATGGTAAAAAAACGTTCTTTTGAGTGTGACGAAGAACCGACAAGCCAAAAGGAATTTCTTGGAGCTAATGGAATATGTACGTGTCTTGTTCCGCCTCCATTTAGGGCGAACGACCAATTGGCACATTTGGTTCGTGGAAGGTTGTTGCTCAAGGTTTTCCATAAAGTTTATACCGGAAATCCTTCCAAGTGGCCAGAAAGCTATATCCATACCGCAGACGTTGAAGTCAAATACGATAGCAAAGACCAAAACATGGTCATGCAAACGCTTGCCAGTTGTTTGAATTTGCGTTGTACTCCTCACGTTCGGTTCACTCGACCAGACGCAAGAGAAACAACTATTGGTGATGTGATTGTTTTCCCAGATGGCAAAGTGTTGCGACTCGTGGACAAAGATGGTAGGACGGCGGAAATCTCCACTCTAAAGTTCAAGAAAATTGAAGTTGATCCAAGTCTGATCGGTCACACCAGCAATCCCGAGTATGAACCACTCAAACAAGACAAGCACATGGACGCATTGCGTGATAGAACGATAGAAGTCATAATCCCGAAATTGCCACCACCAAGACTTTTCATTCAGTATTTTGTCATGGCTGACGATGTCGATCATTTAGGAATGACAGTCTCTTATCGTTCATACGCAGATGTTGGGGATAATGGCGCTTTTGATTCGGAATACGACGCAGAACAGGCTATAATGAAACGAATCAAGATAATAAGTGGGATATGTCCTCGCTTCTGGATTAAAAAGGTTTACACTCAAGTACCATAACATGAATGCAAATGTTTGGCTTGCTGAACAAGAGCAAACGAGAAAGTTGCTCTTGAAAGAATCAACCTCCAAAAAGGAATTTGTGATGAATTCTGCACAATTGTTTCACATTGCGAAAGAACCCAGACTAATCGCTTTGTCGGACGTAGGCATATCAAGGTTTAAATGGCCACAAGATTATATCTTTGTAGCGAATATTGATTTGGAGCAAATTGGATATTATTTTTCGACATTGATGATGAGCGCAAATGAAAACGAACCGTTAGGGTGTGTGAACTTCATCAAGGGCTGCACCAGAAATGCAAATTGGACAGCTTGCAAAGGCGTAACTCCAACCAGTCTTCACCTTCGACCCATAATAAATGGTGACGTGGTAGTTTTGTCAAGCGGCACAACAATTAGATTACTCAACTATCTTGCCACCGAAGAATTGAAGATTAACATCATTCCAACTGGATATTTGCTTGTTTATTACGATGGCGTCGAACAAGAATACTCAAATCCATATCCAGTGGAGAAAATGTCTTCTTATTACACACGAGGCAAAAAGGATATTACGATAGAAGAATACCTGCAAAACTTTGTTGATGATGTCAATTCGGGTACAAACGTATTCAAAACTGCCTCTTTCACGCCAATCTACAAATGATTTTAGTTGATAAAGTTTAAATCTGCTGGTACAGTTGGATCAAATACAAGGAGAATCCAATGGTTCCTCAACAGATGTGCGATGCACACATTGCCGCAATAATGAAAGAAGAAGATGAACGTGTGAGGCGTCTCATAAATGCGCCTTTGACAAAGTTAGTGCAAGTGTTTCATAACGTTGCTCTTGGAACTGAACCAAAGTGGCCTAAAGATTATATTCATGTGGCGACAATTGAACTTCGTATGCTTGCCACAGCCGCAGACGCATTTGCTTTCACGCAAAAGCCTTTTTGGTCATACAAAGGTGAAGTTCATCACGGAAGATGCTTGCCTCTTCGGACCTCAGAACCAGCAGATGTTGTTGTGTTCTCGGGCGGTCAAACATGGCGAATTTGTGCGGTCTATGGTAACTCGTATGAAAGCACATACGAAGACTTGACACGAAAACCATATCGTTACTGTCTTGAGTGCGAATATAGAAAAACTGGTGTCAATGTAAGTGTTTTTATGTATAACAAAAACGCAAACAAAAGTTACGAGCGTTACCCAATGTGGGAGACATATTGTAAAGGCAACGAAGATATTGGCACCGAAGAATACATCCAGAATTTTCTTGAGATGGTAAACTCGGGCAACGATCCACACTATAAAAACGCTAGAGTTACTCCGCACTACAAGGATTAATGACATGCTTTGCCAATTGTTCCACCTGATCTCTAAGCCCCTGGCAGAATTGGTCGCAGGTTGGGAAGCGAAATGGCCGATTGATTATATTCACGTCGCCACACTCAGTGTTTATCAACCACCTGACGTTTATTCATGCGCCAGAAACTACTCAACAGGGACAGATTGGCGACATGCTTGTTCCTATACTATTGATGCAGATAATAAATCTTACAACCTTCCCATAGTATCGTTCTCAAGCAAACCTAATCTTCGTGGTATCCGAAACGGTGACGTGGTTGTTTGTCCAAACGGCGAAGTTCTGATTGTTGATGATGTTGGTGGGTCAATAAGCACTCCACTGAAACCATTGCCAAAAGAGATGATCGTTCCAGAGCCAAAGATTAAAGGTTATAAACTACGAATGATCAAGTGTGGTGGAAATTGCATAGAAAGCATAGAGAAGGTTTATTCAGTTTCTTATCCTCACAGGAATAAAAAATACACAAACGGTAAGTCCAATACAACGGTTCAAGAGTATCTACAGAATTTTGTTGACCAAGTGAATTCTGGGAATATCATTGGATGTAGAAATGCCTCAATTGTAGCCGTAATGGAAGATTAACAATGTTATTCCAACTGTTCCACGTGGCTGATGGTGTTAATCCACACAGAGCTGTGTGGCCGACTGATTACATCTTCGCTGGAAGTTTTGATTGGGGCTGTCAATCAAAACTCGACTTCGCACAGGAAAGATCACTGTATGAATTTTTCAAACTGAATTGTGGCAACACTCTGAATCAAGAGAAATTCAGGTTACATTGGCTCAAACCACAAAGAAATAGATTTGAACGACCGACAACTGATGTCCAACGATTGATTAGCAATTATCCTGGTCATCACGATATCGTTTTATCTGCCGATGGAAGGATTTTCCGAAAGAAGAAAATGTTTTGGTTTCGTTTATCGCACTGAGTAAGCCATGATCACTCTGCAAGACCTGATTGATTTCGCCAAGGCGAAGAAACTGGACCCCAAGCAGTGCGTTCTATTTTTGGGTGAAGAGTGCGCTGATGGAAACGTTCAGCACGACTACTTGTACAAATTGCGGGTCAAGAAGAACGTCGAAACCATCAACCACAAGGACGAGGAAGAGACGGTGCCCATCGGACTCGTGATTGAAATACTGCCCTGGTGATACGAACAAGGATGATAACATGCTGATCCAATTGTTCCATGTTGCTGATCGTGTCAATCCAAGTGTAGATGCTGTTTGGCCAATTGATTATATTTTTGTGGGAAACCTTCTGTGTGATGACCATGATCTACGATTCTCCAGAATTTCCATGTGGGATGTCGTAGGTACATGGCTTGCTGAATCTATTAACAAGCAAGCCATTCATTGTCAATTTGTTTGTCCACAAGTTCGTCGTCATTTGCAGCGAAATGATGTCGTTGTGACGCCAGACGGTAAATTTTACAATTTGCAAGTGGATCAGTGGTTCAGAGTATTCAAACCAACGTATTCACCCCAACAGGATTGTGACCATGTTCCAACTCTATCATGTGGCTGATCGTCTTCTTCCCAAAGTTGCAATGGGAACTGGCAGAGAAGCCAACTGGCCACAAGACTACGTCCATGTAGCGAATGTGGAACTTCCTGACTCGTCTCCAGAAAGCGTTTACGCACTAACAAACAATTTTGAAAAACAGTGGACAAGTGAGAAGGGTGTGTTTACAGTACGTGAAGGAATGAGAAGTACCGCTCCTGGCGATGTAGTGATTTGTCCTGATGGCAAGGTTTTTCGCTACTTGCTTCATGGATACGAAGAACTCAAGCCAGTACCGCCAAAGGAACTTTTGGGATGACACAGGCGCAAATCATTGAGCAGATCAAAGACCTGAAGTGGGAACTTCGCGCTAAGTTTGATGAACAAAAACTCATCAGACTTTACTACCTCATTGACCAACTGAAAGTTCCGAAATAGGAGCGATCATGGAACAGCAATTCAGGTTTCAAGAAAACACAGATAAGTTGGGTCACAAACTCAATCATTTGTTTGTGGTTGTTGATGGCGTACTCACTTACGTTGATGAGTGGGATGGGTTTTATGCAGGTGGTGAAATCAGAGACGAAGACGGACGACAAAAAGCCCTCGCTCACGCAAAAGCGTGGGACGCTAAAAAATACGATGAAATGATGCTGGCAATAACATGACTAGACACAGAATCAATGTTATTAGATGTTTTGTACTTGGACCATTAATGGTTATCACAATCGTGTGTATTGTAACTGGAATTCTTGAAGTGTTCACCAGTAATGGATCAAATAAAACGCTGCTCACTCTTGGTTATGGCGTTATCTTGGCAATAGCCATCTTGATTTCATTTGAAAACTTTTTTGCGGATTGATTTTATGTTTGCACTTGTTGGAATTCGTTACGCTCACTACCTAGAAGAGAATGATTACGAAGAACTTGTTGCCTTGTTTGACACACGTCAGTTAGCAGAAGAGTACGAGAAGAACAGCAGACTCAAGTCCTACCAGTCATGCGGTAGAGGACAGCACGGCAAGCAGTACAGACACAAAAGCCTTCTTTCTCGGTTTTGCCACGCCTACATTCAAGAACGCACACCAGACAACCCGCCAATCAATCCCGTCCTGTGAGTTAAAGTTTATAAATCTGCCCTCTCCCCATGTCATGATGCTGGTGATTCAGATGAATGTTGAACAAGCAAACAGTCGGATCAAAGCATGTACCCACCTGAGAGGATTCCATGTGATCGTAATTTGCGAGAACGGAATCCTCGTCATCAAGGGCAAAGTGCGATCTTACTACCAGAAACAAGTGGCACAAGAGTCTTTATTATGCGGAGGTAAAGATGTCAAAATCCGAAACGACTTGGAAGTCCGACACATATGCTGAAATCACCAAGAAGATGACCGACTGGTGGACTGATTTGCCCCCAGAAAGGGGTCCAATTGAGAAATACTGCCTCTGGTGGGCAAAGTTCACTGTTGACTGCTTGCAGGGCAGGAAGGCACAAATAAACGCAGGCAGTGCCCATTGGCTGGTTGTCAGCAAAGAGAAGGATGATGGAGTTAGTTCCAACATTTTTTCTTACGAGTTCACTTGGGACCAAACTGCGATGGCATACATCCACAAGGCGATGTTGCCCGAAATGCACGTTTGGGCAGTGATCCACCCCAATGACTGTCCGGATAAGCGTGGACAGATCATCGACTTCACCACAAAGTTCGTCCTCGACTTGGCAAAACCAGTAATTCCAAAGGCTGATATTCGTTATGAACCCTTGTGGTGTTACCTGGACGAATTGCCAAAAGGTGTGAGTTATCAAGCCAGTCTGCAAGCGACAGAACTGGCACATGCTATTTTGAACGCCGTGAATACGAAACGAGTTATGTTCCAAATGCTTGAACCATTAAAAGGATAATAACATGGCATCGCCCACTCATTTGCGGATTGGTAGAACGGTTTATGACGACAAGACGAACCAGAAAGGTGTCGTCACCGCCATCAAACGAAATACCGACAGGAAGGTCGATAGAGTGCTTTTTGCGGTCAAATGGGATGACGGAACCACTTCCGAAGTGTTTGCTGTTGCTGTGAGGCTTTCTCCAAGAGGAGACAGTAACCGAAGCATTGCACAGCACCCATTATGAAGCACCAGCATAAATGTTATACATGCTGTTGTGTCTGGCAACACGACAGCAACGACTTCGTGTTTGGCACAGAACAAACCGTTATTGACTTGGGACACACTTGTCCTCAATGTGGCAGTCGTAGTGTTTGGTGTTGGTTGAAGTATCGTGGTGATGAACCGCCAACTTACTTCAATCACCATAGGGAAGATCACAAAATTCCATTTTTCTCTCGTTTTGATCCACTCGGGCACAGGAATGCGTTATATTGGCATCTACACCAAGAACATCGGTGGGATGCCAAACTCATGACTGGACTGGATCATCGAGGGTTGTCCGGAATCCACAGTCAGTTGCATGTCAACGCATCACACAGGTAAAATAATGGACAATGCTCTCGTGCTGATATATTTTGGTGTGTTTGTGGCGTGGGGAATCACAATCTACATTCGTGAGAAGCGATTTTCCACCTACTGGTTGACAACTGAAGAACGACGTTTTGCAGAATATCGAACCTATGGACGTTTTGTTTACGTGTTCTGGTGTTTTGATTCACTCGGCACTTTGGCGGAATTGACCTTGATTCCCGTTCTTTTTTGGCGAACGAACCTAAGCACTTTTATTTTCTGAGAGGATGAAATATGTTTACTGAGAATGAATTGGAACTTCTCAAAGAAGTGGTTGATAACACGCTCAAACACGCTACTAAAAAGTTGGGCGAAATGGAAGAAAGAGTTGGTTGTGGTTATCATCCAATGGACATTACCTGCCAGGAAAGTCGTGTTGCTGAACTCACTGCTCTGCGTGATAAGGTTGTGGAGGTTTTTAAATGACAATTGAGTGTTACGCTGTCTATGTTGCCAATGTCAAGATTGGCGGCGTGTATGTCTACAGCGGTTTTCCTGGGCAAGATCAGTTGAAGGAAAAGATTCAGGAGGAAGTGGAAATCATCAATTTGACTTGCTACAACGACGAACACAACCGTTTCATGATCCGTGGAACTGAAGAAAAGGTGAAGGTTGCTCTCACCAAACTTAAATCATTCAAGTGACACCATGAAAGACGATTATTTCCGCCGATTCCGATTGACCAAAGAAATCAGACCAGACGAAGGCACAAACTCTTCGCTTCCGTCTGGTTACAAGCTTCGGTGGGTAGGGCGGTTAATGTTTAAATCTTCTGAGATGTATTGGAATGATGTTTTCGTCGGGAGAATCATCAAGGCTGGCAAAAAGTGGATGGCAATCCCCGCAAGTGCCGTTCATGTCTGCCCGACTTGTCAAATGCCAGCAAATGTTGCTTTGACTAACGGCAAAGGACTGCGATGTTCTTCGCCAGAAAATCAGTATCTCAAAAACAGTGCTTTCGTTGGCGGCAAGTGGACGCATGAAATTGTGTGGGTGTCGTATCAATTGTTTCCTTCCAAAGATCATGCCACAATGTCTTTGATACCAAAGGGAGAATGACATGCCTATGCCAACCAAAAATTATTGGTTTGATCGATTGCCAACAGGCTGCGATGTTGAGGAACGTAGTTCTGGCAAGAACAGTTATTACGTTGCGATTATTGACGGGATTGAAGGTGTTGTGTGTTGGTCAAGCAGTGTTGCGCAAGGCAAACTCGACAAGATGGTGAAAGACACATTGCAACGAAGGAAGTTTCAATGAGAGGTCTGCACAAATCATGGGACAATCGCAAGGAACTACGAATCAAAGGCAGGTACAACGGCTGGAAGCGTCGTGTGAGATGGTATCAGGATGGACCCAACGACATTAGGTTGAATTTTGAGAATGAAGATGGAACATACAACAGATTCTACACCGATCCGGAGAAATCTCAAGCGGATTGGGATGCTTTCAAGAAAGGATGATATGGAAGTTTTGATTAGACGACACGTAGGGACACATCATGTGTACTTTGGCGATCAATATGTTGGATACTTGACACGCGAACAAGGTTTGCATTTCGCTATTTCTTATCCAATCGACACACAGATTGAGATTTTGCAGAAGTTGAAGCCATTGGTGGAAAAACTATGAGAGAATTCCTTCAAGTCATCTGCGCAATCTGGGCAATAGTTGGAATAAGAATGATGATCTACTACACAAAAAGATTGCGTAAGGGGAAGCGAATCCAGCGAGAGTTGGATGAAGGAACGATTACGCCAAAAGAGGCGATCAGACAACTTTATGATGACGAGGTAGAATGAAGCATTTCATCAACCTGACGGATGGGTTGGAGTGGGCAGATGAGTTGCCAGAGTTTTCGTTTGTTCGGATTGAGTCAACGGCGATTGAGAAAGAAGCGTGGGATCGGATTCTTCGTGATCTTGATGCGAACTTGCTGATGAACCTGGCGATGGGTGAAGAGTGTCACTTTTACGATTGTGGAGCGAACAGGGAAGTGAGTAAAACCGTGTCAGTTGGGATTCCCTTTATCGTCAAGACTTTGTATGATTTCTGGTTGGGGGAAACTCCGTACATGGCAAAAACACCGGAACGACAGGCCGTCAAACGTAAGATCGGCTATTTCCGAAGGTTTGTCAACACAGACCAGATCAAGTTGATTGGTCACAGCAGAAAAACAATTAACGACGGAAATAAACCGTATTTCCAGAACATCGCAGTGAGTCTATATGAGTCGCAAAATTCATTTGGGTGAATGCTATTGGTGCGAAAAGAGAGCGCGCCTGAATCGTGATCACGTAATCCCGCTTGGTGTTGGTGGACCTGATTTACGCTCTAATATCGTAATGGCGTGTGATCCGTGCAATCAAGAGCGTGGTATTTTGGTCAGTTTCCACAGAGAAATCATCAAAATCAAGAACGCATCAGCTACGCAATCAACCGTGAATCGCATGGTTCGACGGGCAGAGTACATCAAAGGTGTTCTGGCGAAGTGGGTTGAGATTGAGAACGCTAAGTGCGGTTTCTCTCCTTCGTCCGAGTTGAAATTGGATTTCACTGCCGACATGGTGAAGATTGGCAGACCGCCAACATACAGAAATGTGTTGAAGGAAGCACGAATAGAAGCAGAAGCACACATGATGCGGTTGGCGAAGTCAGGTGAATTACAATGGCAATGCAATTGAGTGATGAAATGAAAATCTTGTTGTTTGCGATTGTTGCTGTGCCTCTAATGATTCTAATAGTGCTACTCTATCCAGTGGTACTGTTACTGCACATATTCCGAATAGCAGGTGAGGGAGGATTGATTGAGTGCATTCAAGACAAGATAAAGTTTAACAAGATTGTGGATGTGGACGCATGGACTATTGAGGCGCATTGCCTTTCGTTCAATGTAATGACGATTGCCTGGGGAATCAAGAGAAACAAGGATTACTATGCGTTGCCGATTCTTGCTGATGCGTTGCAAGACGCAGATTGCAGGAAAGATGACGTGTTGTATTTTCTCAGACACCCAAATGAGTTTGGAGATGTGGATTTTTTTGCAGAGAGGATTCTGCAAGTGATTCTTGTCAATGACGAGAAGGCGAAACGAGAACTGAAAGCGAAAGCGCCTCATGTACGAATGGCTCCGGCTAATAAGTTTACATGCAATATGCCAGAAATTGATTTCCAAACAAGTTCGTCTGAGAAGTACACAGGAAAATATTTATAGGACAACGTTATGCAAGATGAAATTGCCAATCACATAGAGAGACTTCGTGAATCAACGAAACTTCTCAATAGTGCTGCTGATTCTGCTGCGGATACTGTCAAAAACGTAGAAACATTCCTTACAGAATGCAGCATTGGATTACATGCTTCTGTTGAGGCATATCATTCAGGTGGGAATGTTGTGCATTTGGCATATCAGAGAATTAGTGGCAAGAAGCGCAATGCTTTTCGCATTGTGGTTGTCACAGTTGATGATGTTCGTGCTTGGTCAGAGTGTACACGAAATGAGAAACTTGAAACGTTTAGTGCGCTGCCTGCGTTGTTGGAAGTGATCCAACGAAAGACAGATGAGTTGATAGCGTGTACAGAACGAACACTACAAACCATGAAAGGATTGACATGCCAGTTTCAGCAGCACGGTACAACGGAAAGTTGAAACGAGATATTGCAAATGAGGCGTTTGCCAAGATCGGCGTCAAGGCAACCGTTCAGGAAGTCGATGAATACTTCCGCAAGCATTACAAGATACCTTTCTGCGAAAGATCAATGTATGCTGTGGCGAAGCGCAAGGCAGAAGGCAAGCCGTCCTTGCCACCACGTCAGTATCGTCGTAACAAGGAAGATGTGAATTTTGTTGAGATTGTGGCTCAAGTGAAGCAAGCGGCTGTTGCTTTGGGCGGGTGGGAGGAACTGGAAGAACTTATCAAAGTCTTGAAATCTTAAAGGGGACAAAATGTTCATTCAAAAACACCCAAATATCACAATGGGGCTGATATTTGGGTTTACTGGTTTGTTGGCACTGACCCTGTGGTGTGCAGACTTGCCAGCAGCGCCGCCACAAGAGAAGGTTGGTTTATTTTCGTCTTTGTCAAAGGGTCAGAAAGTTAGTGTCAAGGAAACGGTTCACGGCTTTGAAATCAATGTTATGGAAGGTGTTGATTTTGGTTCCACAATCACCGAACTTGACCCAAACTACATCGTTTTGGTTGATTTGACGGGTACGACAGAAACTCGCATTCCTGTATACGCGATCAAGTCTATCAAGACAGTCCGACTTCCAAAAAAATAAACATTATACTTGCCAGAAATCTTGGCTGGCGGTATTATTAGAGGTAATCAATGAATCTTGAAGACACAATGGCGTTTCTGGATAAGGACGATCCAGTTATTTTGTTGAAGTGGCTTCGTAATGCTGCGGAAGTCAAGTCGCAAAGCGAAAAGGATAAACTTTGGTGGCGGATTTCCCAAGTGTTTGAAGAGGCGGCATACAAGATCGTTGACGTCAGAGAGAAAGCGGAAAATCAAAGCAGAATAGAAGATTCAAGGCTATTGATTTTCCCTAGCGGACCAGTCAACAGGGAAGAAGCCAAACAACGGTATCGGCACTTGATTCGGGCCATTCAGGGCGAAATTGCTTCTGCTGCACACGATGATTCTGGTTATTCGGCAGGAATGGCTCGTCGTGGGATCAAGCAACTTGAGGTTTTTGTTAAACATTATCCAGAGGCAGTTCCCGAGAACCACAACGAAGTCATGGAAGACCTGCATTTCAGGAGTTGAAATGGCACGTAAGCGTAAGGCTGAGTGGAAGGTGGATTTGGAAGAATTCGTCAAAAAAATCAACAACAATGACCTTTTGGAAGGCACATTGGAAGCCTATTATGACACAGGTGGTGATCTCGGCACTGATAGACATGATGCCGAATACGAAGTCTACAAGGCTGAACTTGTGCGCAGGTTGACTGCAAGCGGATTCCTCGCCGGAGAAAAGTGATGGAAGTTGTCTACACGAAAATTATTCTATCAACACCTGTGTACATTTGTGGCGAATCCGATTGGGAAACCGAAGACCCATTGCCAGAGCCAGTCAAGAAAGCAGTCTTCAAGCGAGTTTATGATAATCTGGATGAGGCGATTGCGGCTGTGCCGATTTACGGTGAGTCGGCATACATGGGCAGAGGACGTTCCGGTCTGAGGGTTCAAGTGACGGCGGAAGTTGCGTTGGCAATCCTCAACCATCCACAAAACAGTCGGAATGGAATCATAACAACCAGTGATGAGGCTTATGATCGTTTGGGGTGTGGGCGTTATCAATATGGCGTTATAGGCACCACCATCAGTGGTCAATTAGATATGATTCTTTTGTGCGATAAGGAAGTCTACCCACCAGTTTTCCGCATTGGAGAATGCTAATGATCGGTCGCTCAATCATCGTCGTATTCCAACGTGGTGACGACAAGAATGAAATTCATCATGTTGGTTCAGCGCCATTCTTCGCCAACGAAGAAGAATTTGAACGAAGGGTGATTGAGGAATCAATCAAGAAGAACTGGAAGCCAGAGGACGTGGTCAACGACGCAGAACTTGAAAAGATTGTCAACGCCACAAACTGCATTGGACCTGAGAGAGAAGGATTCCACAAGTGGGCAAGTGATGGTGTGATGGTTTTCAATCTGTCTGGCAATCCGAACCTCTATAATCCTGCCACTGCACGGAGAAAAATACTTAAGGAGCAATTCGCCAAACGTACTGAAGGTATGATACGTCTCAAAGAATTCATTCCCGAACTGGTTGAGTTGAGGAAAGCAATCCCTACTGGAAGCATTCAAGTCAACCTAACGATCCCTGTGACGGTCAAGGTTGATTCCTCTGTGTACAGAGGTATTGACGATGTTTATGTTTTGAACGAAAAAGGTGAACAGGTAGATTACGCTTCTCGGTTGATCGACCGAGAAGAACTTGCAAAGTTTCCTGAAATAAGCGCAGTTATCAATTGCCCTCACCGACAGGCTTACCATAAACGATGTAAGGAACTGACTGAACTGCTTGGCTTGGATGAACATGACGCCGAGAACCAGACATATTCCGCATCCCGAAAACCTAACGGAGAACAGCCATGATTCTGACCGGCAAAGAACCAACCATTCCTACGCCTTTCATGCTGCGAACCAACAATAATGGTCCGTGGTGGGCAGATGTTCTCATCAGGCAGAAGCGTGACTGGATGAAAACTGGCAAATTCAAAGGTGACTTGCCACCAATCATTATCCCGATGCGCGGCAATAGCGTGATCGGCTACGTAGTCACACCAGACCTTGACAAGCACTTGGGGCTTGAGGCTGCGTCACTCATCCGCAAAGTTATGGACCTAGACTCAATCGTGTTCGTTGCGGATGGTCACATGCCGATTGGCGACTACGCAAAGAAAATGGAGACGGAGTTTCTTGCAGGAAAGTATCGCAATGGCGACATGCAGCGCATATATGTACACTAGAACGTCCGATGATGTTAAAACGGCTGGATTCATTTCGGATGAACTGCACAAAATCATGGCACTGAAACCAATCTGGGAAGACACAGGATTCATTCAGTACGTCAATGCCATGATCGCACAAGGACAATTGACGTCAGATTACAAGCGTAAGGACATTGTGAGTGGTGCATTGAACCATTTACGAGCAAGTGGTTTTGAGGTTTGGGACTTGACTGCACAACCTATCAATGTGGAGTAACATGAACACTCGCGAAGTATCAGCGAAGGATTTGCAAGTTGGTATGATTTTGGTTGGCAAGGACAGCCAGAAGCGTCGATTTGAGATTATAAATGTTATACCAAGTATGGGTGGGCGCAATCATCCATACCTGACAATGAAAGTAGTCGTGACTGGCGAGACGGTTGAACACGATACTTCATTTGACAAGTTCAGTGCAACCTACACGGTAGAACATAATGTCGCCTAATGTTAATTTTGCAATGGAGTTAGTTCGTCTTCATGATGAACTTGGTTTTCCAATGGAAATGTCACTTGTAATGGCATCGGAGAAAAATATGTCTGTGCCATTATTGGGCATTTTGCTTGAATCTTCGAGAAGAAAGATTGGAAAAGCTGTTGTTAGAGAATTCACAAGCCAATGGAGAAGGTTATTCGTACCTACCAAATCTGAAAAACTTGCACTTGAATGTATTTTGGGAAAACAACATGGAAACTAAACTTTTACAAGAAAGTAATCATGGCTCGTAAGCGGGATAAAAGGTGGGAAGAAGAGGATCGACAACGCAAGGAATACGAAACAAAACAACGTCGACGTTGTTTTGTTACACCTGAATGTTGTCAGGCTGTACAAGACTCTGCCGCAGTCTGTTTAAACATTAGTGAAACATTCGCTGATGGTGACTTAGATACTCCTCCCAAGTGGATCGTCAGAACAGGAGAACCTTACCTTTCTTCATTCAATGTTATTGAAGCACATTTCTGTCCATTCTGTGCAACCAAACTGCCAGGGATTGAGAAAAGGCAGACGGATCGCAAGATTATGGTTGTTACGGATGGTGGCTACTACTGCAAAACCTGTGAAGAACGATGCAACTGTTGTAACTGCCTTCCTGCTGCGTTCCATTGGCAAGCAGTAGGCGCAGTTGCCATCATTCCGCCAAGCCCTAAGCGAGAGGAAGATGATGACTGAAATTGGATTGAGTATTTGTCCCCATTGTGCAGGGACAGATATTGCATGTGGAGAGTTTACAGGCATAGAAGATAATCTTGTAACTCAAAAGCGAGAATGTGAAAACTGCGGCGAAAGCTGGAGAGTTGAATTCGCACCAATCAAAGTTGTTTTGCAAGTGAAAGATATTACTTAGATGTAATATTCAGAGTTTTTTCTATTTTTTGGAGACGGATTTCTTGTTCAAAGTTTAATTGTTTGTTTTGTTCAATTAGAATTAGTTAATTTGGATAATCTCACTATTGTGTTGTACTGTAGTGGCTGTTACGTAAATAAGGATCAATGTAATTGATATTACACAAATATTGACCACCTTGTTAAAGTTTATCATACTGGTATTTAGTCATCTATGGTGATATATGAAGATTGTGTATGATGCAGTTTTACGTCGTCCTGGTTGTGTTCTGCTTCAATCCACTCTGGGTGGGACAATTTGTAATTTTTCAAAACTGTTTCCAGCCGAATCATGGTTGTTAGCACCAACGCCTAATTTGAAACTGTACGAAGTAACACAACAACAACTTGACAAACTCGTAGTTATGTCAGAGGTTCACAACAAAGGAGAATGAAATGCCAAGTCGCAAGTGTTTGGACTGCATCTACAAACTCAAGGTTAAACTTTAACATGAAGAGAATGATTTTCGACTTGACGTGGGTTAGTGTAGCGTTTATACTATTAGGAATAGCGATAATTCGTCTCTTACGGGTGATGTAATGACGCCAGAGCAACGAAAACAGATTTTAGCGGATGTGCAAGCCAACAAAGTCGTCAAGATGACGCCGGAACAAGTGGCGGATGCGATGGAAAACAATCAAATGCCAGATCAACTCATTCAGTTGATTTCGCCGCCAAATGTGAACCCGATCACCAGCCGAGACCAAGTTCCGCCCTGGATCATTGAGTGCGCAATTGATATACATCATTGTCAGGGGGAAGACCTTGACGTAATGTTTGGCAGAGATAGGTTTCGTGAGACCGTAGAAACGATCACGCATCACTATTTTTATTCACTTGATGGTCAGTGGCGACGAGTCAATTTGAGGACGTAAATGTTTGTATATGCAGTAATGGAAACGTAGACCTAATAGAAGGTAAAGTTTATTGGGTTACTGATGACATTTGTGGAATGGTTAGAGTGATTGATGAGTCTGGCGAGGATTATCTTTATCCTGCTAATGTCTTCAAGTTTGAATCAGGGGAGAAGCGCAATGTGGACAAAAAGTGAAGATGGTACGTTGGTCACTGAGAGTTCTACTTTAACCGCAGAACGCAAAGTAGATACAGATTGTCCTGTGTGTGGACAATTGATTCGTAGAACGCACATCACAGAAGAACGTGATAATGAAGGTGAAATCACAGGATGGCGCATCAATCACCCTTGTGGAACCAAACTGCTAATCATCAACGATTGATAAAGGTTATCATGGTTTACGTTGTCCTTTGGAATAATTACGGCGATCAAGGAAGCGACTATTTAGGCGTTTTCTCCACACGTGAAAAGGCTGAGAAGTTTACAAGAGAGCATATGGAAATGATCGATAAAAAACTTTCTAGAAAACCCAATGAACATGAACTTCAAGATTACAACATAATCGAATCTGAAGTTAAGTAAGACAATCTCTTGGAAGTAATATGTTTCACTTGTATTTCATTATCGCATCAAGTTTTTTCTTTGGTGGCATTGTCAAACAATGGATGCTGACTGAGAAGCCATTAGATTCTTGGGAAAAACTTGGATTGATTTTGCATCCGATTATTGTTTTGGCAGCAAGTATCTCTTTGATGACGACCAGATGAAGAAAACTATTTACGTGTTTGTGCGTAACGATCTATCATTCCCCCAGAAGGTTGTGCAGTCCTCTCACGCGGTCCTTGAGGCTACACGCGCCTTCATCAAAGACGAAGAACGATACAAAATCATCGTCGTTGCTGCCAAGAGTGAAGTGAAGCTCAAGTTGATTATGGAAGAGGCAGCACAAAATCAGATAAATACCGTTGCATTCACTGAGCCAGACATGGATAATCAAGTGACTGCTATCGCCACCGAACCATTGGATGACGAGAAAAAGCAGGTGTTCGCACGGTATAAACTCCTCAGTGAGTGATTAAATGATCATTTGTGATCCGAAAATCTTGTTTGGCAAGCCGGTTATCGCAGGCACCAGGATCAGCGTTGAACTTCTCTTGGAAGAAGTGGGGGCAGGTGCAACGGTTGATGATCTTTTGAAGGCGTACCCTCAGCTTACTCGCGAACAGATTGTTGCCGCACTGAACTGGAAGACCAAATGAAAATTTCTGATGTTCATCGACCGGCTCCATCAATTTGTAACTTTTGTCATCCGAATTACCTTCGTGATTTGACTGAGTTGACAAAGCACTTGTTCTGTAGTTACGGTTCGGTAGTGAGCAGTGAGTGGATCGGCGGATACTCAAAAGAAAAAGCCGATGCATGTGAAATCATACGTACCGAGTTTGAAAAAGACAAGTTGGTAAATACAATCGTGTTGGATTTTGATGAAGGTGTTTATATCTGCAAGAAACACTTAATTGAACTCGCAGAAAGTTTATGAACTACAACATTATCCTCAACGAATCAATACTGGATGAGTTTATTTCATTCCTTCCAGATATGGAAGATAGTGAGGTTTTCTACTTTTGTCTATTTGGGAGACACAAGTATTGTCCATCTTTCCCTAATACGAAGGACAGTGGACAACTTGCACGTGTCGTCGCAAGGAAGCATGAACTGAAAGAAAAGATTCGTCGTCTTGAAACGCCGCTTGGTTCCTATTCAAGAGATGGTGCCGTCGCTCCACCAGAAGCGTTGGCTATGTACATTGGACTCAACCCGCGTTCGCTCGTGAAAGCAAATAAAACCTTGTTGATGGAACTTGCCAAGCGATTTGCAGATGGAGATATTGATTTTAATCCTATCTCGCTTGCCACAACTGAAATCCACAAAGCAACTAACAGGAAGTTCTTTGTGGATTTTGATTATGATAACACTGAACCTGAAGAACATTTACCTGTTATCGAAAAGACATTGCCAAAGGAAGCATATAAAATACTCAAGACAAGAGGCGGCTTCCACTTGATCGTCAACCTTGCACAAGTAAAAGACGTGAAAGACTGGTATAAAGCATTATCTGCTCTGCCTAAGTGCGATGTAAAAGGTTCAAATAACCTTACGCCTATTCCTGGTTGTACTCAAGGTGGATTCACTCCCCACTTTGTTTGAGGAAACTAAAATGAATGTACACTTGCATAAATCTGGTGAAAAGACTGCGGAACTTACCTGCAATTGGTGCGGTGAACCTCATGCTGTAGAACCAGAATACCGGGAAGACGTGTTGCTGCGTGGAGCCAAAATATTGGCTGAGTACAAGAGCAAAGATATCAAAATCAAAGATATCAAACCAGAACAAACATGGACATGCGGGAGATGCTTTCTTGTCCTTCACAATCATCCATCTGATTTTATCCCCACCGATTGTCACGAACATGAGGTTCCAAAAGAAAAGATAGAGTTCAAATAACCTTACACCTATTCCTAGATGTACATTTTGTTTAGAAAGATTCAAGTGATGAAAAAGATTCCACAGGTGGGTTCCAAGTTGTCGTTTGAAGTGCATTACAATCACCCTATCAAGGGTATAATTTTTACACATTTCCCTGCACACGACCGTGCAAAGATACTTTCTCTGCCTAATTCTGTCTTCCGCTCATTTGCGGTTGAAATCAGTCCATCTTTATCTGGCAACCTTGCACACTTCGTCAAATTCTATTGTAGGGACGGTACTGACCACAAACACAAAGCACTTGCTGATCTTCTCAAAGGCATTGATGATTTGGGATATCCAATTGGATGGAAAGATTATGAAGAGGGATGGGGCTGTACCATCAAAGTAGATGGTACGGTTACTACGAATTGGGAATTAGATGATGGTATGTCGTAAAGGGCAAAACAAAATGAATGATGAAATTTCAGTATGGGCATCGTATGATAGATATTCCGGAACCTACTCGCTCCAACTGGATGCGCCAAAGAATCCAATCCGTATATCATGCATGACAGAAGTTAGGATGACTCGGAGGCAGTATGATGAGTTGAAAGATATTTTGCGACGACAATACAATGCGAAGCAATTTGTCATGCGAGCGATGGGACTCAAGAATCAGTGGTCAGGTGGCATAGAAACCGAACCAGAAGTGGATGACGAACTTCTTCCTAAATGAATAACATGATATCTTATAATGAATTTTTGACTTTATGCACCTTCAACTATCTCTATCCAGATTGCACAATTACTGTTACGTCAGTTGCGTCGAGAACTGTTGCTGAAACCGAAGGTGATCCGAGAGGGAATATCACCCAGGCAGATGCCCAAACAAGTTTTGAATTTTGCTTGGCTCAAAATTGACTGGCGCAGGTGTTGAAAGAACAATACTAATTGATGGAAGTATTGAATATGGAACTGTTGTGTTCGTAAAACCAAATTCAGCAGCGGACAAAGCCGGACTCAAAACAGGAGATAGTATAGAAAGAATTGGCTTCAAACGTCTAGTACATACGAATTACTACGAATTGATTTCTTATTACCGACCAGGAGCCGTCGTTAAACTTGAAGTAATAAGAAACACAAAAACAATAGAACTCTACATCACAATGCCCGAGGAAATATGTCTACGCCAATTGCCATAGTAGAAGTGGTCATTCACACCGATTACGGTGGGTTTTCAATCAATACCGAGATGGCGTTGTGGCTAATGGAGAATCGCGGCTGGACCGTCGCTCCAAAAAATGCCGATCCAGCAGGACATCAGTTGGGTGAAAGTATTGGCGACTACTTCTTTTCAACCGAAAAAGATGAAGTTAAACTCCGCACAAATAAAGACTTGATTGATTGCGTCAGAGCGATCAAAGAAATCCACAAAGATGACGTATACCCTGAACGGTATTATGGGTACATTCACAAGTTGAAGTGTGTCTTGATATTGAAGAATATCACGATGGCAAGGAACGAATTAGCTGTTACACAAGGGAAAAGTGATGAAGTATCTTATTTTGATGTTGGTATTCTCCATGACGGGTTGTGCTGGCTTTATGGTCAAGCAGATATTGGATGCAGCCACAGAAAATCAGATCAAGATGATGAAGGCACAAGCGGAGATTGATAAAGAGAAGAGACAAGAGAAGTATTACATCGAAGGCAAAGTCAAGAAGATAGAAATGCGAGAGAAAGAGGTTGAAAGCAAGGACACTAACGACATTAGAACAACTGAAGAGAAGACTGAAAAAGGTATAAAGGTTAATGTTCAGGTTCTCAAAAAGCAAGTCAAGTATTGCGTTGTTGTCTTTGAGGACGGCAGAGAGAAAGTGTTTGAGTCAGTGCCAAGTGCGCCATTGGATTCTGGAACGTATTACAAGATTGAGTACAATGGTATGAATGAAATTGTGTCTGTATCAAAACAGTGAGGTTGTATGAAACACGGAACTGAATACGCGCCTGATCTGGTTGAGACTTTAGGTAATCTCAGGTACGATGTGTTGACGAAGTTTTTGAATGAGTTAGCTGAAAAAATCAAAAAGGACTCCATTGCGGACGCTGGACGAGATCGACCGCATTTGTCTCACGCTTTGGACATGGCATCTTTGGATTTACGTTCGGCTGCGAACGAAATTGACGAAGCGTGGATAATTTCCGAGCCGTTTATGAAAGATTCAACTTGATCTTGATTGCATAAAAAGGTATTTTCGTTGTGAATCAGGGTCAGGTCGGTTGGCGGGACGCTGACCCAATTCACTCTCGCCAGTAAGGAGACTGACTGTGCAGCAGTATAAGGTTTATTACAATCTGTTGGGTGCGGACAACAAGACGAAGGCAAAGTCCACGATCCACGATCCGGCAAAGAAACCCGCCGATGCGATCTTGCTTGAGTTTGAAGCCGAAAACGATGTCGAGGCTCAAGCCAAGATCGAAACCATGCTTCCCGAAGAAGCAAAGCCAGCCCGAGGTTTGACCAACGTCAAGAAGAGTCGCGGGTCAATCAAGCCACCCAAAGCAATTCCTGTGTTGATCGATCTGAACACGATCAACGAACCCCTCAAAACCAAACTGTCAGAAGTGCTGACGCTGGTTGATGAAGGGTTGACGGTGGAGAATAATGTTTATCGTGTCTCCAGCCTGGAACTCATCAACAAGCCCGTCAAGGTCCGCAAGACCAAAGTCAAGACCGAGGCTGACGACAACGTCACCAAACTCAAGATCACCATTCCTGGCGTGAACGATACGCCAGTCACCGCGCCCGTTGAAGCCGTTGCGTAAAATCAATTTTCCATTGCCAATGGTGGCTGAAGCACAAGACGTGTTCGCTTTTGATGATTCGTTCAAGGAAGAAAAACTTGAATTCACCGAAGCAATCACTCATGGAGTGGAAGGCAACGTCGTGGTTGTGATTCCATGTACTGACCATGTGGATATGGACATGGAAGTGTACGACACGAAGCAGTTGTGCGCCAGAGATTTTTTGTGGGACGCATTGAAAAGATACCCAAATGCTATTGGTGTCGTCCTGAATTTTGGTAATGTTTGGTTCAAATGGACCAAACGCCAAGGGGAATGGTTTGTTTCCGGTGGGAAAAGAAATTGTCTTCTTAGCGTCTCCTAACGAAGTTAAACTTTAAACCAATCCTTACCCCCGTAAGGACTTGGCCTGCCAGAGAGAACGTCTTTCTGGCAGGTTATATTCAAAGGATTCTTCATGTTCTACATCATCAATCGCACAAAACATGCTGTAGACCCGAAAACACCAACAATGGAATGGAATTCCGAATCGTGGCCACCTGCTTCAATTCTTGGTGACTTCGTTCGCGCAGGCGACTCACTTGAACTCGTACAGTTGTCTACAGAAGAGAAGACGTATTGTGGAGTCAAGTTCATACGTCAAACAGTTTACACCTACGGCGAAGAACGAATCAGTCCCACTATGGTCTATTTGACTGCACAAGAGAAAGCTATTGACTGGCTTGCCGATAAAGTTTGTCCGACTGGATTGATTTTGCCGTTTCCAAGATGCGGTAAATGCTACTCAAAAGCAGAAGACAATCCTTCATTGCAGAGTGTGTCAGACACAGGGATGTGTTGGGAATGTCGTACACCGAAACATGATGTGATTGTTCCAAGACCAAAGAAAAAGTAGTGGACAGACGACAAAACATGAAATACAATGGATTTTCGGTCAACAAAAAGGAGTTGTTATGAACGCCCAGAACCTCACGGACACTGATCCGTGGTCCGTTTTACTTCAAAAAGGCACAATTCTATGGAGGAATTGTGGCTTTTCTCTTACCCAAGATGGGTATGAAGTCATTCCGCATGACGTGATTTTTGACCCAACGGAACAGAACAGTTTCTTGGGACGGATTTCCATGGTCGGCACAACAGGTTTGTGGGAACCGGAAGTTCTCTCAAACCGAGTTGACGACAAGCACTACACACGTGGGATCGCCGTTTTTACTTCAGAAATTCCGCCGAAGCATTGGACTCATCTCATCATCTCTGGCACAAGTCGTATCTTCAACGATCCAGGTCGTCCAGAAAAGGGCGGGTGCGTGTTTGCGCGTGTCGGTATGCCTTACGACATGGAAGACTACAAGAAGTTTCGTTTGAGAATGTTTGAGGCTCAACGTCTCGAACTGAACGCGACAATTGAACGCGCTGCCGAAATCAGTAGTTCAATTTGGGCGGGTGCTTCAAAGCAAGGCGATTCTCGGTTGATTGTCCAGCCAGGATGGGCTGATGGGGTTCACTTTCGATACGTCAGGATTGACAAGTGACCAAAGACGATGAACGACTCACCATTGTCCTCCTACTTATAATGGGACTTTGGTGGGTAGTTCACGCTTACGTGGTTTTGGTTTATCAGGAGAAAATGATGAAGAAGTTTGAGCAAGACGTTGTCGCAACTTTGATTTTCCTCGCACTCTTGTGTGGTGCGATTTTGTGTCTTTAGGTCATTCAGGAGAACAAACAATGAATCTCGTTCCTTTGGTTGTCGCTGTGTCTGGCGTTGCGCTGATCGCTGGTTCTGGTTATATGAGGGCGGCGTAAAACCGCAACCATCGTACTCGATGGCGAGCGAAGCGAGGGCTTGCCTTGCGGATGTAAGACGTAGATGCTAAAATCAAACGTGTATCCACCACCCATTATGGAGAAGATTATGTCTTATTTGACTGGCGTTCCCGACAATGGCTCAAACGATTTCAATTTTCATCTGAATAAGTTGAAACAAGAACGTGCTGGTAAATTACCAGGAATCTTCAACTCAGACGATGAGACCGATACCGAAGACAGTGACCTCGATGACGACGATTCTGACTTAGATGATGGAAGTGACCTTGATGATGGATCGGACTTGGATAGTGATTTGGATGACGACGACAGTGATTGGGATAGTGACCTCGATGACGACGGAAGTGATTTGGACGACGAAGAATTTGAAGAAATTGGCGACGACGATGAGGAAGAAGAAGAAGACTCAGATTTGGAATGATTGACAGTTGGTTGAACAAGCGTGAGTGCGCTTGTTCAACTGTTTAAACTGGTTGACAGGGGAATCCCGTTTGCGTATAATGTTTAGAGAGAGACACTCATGATGCGACTGGTGGAAAACCCCTGCCACCCTGACTGGAGGAATGAAAATGCAAGGTGAGATTCACACATTGAAGCAGTTGGAAAACATGGACAATTGGCGAGCCACGCTTCGCCATGTGGTTTCGTTGGGAAGCCCCCCACGCTTCGTCTGTTTGATGAAGAAGCAAGGCAAGAAGCAAGTCGGTTACTTGTGGAAGATGCCCACCAAGGAGCATGTGGAAGACGCCAACATCTCCACACTCCAAGAAGCGCTGAACAACGGCAGACTCGTTCTGGTCAAGGGCAATTTGCCTCCTGGCATCAAGGCACCGGCTCCATTCGTTGTGGAAAAGCCGAAGAAGCGAACCGCAATCGTTGCGTAGGAGAACGGAATGTTTGCAACCTCAGTTCCAACGCATCCGTTTTCATATCCAGTGGAACGAGAACTGGTTGGTGAGTTTGAAATGTCTGTAACCTTGTCATTGCCTCGTGAAATCGAGACATTGGCAATGCGGGCAATCAATTTGCATCTCATCGGCTTCGAAACAGTTCCGTTGGACTCAACTCCTGCCAAAAAGCATGTTGAAGCCAACCACAATTTGTTAAACGGACAAATTGTCCAAGTCAAAGTTAAAGTTTACAGTGATGGACACAAGGAGTTTTCATTGTGACCGAACACGAATTACGCCTCAGACAAGCTGGAAACAAGATTGAGACGAATGAGGGCGTGCTTGATTGGAATTTGGCACAACTCGATCTGACAGTCCATACCACACATCTCATTGAATGTTTGGGCATTGATACAGTGAGTGATCTGGTTAGTTTCACTGCCGATCAACTTCTTGGCATTGGTCTTCCCAAGATGAGTGATGGATACGCTGTAAAGTATCTTGGCATGTCATCTCTTTTAGAAGTTCGTGATAAACTTTGGACTTATGGTCTCAAACTCAGAGGCGATTGAAATGAATAAGCATGATGATGGTTTTGTTCCTGACGAGCAATTCCCGAGTAAATCTGCTGTGGTTTGGGAATTGTCGCGTCTTGCACGAGAGGCGAGGAATTCCGAAAAGGATGTCAGCAAGCAGATTTGGGTCAAAATCAATGCGCTGATGGTGAAGTACAACATCGGTGAGTCAATCAGTGTTGATTGATGCGCAAATGATTGGAGATAAATAATGATTGTTAGACCGCCACACGTCATGTTGTTTTTGGTTTTGGAAAACATCTCGTATTTTTCTGCGGGTCTGTTTTTGTTGAGTGGCAAGTTTGATATTGCAGTTATGTTGATGGCATCGGCTATTTATTTCAAACTTGAGGTTATTCAACGAACTGCACGGGAAAACAAATCTTGAGTGACAATTATGATTCTTTAAGTTTTGAGCATTTGGAAAAACTTAAAGAATCTAAAAATCGATTGCAGTGTTCGTGGTGTGGGCGAACAGATTGGTTTACCTTGTTCTTCGGAGCCGAAAGCCCCTACATCGCTAGATGTTGCACCGCCGCCTTTGGCGGTGCAACCCTTTAGGGTAGGGGATGAAGGCGATGCACTAAAGATCGCCTCAAAACTTTCTCTCCCTCAAAGCAGAGTAATGCTTGGACAAACAGGACAAACGTACCGTCCCCTGAAATTCGGATAAAAATCAGATGCCATTGCTCAAAAATGTCGGGACAGGACTACATAAGTGTATGGATAAGGAAAATGTAACAAAAGACGTGGTAGTACGAGTGCAGCCAACACTCTTCGTGCAGTTCCAAGCAAAGTGCAAAAACAACTACAAGACAATCTCCGAAGTTGTCCGTGAGTTGATGGTCAAATACATCAAGGAAGACAAGTGAAGCACCTGTATTCCTACAAACTGAGGTTGTCACCAACCACTCAGCAAGAAGTATTGCTCGCCAAACACTTCGGTTGCAACAGGTTCGTGTTCAACCACTTCCTCGATAAAAGGATACAAGAATACAAAACAAACAACAAATCACTCAAACGAAGCGACAACGAAAAAGAACTGCCAACACTTAAACAAGCGTTTCCGTGGCTCAAAGAAGTCGGAAGTCAAAGCCTTCAATACGCAGTCGAATGCCTGCAAAACGCATACGATAACTTCTTCCGCAAGGTGAAGCAAAAGATCAAAGGCAAGAAAGGTTTCCCACGGTTCAAGAAACGACATGCTAAACAATCATTCCGTGTCAAACAAAACATCTGCATCATTGACAACAAGTTAGTGATGCCGAAGTTTTTGGAAGGTGTTCCTGTCGTCGAACATCGCAAAGTGGAAGGTGAAATACGGTTTGCCACGATCAGCAAGAATAAGGCAGGACAATATCATGTTTCAATCACAGTCGAGCGTGATGTTCAACCGTTGCCAGAACGAGCAGAAGTTGTGGCTTACGACCTGAACGTGCATGGGATGGTGGACAGCAATGGTAACACTGAAGTCAATCCTCGTCCTGCGAAGCAATTTGCGGCACGGTTGAAGTTGTTGCATCAGGAAGTATCGAGAAGTGAGAAAGGTGGTAATGGGAGGACGAAGGCGAAGCGTAAGTTAGCGAAGTTGTACTTGAAGGTACACAACAAGCGTGAAGATCATTTGCACAAGTTGAGTCGTCGCATCATTAACGAGAACCAAGTTATTGTTGTCGAAGACAACTCTGTGAGTGACATGCTTGCGAAGACCAAGCCTGACGATAGGGATGAACCACGATGGAAAGAGCGAAAACGGCACAAGGACATTGCTGATTGTGGTTTCTACTCACTTGTGCAGAAGTTAATGTACAAGGCAGTTTTGTATGGTCGTGAGTTGGTGAAAGTTAGTCGCTGGTTTCCGTCATCTCAGTTGTGTAACAAGTGTGGTTGGCGTAATCGTGACTTGAAGCCAACTGACCGTGAGTGGTGTTGTTGGAATTGTTGGGAAAACCACTTGCGTGACAATAACGCTGCTTGTAACATATTGAATGAAGGATTGAGGATCAGAACTCTCGGAACGAGAGGGATAGCCGCTTGCCCTGATGTAAGACCCGCTCTGAGTGGGCTATTGGTTGGAGCGGAAGCCCCGCCCCTTTAGGGGCGTGGGTAGTTCACATCTAGATTTGTTGATGGTAAACTAGAACGTTGGGTTCATCCTTGTTTGTGTGATAATAAATATGAGTATTTCACTATACCGTTATGAATATTAATGATTTCCCTTTTGCACATCACGTTGATAATCTTCATCGTTCTGGTAACTATGTCGAGAGTGATGTAGAAATCACAACAGCGCGTCTGGAAAGACTACAAGAAGAAGTGCGTAAAGATGCTGAGATTTTCAAAATGTTTATTAGAGGAAAAAGAATTTTTCCTGTGAGCAACCAACAATGACCATAGAGTCTACAGAACAACAGCGACAACAACACATAGAGTGTCTTCGCGGCACACAGAATAATTTTTGTTTGTGCAAGTGCGGTAAAAGATGTTGGTTTTGGTTTTGTGATTACACTGATAAATGGGAACTATTAGATTGTACGTCTTGCAAATACGATGAAGACAACAACGACTTGTGGTAAAGGTCGTGGTGGTTGGAATATACGCACATGGGATGGATCAAATCTCGGTTGGCGTGTTTGTGGTGAATGTGCAGAACTTAATAAATTCAACGGAGCGGACTGATATGGGAATTGTAAATGGTCATGATGTTCAACTTGTTCTCACACCAGGAAGGGCAGATTGGAATACGTCTACATTTCGAATTGATATAGTCAATGCACAAATTCCGCATTATGCAATGAATTTTTACTTCACACGTTCTCCAACTACAAACTGTCAACTTGTTTCTTTTGGATCATTCGCAAATGTTCTTTCTGTAACCAAAGGCAAAAAAGAAGATGTAATTGCTGTAATGAGAGAAGTCTATAAACTTATATCATTCAAACCACTTTTGATTTTGATCGACGTGAATTATCATTACATCACAACAGTTGAACAATGCTTCGAAACTATAATTTTCAAGAATGAATACACCAACACAAATAAATCCAAAATGTGCATGTTCATGGTGAGACTACCAGTTGAAGAACCTGTTGTGGGTCCAGAGAATGTGCAAGCACCAGCAGTAGCTCCAGAGAATGTGCAGCCACTTGCGAGACCAGTGGTTCTTCCAGGTGAACAGGTTTTTGTTGAACAGAATGTGCAGCATGATATTGAACGACGGTCTATGCAGTCTGTTGCTATGGCACAGACGAGACTAGAGGCTATGCAGATTGAGACTAAAACAAGACGAGAACGTCGGGCGACTCAGCATGGTCAGGTAGAGAAAAGACCTAAAACGAAGCGATCAGTTGTGCAGCCGAAGAATCCACCACCTGTCAAGAGTGTGCAGCCTTCTCTCTCAATGAGTAAGGTCAACAAGAAAACAATTGCGCAAGTGGTTACTGAGCCTCGTGTAATAAAGTCCAATAAGCGTCTTTGGGATCGAATCGCTCCAAGTCTCTAAAATAGAGTGTGCAGAACATGGGCATTGTTAATGATTACAATGTGCAGATCGCAGTTGGGCAAGTTGCAGGTGCGCCTGACGTTACGTTCCAGATCAGTAAAAAAAAGAGTACGTTGCAAATTCACTTGTGCAGGTATCCGACCCAAAACTGCCAACTGTCCTCAATTGGCATGATTGGCACGCTTTTGGATGACTGCCGCAGCAATTTGGAGAATGTGCAGCCAATAATTAGAGAATGCTGCAAACTTGTTTCAATCGTACCACACCTGATGCTGGTCGATGTTCGACAGCAATATGTGGAATGTGTGGAAAAAGCCTTGAAAGTTTTCCACAAGCACCCATACATTAGCACGAACGGCTCTTATATGTGTTTGTTCATGGTTGACATCAGCCAACCATTCAAAACCAATACTCAGATTGAGCCGCCGCAGCCTGCTCACCCTTGTTCCTGACCCCACACGCTCATGAGATTGACGTATGAAGTACCCGCTCAAGACGTCAGACGGATGGACATGGTATCTGTTCGTTCCGGAGGTCGGGTGGCCCGAAGAACACATGGACTTGCACAAACAAGTTTTTGACAAACTGACTGGTGGAAACCGCAAAGTACACTCAAACGATCTTACGACGCACACATACAGTACCAAGACGGAAGCCGATCAAGCGCTTGCGTGTGCAAAAGCCCCCCGGACCCCCGGAGGATAAAGTTTATAATGAACGATGCCGAAATTGCACATAGACGTCAATTACGAGTCGCCGGGAACCTTATGAAGTGTACGCTTTGTAATCGCAATCTTATTGTCTATTTCATGTCGTATTGTGGTGAGTGGAGAGTCAGTTGTTCTTATTCGTGTTTTGTTGCTGCACACACGCAATCTGACGAGTATAAAGATTATACAGATGAATAAAGAACATGACCAAAAACTGCGAGATGTTGGCAATTTTATGAAGTGTTCGTTTTGTAGTCGTGATTTGGGAATTGTTTATAACACAAGTCAAAAACAATGGCTTGTCACTTGCATATCGTATGATTGCGTTATTGAAAGGATGAAACCACTTGCGCCACACCGAACAAGAAATCAAGCACTCAAATAAACTTGTAGACGCACGAAATAATGTGGCTTGCGTTGAGTGCAACCTTCCATTGAGCGTTTATTTATCTGACGATAAAAAATGGATATTTGTCTGTTCTTCCTGTTTGGAATACTTTGTGCAAGAGGAGTACCATGAATGAACGTGATCGAACATTGCATGATACGAAACTATGGGCGGCAAAAAACAATATGATGTGCAGCGAGTGTGGCACTTCTTATTACGTTGGCGGCTACTCAAATAATGGAGGTTCGCTTACCTCATGGGCGTTTTATTGTTATGTACAGAACTGCATCAATAACGACAATCATTATGAAATGCGAACGTGATCCAGTCCATGACCAAAAATTATGGACAACGAAAAATACCGTGATATGTAGCGAGTGCAACACTCCTTATTATGCCTATGCTCATCGTGTATCATCACTCATAGAATGGAGGTTTTATTGTTACACAGCAAAATGTCCTAACTCTGTCGCAGGTAAATACCCACCCATTGTATACACACCAATCATCCACAGCATCGCACCACCATTATAAACTTTATCACCAGACGATCTCATGACCCAATTGTAGTATAAGGAGGACAACCCTCCCTTCTATGGAGCGATCATGGGCAAGTCAATGCAATGTGCAGGTTGTGACGCATCACTGACCGACTACCGAGGTCGAGGCATTCAAGTGATCTGCTACTCTGGCATCTTTGGAGCAGCAAACATCCCGCTCTGCAAGAAATGTAGCGACCATGAAGAGGAAGAGATTGACAAGATGGGGACTAACGACATTCCCAACCTTCTCAAGCGTTACAAAGAGAACAATTGACTCCAATTGTCCGACCTGTTATCATGATCGGGCAATGTCAAAAAGGAGATAACGACATGGCAAAAACTGTACTCAAGAAGTGTACTTCTTGCAAGTTTGACAAGTGTTGGGCGCAAGCCAAGAAGTGCGAGAACTGCGGGTTCGACTTCGTTCTCGGACGCAAACCACGCACAAAAACCCTCGCAGACTTGTACAAGGACGAACCCGAAGACGACGACTTCGTTCCCGTTCTTCCCGAAAAGCCGAAGGAAGTCAAGAAAACCTGTCCAGACTGCAAGACGGAGGCATGGCACGCCGCACCCTTCTGCGAGAAGTGCGGTTACAACTACAAGACGTGCGAATCCAAGATGCACCCGCCAGAAGGACGGCGCAAGAAAAAGGACGATGACGACGAAGAAGAAAAGATTGTTCTTGAACGTCGTCGTGGATGTGGCGTGAAGCCGATTTGGTCAAAGATCGGTCACTACCCCTGGATGGATGACTTCGCGGGACCGTTCAGCGAGACCGACAATTGGGTCGCTGATCCCAAATCGCAGTTTGGCGGGAAGTTCGTCCCGAATGGGGATGTGGACGCCCTCAAGAAATGGGCACACAATTTCATGAGGGAACTGCGAACACTGATCCAATATGTTCCGTTTCACTCGTCTTGCCCTGTTGACTACGCGGAAATCTCACCAAACCCGCATCTTCGCGCAGCCAGAGGGGTTTTATTTGACCTGTACGGGGTCAAGAACGGCATTACTCGGTGGAAGGGTCACGCCGACCCAAGACTCATGGATGGTGAGTATCTGACTGAATCTGAGGTTGCAGACGAGTATTACAAGTTGAAGCGTACATGAATCAGGAAGCGATTGAAGGTCGTCCTATGGTCAGAGTCGATACGCCTCCGTATCGTACCCTGAAGTACATCACCGATCCTCGCCTCAAGGTGGAAGAACCCGCCAAGAAGAAAAAGGTGAAGTCATGAACCAGAAGGTTTACGAAGAGGTTCACGAGGCATACATTGATTGCAATGAGTTGCCTGATGACGCACTTGAGCGCCGAAACTTGGATTTTCGTGCAAGTGAACCTGTGACTCGCGACGAGGCAATTGAGATTCTTGAGAAGTGCGTTCCTGCTTATAACGATTTCAAGCCGAAGTTGTTATTCAAGTTGCCTCCGTCTGTCGCAATACATGGACAGACTCCGCAAATTTTCATTGCACGCGAAGGATCGGTGTGCGTCTACGTCAAGGGCGAAGTGCCACAAAACCTTCGTTCGCCTTTGAAGGCAGACGAATTCAGTTACAACAAAGACACCGACGAGACACGAATTTGGTGAGACTAAACCGGAGATAAAGTTTATGATTCATCCCGATGTGATTACTCTCGCAGTGCAATCTCTGGCAAACCCAGATGACAATACTCTCGCGAGAGCGTTTGCTGACAATGCGCAGGACAATCACTCTGACGATCCTGCGGCTATCCTTGCTGAGTTTTTCGCAACACCTGTGTTGGATGACGAACCCGAACCTCAGTGGGTTGACATTGCACGGAAAACAGTCCATTACGGCACTTGTGGGTATCTCGGCAAAGGATCGGGACGTGGCAAGAATTTCGGCTTACAGATTCTTGTTCACGATCACATCTGGAATGTGAACAAGAATGTTCCGTCGTACTCAATCAAAGAATTACCCAAGCAGTTTTGTCGTAGGGATTCTGACGGTCGCTGGCGCTACGGGTTTCTCAACAAACTGACTGCTCCGTGTGAACTTGTTGATCATATTGCGCAGTACAGTTTGGCGAATCTTGTTCATGTGGTTGTTGCGTGCCATCATTTCAGCGCAAGCGGACCAGGGCGCGTCGAATTTCTCAAGGACAAGAACAAGAACCGAAAGTGTGCAAAGAAACATCGTCTGTCAAAGGACGTGGACTTCAAAAAGGTTGCAGAGGCACAACGAGCGAAAGCCCAACTCAACGCTATCTTGGGGAAGACATGAACCAACGGTCAAAAAAACTTTGGAATCGCGTGGTTGGTGACAACGTAGTCAAACCAGAACCAGCCAATGTTGACGAAGACTTCTGGTTGGGGAAACTCATGACCCGTGATGAAATACTGCAAACGATCCGAACGCTTGCCAGTGGAACGCTTTCTGGTTTGTTTGAGACTGCTAACTACAAACTGATTGATGCTTCACACGCAATGTGGATCGGTTGGGTTGACAAGCAACCCATTGATAGAACGTGGCGATCTTGGCAAGAGTGTTGGGAATCCTACAGGAGAAACTCATGACGCGACGACAAACAAGAGGCGACAAATACAATCTGTCTCTTTGACGTTTTGATGTACGGCGATTACTTGACCAAACTAACCCAAGTTGATCGCCTGGAACTACTCAAAGAAATCTGTCGAGACCGGAGCGGGATGCTCCGGGATCATCGCAGAGGAGTCGCGACCCGCACGGCCAATCGTCCCTACGTCACTTCGACGTAGGGACACTTCAAAGGATACGAGAATGAAACACACGATTATCACCGTCCGCTGTCGAGCATTCAGCGGCCAGCCGACCCGAACGCATCGGGTCATGGTGGAGCAGGATGGCATGGTCCGAGTGTGGGACGAGGTAGCAGGACACTACACGACGTGCCACGCATTGAGTCATGCGACGATCCGCCGGATTGTCCGCATGATCTGACCAGCACGTCCCTACGTCACTTCGACGTAGGGACACTTCAAAGGAGATACGACAATGTGGAAGTATTTGGCACAGGTCTGGACAGGTGATGATTGGCACACTCTCGGAGTGTACCAGAAGCGAGGGAATGCCTCCGCTCGCATCGAGCGGAGCAAAAGCAATCAGGAACACCGTGTCGTGCATGTAGACGCGGAAGTTCCCACAAACAGATTCCGAAAAGTGGTAGAACTTGTTTGAGCGATTCCCCTAGTCAATCTCATGACCGCTAACGGTTACAAACGGCGGTTACAAACGCCTAACCACACGGAGAGAAAGCGTGATAAAACCCAACCCATTCCCGTAGTTACTTCATCTACCTAATTCCCGCATGTCACACTGGTAGTCTCGGCGGGGGACTTTTATTGCGGTAGTAACCAGTGTGACACCTTTTGCAGCGTTTTCACTCATTCCTGAAATTGATGTACGGTTCCTCAAACAAAAGAAAGGAGCGCTGGGATATGCTTGTGCAAACCACAACCGTTGCCTGCACCAATAATTTGTTCAACTGATCGCGCGACGGCACCGGCTCCAAGAACCACAAGCACGAACGACGAAGGAGTTTACAATGGATTGGCCGTAGCATAATGTTTATGTGACCGTCCAAGCCGATTGACAGTGTGGTTAGTCGGCTGGACACCCCTTCAATGGGCACGATTCGCAATTCCGCGAAAATATAATTACCACCCCGAATTCATCAAAGGACGGGCTTACCATGTGAAATCAATCCTCTGACAAAAAAGTACAAAAAAGAACTCCACAAAAGAACGAGAAGAAAATTCGGTGGAATGGCAGGACGAGAGACAGAGTATGATCCTGCCATTCTCCCGAAAGTAAGATGGTTTGATTGATTCGGCGGAACGGAACGGATTACGAGGCCGACCGTTCTATGGTTGGTTGAGGCTGGAAATCCCCCAGCATTGCAATTCTAACGATTCTAGCTAGGTCGTTGGAATGTCCGTGAGATGCAAACTGACTCATCGCAGGGCTTGTGCTTGCGGTGACTCGGTGAAAAAAGGTTCTACAAGAAGAAGATCGGTTCAGAAACCGGAGGGGCTTTTGCCCTCCGGTTGTTTACGTTCGATATGGGTCATAAAGGAACAGATGGTTCGATTCCATCGCGACCCACTTTCATGATCCTGAACTGGTGTAAAGAACGACGAACACAAGTTGTTATCGTTTATGCAGTTACAACCATTCCTGTGAAAACTCGGCAATTTATTGACCGTTCGGGAATTGTGGTGTATAAACATTACAACAGGGTTTACGACCTGAAACGCCGGATATAAACTTTAGAGAGTATGTTGCTCTCATGATCCGGAAGATTCAACAAGGTGAGACTTTCTCACCCTACTCAAGAGGACTTGACAATGACCAAGAAGAAAGAACCAGTTGCGGGCGAAGAGAAGATCACCAAGAAGAAGGGCAAGGTTGAGAACGCCGCTCCGAAGGAGGAGGTTGGTGGTGGGTTCGTCTCCAAGTTGAAGGTGAGCGAGGACGCGATTGTCGAGGTGATGATTACCGAGATCGCCAGCAACAGCCAGAACCCACGCGAGTCGGCACCCAATCTGATTCAGATGGGGTTCGGTGTCTTCAACAAGTTGGAGGGCAGCGATAAGCCCGCTGTGATCCCTCTGGGCTTGTCAGACAAGCCTGAAGACAAGGCAGAGTTCTGCAAGTTGATTGAGCAGTTTGAGGACGAGAAGGGCAGCGGTATCGTCTCGATGGCAAATGATCTTGTTCTGAACAAGATGATTCAGCCGTGTCGGGTTCGGATCGTGCATAACGGTTATGACCTGATCATCGGTTGTCGTCGTGTTCTCGCCTCACTCTACAACCACTGCAAGCACGGGATGCCCGCCAGCATTCGCGCCATCATCACGGAGAAGACGGACCAGGACGCGCTCTACATGAGCTTCAGCGAGAACGCCCACCGCCTCCAGATGAACCCGATGGAACAGGCTCGTTGGTTCGGTCGGCTTCGCAATGCGGGGATGTCCGTCAAGGACATTGAAGGCAAGACGAAGGTGGATCACCAAGTCGTTCGTCAGCGTCTTGATCTTCTGAAACTCCCGCAGGAGTTGCAGGTTGCGGTTGAGGTTGGCGAGTTGGGTGTGGTCAAGGCACTCAAGATCGTGAAGGGCAAGGAAGACCCCAAGAAGCCGGGCGGAAGCGGCAAGGGGACCAATGGCGATGGTTCTCGTCGTCGCGTGCCGTCCCTCAAGGACTTCCAGACTACTTACTCGGATGATGCCGGGATTCACGAGGAAGTTCGCAAGTGGATCGCGAAGGAAATCCTCAATGTGGTCTATGTGACCTTCAAGGAAATCCAGAAGACCAAGGCGGCAGCAGAAGGCAAGAAGGATGCCGCTGCTTGATCCACCGACAACAAACGAATAACCCCTGCCACAATTGGCAGGGGTTATAAACATTATACTCATTCCCAAACTCATGAGCGTGATATGCCAGAACCAAAACTGCGAATCACAAAAGCCTGGATTCGTGCCCAAAAGTTCAGGGTCAAGGACAGGATTGATCAACTCAAAAATCTTACCACCCATCAAATTTGTCTTATCATCAAGGCGAAGATTGCCGGTTGGGAAGTATCACAGAATCGTGAGTTTGACAATTTGGACGACAGTCAACTCAGAACTGAACTTGTCATGATCGTGACCAAGTTAATCTTGGATGAATGTTTCCCTGATTCCTTATTGGAGTGACTTTGAAAGCCTACATCATGCGTGGAGTGTCTGGCGCGGGTAAGGATTGGTGGATCAAGAGCAACCTTCCTAACGCCAAGATCATCTCCACTGATGATTACCACATGGTCAACGGGAAGTTCGTATTCCAAAAGGAAAAGTTGGGCGAGTTCCACAATCTCTCTCTCCTGGCGTTCATCAGCGAATGCCAGAAGAAAACTCCGTTGGTGGTGGTCAACAACACGAACGTTCGCATGTTTGAGTTGGCACCGTTCTTTCAAAGTTAGAAAATCTTACCAGCGAAATATGACGCCAAGAACAACGGCGACGGCACTTTCACGCTGACGCCTGTTCTTTGGTGGGATGATGCGAGTTACGCTCGTTATCAAGGCGACAGTGACGGAGAATAAACTTTATCTTCATGCAAATTCGTGTAAAAAAATCACAAAAATTCACTTGCCAACGCACATATTAGCGTTATTTTGTATGTATCGCCCCGTGACATACAAAGGAGGTGATGTGATTATGGTTTGCGACGAATTTGCATGAAGTTGCCCTGATAAAGTTTATAAGGTTCGCCTCTCATGACCCAACAACATTGTTCCAACCACAAACTCAGAGGACTCAGACAATGGCTACTGCCACCGTAGAGAAGAAGAAGGTTGTCAACCCCGAGAAGGCTCGCAGCGCAGTTGTGCGAGCGATTCTCACCACGCTCAATCGGAAGTCTTGGACAAGCAAGGAGGAACTCGTCAAGGTGTGTTCGCCACACATCAACAAGAAGGCTGCACTCAAAGTGTACGACTTCCGCATCGGGCACGAAGATGTCAAGCCCATGACGAAGGTCGCCAAGGGTCGCGCCTGCCAAGTCATGTTGACCTGCATTACCTTAATTCAACACTCGAAAATTATCCAGAGAGGAAGAGGCGACACCAAGGAATACAAGTTGGCGTGATTGACATTGACTTCACTTTATGTTATTATGCAGGTAATTTGGTAATAACATAAAGTGAAGTTGATGAACTACGGAAAATGGGAAACGATAGGCGAACCTTTCATTGAAAAAGGTCACACGAAACAAAAATGCCGATGCGAGTGCGGTCGTGAGTCACAAACAAGATTGTCTCGCCTGATTCAAGGCGAATCAACCTGTTGTTGTTCTTGTGCCGCAAAAGTCAGAAATTACTGGCCTGATATCAAAGAAGGCGACGTGTTCGGTCAGTGGACGGTGGTCGTGGGATAAAAGTTTGTCAAGAATGGCAAACATTCAAACCATTCTACGATTGGGCAATTGATAAATGGAAACTTGGACTGCAAATTGATAGGATTGATAATGACTCCGGTTATTCTCCTATCAACTGTCAGTTTTCATCACCTAAAGACAATGTGAATAACCGCCGAACCACAACGTGGATAGAAGCATTCGGTGAGACGAAGACGATTGCCGACTGGCTCATTGATGATCGCTGCAAGGCAAAACGACATAATATCGTACAACGATTGAGAAAAGGATGGGATGACGAAAAAGCAATAACGACACCACCACTTACATAAGTAAACACAATGGAATTCGCTATCTCTGTTGCTCCCCGTGAGTGGGGAACACAATTGTCAACCGAAGAGTTGACGCACGAACTCAGACAGGTATTTGTTGCCAGAGGCTTTCGTGTGGGCTTTTTTGAAGTTGAACACGAAGGCACAAACGATCTAATGGGGTACTTGTCGTTGGAAGGTCGGGTCGATGAGTTGGCAAAAGACGTTGAAACTCATGATCCAGCAAAAGCAACAATGCAAGCATTTGGAGTTACAGTATACATTCACGGCACGAGGCACTAAAATGAATTCGCACCGATTCGCTGGTATTGCTTTGGCTCTCTTGGAATCAATGCCATCGCATGAAAGACCAGCGATTCGTTCGCTTGGATGCGGTGGTAGGTACATCACCAAGCCTTACGACCGCGCAATGGCAAAACGAGTCGAGAAGCGACGCGCACGCACAAAAGCCGCAAAACGGCAGAAAGCTCGGCAATGAACCATACATTCGTGTGTTTGAAGTGTCGTCTTGTTCGTGAGACAGATCACCAACTCCACCTCCCACTGCATAATTGCCTCAAGCATGACACATGCGTTCACGAATGGGAACTTCTTGTGAAAGATGAAAAGTTCCTGAAATTTGCTCAACAAAGTGAGAAACTCATGAACGAATCTGGTACAGAACTAACCAAATTGCGGAAAAAGTTTTTGAATGACGAGCCAGAATTTATCGCCAAAGAGACGCACACAATCTCTTTGGCGTGTCACCCAAGACCGAATTGGTACTCGGTGCGGATTTTGGGTGTGGCTTACAACGACCTTGTAGAAGTGACGTTGGATAACAAATTTGTCAATCCAGTCACAGGCGAACGAACACCAGACGGCGAAACAAGTGATCGATATGTGGCTCATCTCATTTTTGATAATGAGCATGGACTCAAACTCATCACTGCGAACGCAGAGCGAATCAACGTCAAGATCAACAATCACGTGTTCAAAACAAGCGACTTGCTTTCGGACAGTTATCCACGCAAATACAAACTCGTTGACGTTTTCAATGACCTGATCAAGAAGTTCAAAATTGATTCGCACCAAAGACTGTTGAGTGATCCTTTGTTTTTCACGGATGACGATGCAGACCGTGAAAACAGCGGAATTCATGTTCCGAAAGTTTGTCCTGAATGTGGCGACGGATTCAATTTCTCGTCGTCTGCTTGCAGTTTGTGTACAAAGGCACTCAACGAAGCACGAGACAAAGACGACCAGAACTCATGATCCTAACCAAGTGTTCCAACCAAACCCCCTGAAAGGTACAATCATCATGGCTACGAAGACCGCACCGAAGACCGAGACCACCCCCGAAGTTGCTTTGGTGGTCGCACCGCCAAGCCCGTTCGCAAACCTCTTGGAACAGGCACGCAACGCCGCCGAGAAGGTCAAGGCGAGCATCACGGAACTGACGGAAGTGCGACAACAGTTGGTGGACGCACAAGACCAGATTGACATGCAACTGGTTGAGTTGCGAGCAATGATCGGTGGAGGCGGAAACGACGAACGCGAACGATCCTCGACTCGTGCCTCTCGCGGTCACGGTGAGAACGGCACGCTGGAGGATTACTGCTACGCAGCACTCAAGGCTGCTGGCAAGGCGGGACTGAACAAGGTTGACACTGCGAAGGCAGTGATTGAGGCGGGGTACACGACTACCACGACCCTCGACGCCTTCGCAGGTTCCTGCTATGTGTCCGGCATCAACAAGATGATGAAGAACGGTTGGGCTGAATACTTCTCGGTGGACGGCGAACGCGCTGGACGCTACCGCCTGACCCCCGCTGGCGAACGCAAGAAGTGATAAACTAACTTACCCACACCGGAAAAATCCGGTGTGGGTAAGTTAGTTTGGAGAAATCATGTCTTTTGTGCAAACTCCTTACGGACCTGGGGAAATCGTCTACACGGGCGAAATGCTTGCCCAAGTGCGAATTCCTGGCTACCTGCCCAAAACCATCAAGCCCGAAGAAAATCCTACCAGAATTTACTGGTTTTGGAAAAAGGAAGTTGATACATTCACTCTCATGACCCAAAAGGATGAAAAACATGCTCCTGAAAGTAATCGTCCGAAATAACAAGGACTACACCCAAACCGCGAAGTACATGCTCGACAAAGGTCTCGCTCAGAATGTCAACGAGACAGACAAAGTAGGCGAAGTTACTGGCGACTTCGTTGAAGTGTCCGAAATCATTGGACTACCGTCACCGTCGTTCATGGATGTTTGCAAGGAACTCAAGGAAGTGTCTGGTGGAATTGTTCTCGTGATGATCGGATAGTCATGAGCGAACACAAATGTCCACTGTGCAGTTCCCCAATGGAAATCCGAACAGGATTCTTGGGTGATTTTTGGGGATGCGTCACATTCCCAACTTGCTCCGGAACTGTATCCGCTAAAGGCACATACACACGCGCCGCTCAAATGGCTGAGACGGAATTTGACGGCAAACCGCTCTTACCAGTGACCAGAATCACACACGGTCACTACGAAAGCAAAGGCAAACGGTTTCGTATTTGCTTCCGCAAACATCGCAAACGTGCTTTGTCGCATTGGGAAGTCTACGACCGACGAGTTCACGAAATCACGCACACCGGACCTTCCTTGGTGCAATTTCGGTTCCTGCTCGCGACAGAAGAAGACACACTCATGACCCAAAAGGTTTCAGATGAAAGCCGGTGAAATCAAAAAGGTGCTTGAACAAGTGCCAGACGATGCCGATGTACTGGTATCGGTAATTTCTCGTACCAATGTGCTTTCATTACTCACAAAAGCAATGAAAGATGGGTTGGATGTGCGAACGAAAGGACGAGCGTTTCCAATTATGCTTGTCAAACCGCCAACCACTTCCGAGATGTGTATTGTGTTCGCCCTGGACGACGAAATGTAATAAACTTTATACGAGAAAACAAATGCCGAAACTCATCGTCAACGGACCAGCCGGATCAACCGAAGTGAATCGATTGATCGTGATTCCGTTGATTGCTCCCCAACCGGAATGGTTTGCCAAACAAGGCGAGGCTCTCGCAAAGTTTGTGGGAACGTCCGTCTACAGTGGGACTTATGATGAAATGATGAAGTCCCTCATCGCAACGGAACTCCGAGACTACGAAAACCGCAATAACGACCCCGAAGCAAAAGAAGTCGCAAAGGCACTCGCTGTATTCCATAAACGACTCTGCGCTCGTTGTGATTCTGCCGCTAACGGTCCAGACGGCGCAACCGACACACAGTTGGCTTGAATCTCATGATCCAAAAGGATCAAACAAGGGAGAACCGAAAATGGCGATGAAGTACGAAGGTGAACGAGTTGCGGCTGAGTTCAAGGCTGCGTTTGGAATTGACATTGAGGATGTGACTCCAGCGCAAGCAATGGTCATTGCCAAGATGATCAAGCACGGTCGCGTCCGATGCCGAAGCAATGCGGCACTCTACAACTGCATGGGTCGATGGTTCAGCGGACTCAAGTTCAAGGACGAAGAAACCAAGAACCCACCCGGACACAAGTACGCGACTCGCAAGTCCATGAAGATCACGCCCCGAGCGAACTTCGTGGTTCCCGTTCCCAACCTTTCCATCCTCAAGCCCGATGCCGTCAGCGATGATGACGACGACGGCGACGAGTGATAAACTTTATAAAGAGAAGTCATGATCCGACGAATGACAGAGAAACCAAGCAAGTGTGGCGAGATTGAAGATTCTCGCCACACTTATGAATGGAGCAAGCACGGCATTCTGGTGATAACAACATTATTTAAACAATATTGCCAAACAGCAAAATGTATGGATAATTTAGTTTATTATAATAAACTAAATTAGGAATAATAATTTTTTCTAATATCACTGTAATGATTGATATACTTACTATCTTGCCACCAAGCACCCCAATCATTTGAAATGATATTAATCTTTTCATGTGGATAATACTTATAAGCTAAACAATTTAAAACACTTTGATCATGAAACCCAACATGATTTTTCTTATTCCAAAAATTTAACTCATCAAACCAATAGTCCTTCGTAAGATTATAAAAATCTCTAGTAATCAATAATACTCCCGAACAAAAATACTTGCCATACAATGCAGATATACCATGCTCGGGAAATTGATTGTTATGACTAGGATCACTACCAGAAGGACAATTGGTTACCGCACTAACCGTATCATATTGAAAAATACTAGGACAATCAGTAGATACAACCGCATCAGCATCTAATAGAAAAATCTTATCATAATTAAATTGTTCAAAAAAATAATAAAAACTTAATTTTTGATAAGTAGGACTATAATCGCCAGGAATCATACCTGAACTTAAACAGAAATAATCAGCATTTAATCTAGATGCATATTTTGTAGCAGCAATCTTACTATCAACATACAATTGCTCATGCCTATTGTATGGCTTCCAAAAACCATTCTCTAAATGATTAAATCCTTTTATATCAACTTGAAATATAAGATTTTTCATATTTTAATAAACTTTTTTAAATCCTCGGGAATTTTTTTACCCGGTGGCACACATAACATGTTTCTTGACAAATGATTGCCAAAAACATTATCAGAACAACAATTGAAATTATCAAGTTGAAAATGATAAGGCTCATGCTGATACACAGTATAGCCTAAATCATAAATTAAATTATTACAAGCAATTACGTCAAAACAATACGGATCATTTTCTAAATATAACCAAGGCTGATGTTTTACAATAGTTTTTAACGCCCCACGAATAACATCTACCTCCATACCCTCAACATCTACTTTTATCAAATTGCATTTTTCTAAATTCAATTCATCAATCTTTATAGCAGATACTTCTTGAGTCCTACTTAAATCAGAACAAAGATTACCATTCATATTTCTATAATTTTGCAGCACAGTCGCAGCAAAATTATCACCAAATACCAAATCTATTTCTGGCACCGAAACTACCCCAGAAACATTACCAACTACTTTTTGATAACAAGTTATATTCTCAATGTTATTCAATGCTACATTACCACAAAGCATATAATATAACAATCTAACAGGCTCAAAAGAATATACTACCCCCTCACTACCAACAAACTGCGAAAAAGCTAACGAATGGGTTCCTATATTAGAACCAATATCCAAAACTACATCCCCTGGCTCAATTAGAACTTTTAATAAATCTATCTCCCCCTCAGAGAATTGACCGTATATATCCAGACTTCTTCCAACCCAAAGATCTTTATCAATAAAAATCATTTTGCCATATTTACATTGCTTGATTATATTCATCTTCTTCATGATTATTTTCGATTGATTTAATGCAGACATTCTATTTATTATAATAAAAGTAGAAATGAAAAAATCTATCCTAAAACATGTGCTGAGAATTGCGAATAAAGTTATTCACAAACACCCTCAGTATAAAAACTACATTCACTTTGCCTTTTTAATACAAAAAGACAAGGTGATTTCTATGGGAAGAAATCACCTTGGAGTCCCACCTAAACACTTAGGATACCATAGCAGAATTAATGACATCCCAAAAACTCACGCCGAATGGGATGCTTATAAAAAAGGTAGAGGCTTATTAGATAAATCTAAATCCTTTGAATGCATCAATATCAGATTCAATAAAAAAGGAGAAC
>Ga0163150_10001305_pt1 | contig 42805 bp, 35 predicted proteins | sample OliLakLV19P2IB_FD_148628 | JGI IMG/M metagenome (GOLD analysis project Ga0163150, IMG submission 148628) | Freshwater microbial mat bacterial communities from Lake Vanda, McMurdo Dry Valleys, Antarctica - Oligotrophic Lake LV.19.P2.IB | ecosystem: Environmental > Aquatic > Freshwater > Lake >... | reverse complement strand
ATCCGGGCGGAGAAAGCCAAACATGAGGCCAATCGATTCATCTGGAGCGATCTCAACAGCGATCAGAAGGTGCAGCCGGAGGAAGTGAAGTTTTACACCAGCCCCGGCGGCCCGGGCGGTCTCGTCGGTATCTATCTCGACGCGGATCTTTCCTTCGCTGGCGGCCATGTCACGGGCGGTCGCTACCCCGCGCCCACGCTCGATGCGAAGGGAGTTCCGACGTGGGACCTGAGCAAGATCACGTCGCTCGGAAAGGTGGACCCGACATTGTGGAATGGTCAGTCTGGCCCGCCGTTACTCGGACGGGAATTCACCGTCGTCGGTGCCGGGGGCTGGGAGTATTTCAGCCCGCCGCAGGGCTACCGCAAGGATGGCACGCTCGCGTGGATGTATCGTTACTACGACCAATGGCGCTTGCCGCAGTTTCCCGGTCAACTCGTGGCGGGGGCAGGCAGCATGGGCCGCATGGTCACGCCGCCCCGGGGCGAGGCGGGCGACATTTGGGCGACCTCCAGCGAGAAGGGAGGTGCCTATCTCTTCACCGCCGATGGGTTGTTTCTCAAGACGCTCGGAGGTGATGTGCGCACGACGCCGCTGTGGCGATTTCCCAAAGCCGAACGCGGCATGTCCGTGGACGGTGTGAGTTGGGAGGATGAGTGTTTCTTTCCCACGATCAATCAGACGGCCGACGGCGAACTCTATGTCGTCACCGGCAAGGAACACATCAGCATCAATCGCCTCACGGGCTTGGAAACAGTGCGGCGGCAAACCTGGGGCACCATCACCGTCACGCCCGCGATGCTGGCGGGTCTGCCTGCGACGCTGGCCGAGCCGGTGCAGAAAAAAGTGCGCCGCACCCTCGAAGTCGCCGCCGGTGGCAAAGGCCCGACCGTCGATGGCAAGCTGGAGGATTGGCCGATCGCCGAGACCGCTTGGGCGCGGATTGATCCCCGCACGACGGCATCGTTGTGGATCACCCCGGAGCGCATCCACGCAGCCTTTCGCAGCGGCGACCCGAAGCTGCTCGATAACTCCGCCACCGACCCACGCTTCCTGTTCAAGTTCGGCGGAGCGCTCGACTTGTATTTCGGCACCAAGTGGAATCCCGGAAATCTTCAGGAGAACAACCCTTACCGTCCCGGCGACTGCCGCCTGCTCATTGCGAAGATTAAAGGCAAACCCACCGCCGTGCTCTACCGCCCCGTCGATCCCAAGGCGCCGAAGAGCGAGGAGACCGTCTTTGAATCGCCCATCGGCAGGGAAGTCTTCGCCTCGGTGAAGGACATCACCAGCGAACTCGAATTCGCGGAAGACGGTGCGGGCAACTACGAGATTTCCGTTCCGCTCGCCACCGTGCTGCGCGTCGAGTTTCAGAAACTCGGCAAACAAGACTGGCACGAAGACAAGACCGTCCTCCTCGGTGACCTCGGCATCATCCGCGGCAACGGCGGTCAGAATGTGCAGCGCGCCTGCTGGAACAGCCTCGACACCTGGATGACCAGCGACATCCCGAGCGAAGCCCGCTGGCGTTCGATCAACTGGGGCGTGCTGAAACTTGTGAAACCCTGAGCACCGCTTGGGATGCTAATTCTAATGCGCGATCAAATTGAGCCTACGAACGCAACCGGACTTCATCCCGGCTTTGGTTCTATGTTCTGATTAGTCTCATCTTGAACGCGACTTAGAATAAGGAAGAACTTAATAAAGGCGGTCTTGTATTCTTTTGCCACTCGATTATCGTCCGTTTTTTCATAGTGCCAATTACCGGATGGATTTAATCAACGCATCCCTAAATCGTCGGAGTGTTTCCATGAAATTCCTGGCCAATATTGTTGCAACGAGTATCGCGGCGATCTTGTTTGGCGGCGGCGAGAGCCTTGCCGACGCACCGAAGCTCGATTTTACCAAGGATGCCCGGCCCTTCCTCGATGCCTATTGCGCGAAGTGCCACAACGCGGAGAAGACCAAGGGCGGCATCAATCTCGACATCTTCCAGGACGAAGTTTCGCTCTATCAGCATCGGACGCGGGTCGAGGAAGTCGTCGAGCAGCTCCGGCACAAGGCCATGCCGCCGGAGGACGCGAAGCAGCCGGAGGAGGCGTTGCGCGCGAAGCTGGCGGAGTGGCTGACGTGGAAATTGGAGAACGTGGATTACGCGCGCTTCCGCAATCCGGGTTACCTGCCGTCGCACCGGCTCACCCGCCGGCAGTATCGCAACACCATTCGCGATCTCGTCGGCCTGGGCATGGAGGCGGCGGATGATTTGCCCACGGACGAGGCGACGCATGGCTTCGATCAAATCGGCGACGTGCAGGATGTCTCGGCGGTCCATCTGGAGAAATATCTGGCGGCGGCGAATTACATTCTCGACCGCGTGTTCGTGCCGGCGGCGCAGAGTTGGCCGCTCGATCCGAGGAAGATGGAATACGTGCGGCATTTCGGGTTGTCGGGGAATGACGAGAAGATTTCCTTCCCCGCCGATGCGCCGGAACACGAGGTCACCGACCGGGCCCATGTCATTTATTACACGGGCGGCGTGGTGTTCAGTCATGCGTTTCCCCACACGGGAGTTTATCGCTTCAAGCTCCGCGTCTGGGGCGGCAAGGCGCTCAATGTGGAGCAGGGGCCGAAGCTGAGCCTCAAGCTCGACGCGCACGGGATCTCCGGGCGCGGTGTGCCCACGGGCGGGCCGGGGAAGATCGAGGAAGTCGTTTTCCAGACGGTCGTGCGCGCGGGCCGGCACGACCTCAAGTTCGAGATGGAAGGCATGGGCGTTTCGACCAACGCCACGAACCTCGCGCAGCGGCTCAACCGTGTCGGCCTCGAGTCCATCGAAATCAACGGCCCTGTCGCCGAGAACGAGACGCAGGTGAAAAAGATTCTGGACGGGCTGCTGGTCGCGCGGCCCGGCGGCGATCTCATGCCGCGCGAAGCGGCCCGGCGTGTGCTCGACCGTTTTGCGACGCGCGCGTTTCGGCGTCCGGTCACGAGCGGCGAGGTGGAGGAGTTGCTGGCGTTCTACGATCGCGCGACCAAGCGGGGCGACTCTTTCGAGAACTCGATCAAGCTCGCGTTCAAGGCGGTGCTGGTCTCGCCGAACTTCCTCTTCCACATCGAGCAGGACCGCGACCCGCGCCAGGCGTATCGCGTCGGCGACTTTGAGCTCGCGAGCCGGCTCTCCTATTTCCTGTGGAGTTCCATGCCGGACGACGAGCTGTTCGCGTTGGCGGCGCAGGGAACGCTCCACGAACCCGCCGTGCTTGAAGCGCAAACGCGCCGCCTGTTGCGGGACGCGAAGTCGCGCGAGCTGGCGCGGAGCTTCGCCCCGCAGTGGCTGGGCCTGGGCAGCCTTTACGCCGTGGCCCGCGAAGGCAGATTTCATACGGACCGCGGTGGACGACGGATGCTGGAAGACGAAGTGGTGAACTTCTTCGATCATCTTGTTCGCGAGGATCGCCCGATCACCGAGTTGCTGAAGGCTGACTACACGTTCGTCAACGAACCGCTGGCCAAGCATTACGGCCTGACGGACGTGAAGGGATCCGAGTTTCGCAAGGTCGCGCTCACGGGCGAGGCCGCGCAACGGCGCGGCGGCGTGCTCGGCATGAGCGCGGTGTATTTGTCCGTGTCGCATCCCAAGGACACGAATCCGTCCGGGCGCGGCAAGTGGGTGCTCGACGTGCTCCTGGGCACACCGCCCCCACCGCCCCCGCCGGATGTGCCGCTCCTGCCCAAAGAAGAGAAGAAGGGCCAGAAGCTCACCTTGCGCGAACGGCTCGCGCAACATCGCGCCGACCCGAACTGCGCCGGCTGTCATGCGAAGATCGATCCCATCGGCTTCGCGTTGGAGAATTACGACAACGTGGGCTTGTGGCGCGAGCAGGAGGCGGGCAAACCGCTCGACGTTTCCGGCGAGATGCCGGGCGGAAAGAAAATCAACGGCCCCGACGAATTGCGGAAGTATCTGGTCGCGGAGAAGCGCGACTTGTTCCGCCACAATCTCACCGAGCGTCTGCTGACCTTCGCGCTGCGGCGCGGACTGGAGTTTTACGACGAAGGCCCGGTGCGCGAGATCGGCCGGGCCGTGGTCCAAGCGGACGACCGCGCCACGGCCCTCATCCTCGGAATCGTGCAGAGCTATCCTTTCCAATACCGTCAAAGTCCCGAACTGAAAACCGCAATCAAATGAACAAATCCTGGCAACTCTCCCGGCGCACCTTCCTTCGCGGAACCGGTGCCATGCTCGCCCTTCCACTGCTGGACGTGATGGCGCCATTGGCGCGCGCGGGCAAAACCGCGACGGCGCTTCCGCCCGTGCGCTTCGCCACCATCATGTGTCCGAACGGCGTGCGCCCGAGCACTTGGTTTCCCACCGAGGCAGGCGCGCTCGGCGTGTTGCCGGCGGCGTTGCAACCGCTCGACGCCGTGAAGAAGGAACTGCTCGTCTTCTCCGGCCTCTCGAACGACCTGTGCAAGGAAGCGCCGCATCACCGCGCCATCGCGGGCTTTCTCACCGGCGTGTCGCCGAAGCAAGGCAGTCCCTATGTCGGCATCTCGGCGGACCAGTTCGCCGCGCGCCGCATCGGACAGTTCACGCGCCTGCCTTCACTGGAACTCGGCCTGCCCGAGACGCTCCAAAAGCAGGGCGATTGCGACGGCTTCTCCTGCGTCTATACCCGCAACATCGCGTGGAACTCCGCCACCACGCCCGTGCCCAAGGAAATCAATCCGCGTAACGCCTTCGACCGCCTCTTCCGCCATCTCGGGACCAGCCCCGCGACAGGCAAGGATGAACTGCCGCTTGCCACACAATCGCAGGACGACAAGAGCGTGCTCGATCATGTGCTCGCCGATGCGAAACGGTTGCGCGGCAAAGTCAGCGAGGCCGACAAACACAAGCTCGACCAGTATCTCGAAGCGGTGCGCGACGTGGAAAAGCGGATCAACAAAATCATCGTGCCGGAACCGCAGCGCGGCTCGTGGAAGCCGACCATCCCCGCGAACCTCCTCGCGCCGCGGACGCCGCAGACGATTCAGGAACATCTCCGCGCGATGTTCGACCTCATCGCGCTGGCGTTCCAGACCGACAATACGCGCGTGGCCACGATGATGATGGGCTACGGCGCGTCGTGGAATGTCTATCCCGAGAGCGGCGTGAACGAGCAGCATCACACCACTTCGCACTACCCGGACGCGCCCGGCAAGGGCGACCTCTACACCGCGCTGAACCGCTACCACGCGTCGTGCTTCGCCTACCTCATCGAGAAGCTGCGCTCCATCCCCGAGGGTGAAGGCACGCTGCTCGACAACTCCATGCTGCTCTTCGGCTCCGAGTTGGGTCAGGGCGGCAGCCACATCGTCCACAATCTGCCCATCATCCTCGCGGGCGGTGCGGGCGGCGCGCTCCAAACCGGCCGCCACATCCAGGCACCGGCCCACACGCCGATGGCTAACCTGCTCGTCGAAGTGTTGAACCGGATGCAACTCGGCGAGGAAGTGAAAAGCTTTGGCAACAGCACCGGCGGCATCACTGGACTCGCATGAGATGCTTCCTTAAGAATTGGGTGAAGGCCACGAACTGGAATTCGGTCTTGAGAAGTAGGGCTGTGGTCTAAAAATATTAATTCTATGCATTTGCTATCTCGTCTTGTCTGGCTCGCCGCCATCGCCAGCACTCTATTGGCCGCGACGCGGGTGTGTCCGGCCGCCGAGCCGCCGGTGAACATCATTTTCGATACCGACATGGGTGGGGATTGTGATGATGTCGGCGCGCTCTTCATTCTGCATGGTGCCGTGGAACGTGGTGAAGCCAGGCTCCTCGCCACGATGGGTTGCGTTTCGTCGGACGCGATTGCCCCGGCTTTGGATGGGATCAACACTTGGTTCGGGCGCCCCGAGATTCCCGTGGGGACTCTGAAAGATCCCGGACTCCTCGTTGGTCCACACTACACCGCCGAGCTGGCCCGGCGATTTCCGCGGCGGTTTCCCAGCGGCAAGGACTATCCGGACGCGGTCACGCTGTATCGTCAGGTGCTCGCCCAGCAACCCGACGGCAGCGTGGTCGTGGTGGCGGTTGGTCCGTTGCGGAATCTGGCGAACCTGCTGAAGTCCAATGCGGACAAAGCAAGCCCGCTGGACGGCCCGGCGTTGATTGCGAAGAAAGTGAAGCGACTCGAGGTCATGGGCGGGAATTACCCTCCCCAAGCGAAGAATAGCGACGCGGAGTGGAACTTCAAACAAGACCCTGCGGCGGCGGCGTTGGTCTCCTCCATCTGGCCGACGCCCGTGCTCTTCAATGGTGAGGGCGGCTCGACGATGTCCGGTCGCCGTGTCACTTACGAGATGCCGGAGCACAATCCGCTGACCATGGCTCATCGGCTTTATCCGGGCGGAGAAAGCCAAACATGAGGCCAATCGATTCATCTGGAGCGATCTCAACAGCGATCAGAAGGTGCAGCCGGAGGAAGTGAAGTTTTACACCAGCCCCGGCGGCCCGGGCGGTCTCGTCGGTATCTATCTCGACGCGGATCTTTCCTTCGCTGGCGGCCATGTCACGGGCGGTCGCTACCCCGCGCCCACGCTCGATGCGAAGGGAGTTCCGACGTGGGACCTGAGCAAGATCACGTCGCTCGGAAAGGTGGACCCGACATTGTGGAATGGTCAGTCTGGCCCGCCGTTACTCGGACGGGAATTCACCGTCGTCGGTGCCGGGGGCTGGGAGTATTTCAGCCCGCCGCAGGGCTACCGCAAGGATGGCACGCTCGCGTGGATGTATCGTTACTACGACCAATGGCGCTTGCCGCAGTTTCCCGGTCAACTCGTGGCGGGGGCAGGCAGCATGGGCCGCATGGTCACGCCGCCCCGGGGCGAGGCGGGCGACATTTGGGCGACCTCCAGCGAGAAGGGAGGTGCCTATCTCTTCACCGCCGATGGGTTGTTTCTCAAGACGCTCGGAGGTGATGTGCGCACGACGCCGCTGTGGCGATTTCCCAAAGCCGAACGCGGCATGTCCGTGGACGGTGTGAGTTGGGAGGATGAGTGTTTCTTTCCCACGATCAATCAGACGGCCGACGGCGAACTCTATGTCGTCACCGGCAAGGAACACATCAGCATCAATCGCCTCACGGGCTTGGAAACAGTGCGGCGGCAAACCTGGGGCACCATCACCGTCACGCCCGCGATGCTGGCGGGTCTGCCTGCGACGCTGGCCGAGCCGGTGCAGAAAAAAGTGCGCCGCACCCTCGAAGTCGCCGCCGGTGGCAAAGGCCCGACCGTCGATGGCAAGCTGGAGGATTGGCCGATCGCCGAGACCGCTTGGGCGCGGATTGATCCCCGCACGACGGCATCGTTGTGGATCACCCCGGAGCGCATCCACGCAGCCTTTCGCAGCGGCGACCCGAAGCTGCTCGATAACTCCGCCACCGACCCACGCTTCCTGTTCAAGTTCGGCGGAGCGCTCGACTTGTATTTCGGCACCAAGTGGAATCCCGGAAATCTTCAGGAGAACAACCCTTACCGTCCCGGCGACTGCCGCCTGCTCATTGCGAAGATTAAAGGCAAACCCACCGCCGTGCTCTACCGCCCCGTCGATCCCAAGGCGCCGAAGAGCGAGGAGACCGTCTTTGAATCGCCCATCGGCAGGGAAGTCTTCGCCTCGGTGAAGGACATCACCAGCGAACTCGAATTCGCGGAGGATGGTGCGGGCAATTTCGAGATCTCTCTTCCACTCGCCACCGTGCTGCGCGTCGAGTTTCCGAAACTCGGCAAACAGGACTGGCACGAGGACAAGACCGTCATCCTCGGCGACCTCGGCATCATCCGGGGCAACGGCGGCCAGAACGTGCAGCGCGCCTGCTGGAACAGCCTCGACACTTGGATGACCAGCGACATCCCGACCGAAGCCCGCTGGCGTTCGATCAACTGGGGCGTGCTGAAACTCATGCCCGACAAGCTTTCTACGGCTGCGCCGGGAAAATGAAGTTGCTCAATGAAGTTAGACTGCTTTGGAATACATTTTTAATAAACAACACAATATCCCGGCCTGGCCCTGATGGTCCGTTATCGGCGTTGACCCAGACAGACATGCGGATCACCATCAGAAAATTATGAAAACGTCCCTCTTGATTCTGTTTCTTTTCGTTGCCCTCGGTCGCCTCAGCGCCGCCCCGGTCGTGACCGAGGCCAATCGCATGGCCGAGGTGAGCTTCGAATCCGCGAAGTCCTATGCGGACCCATTCGACGGCGTAACACTTGACGCCGTTTTCACAACGCCCGACGGACGTTTGCTCCGTGTGCCGGCGTTCTGGGCGGGCGGCAACACCTGGCGCGTGCGCTACGCGTCTCCCGTCACGGGCACACACCGCTTCCGCACCGAGTGCAACGACGACGCCAATGCCGCGCTGCACGGCGTCACCGGCGAGGTCGATGTCAAAGCCTACACCGGCTCGAATCCGCTCTTCCGTCACGGAGCGATCCGGGTGGCCGACGACCGCCGACATTTCGCCTACGCGGACGGCACGCCCTTCTTCTGGCTGGGCGACACTTGGTGGATGGGCTTGGCCAAACGCCTGACATGGCCGGCTGATTTCCAGGAACTCACCGCTAACCGTCGCGACAAGGGTTTCACTGTGATTCAGATCGTGGCCGGCCTTTACCCCGATCAGCCGGCCTTCGACGAACGCGCGCTCGGCGACGGCGGACTGCCTTGGGAGAAGCTCTACCGGAGCATTCGGCCCGAGTACTTCGACGCGGCAGACCAACGGATTCAGCACTTGGTCGAGCAAGGTTTGACTCCGTGCATCCTGGGCAGTTGGGGCTATCACCTACCGTGGTTGGGCACCGAAAAGATGAAGCAGCACTGGCGCTATCTCATCGCCCGCTGGGGGGCGCTGCCCGTGGTGTGGTGTGCGTCCGGCGAACAGGCGATGCCGTGGTATAACTCCGGCAACAAGGAAGCCGAGACGCAGCAACTCCGCCGCGAATGGACGGACGTCATCCGCTCCATGCGCGACATCGATCCGTTCAAGCGACTCGTGACGACGCATCCGCGCAGCAACGCCCGCGATGAACTTCTCGATGCCACGTTGCTCGACTTTGAGATGCAACAAACCGGTCACGGCACGCCTACTGAGCAACATGCGGCCAAGGCGCTGACCGCGTGGAACCGGCCGCCGGTCGTTCCGGTCATCTCCGGCGAGTCGCGTTACGAAGCATTGGAAATCAAACCCATGCTCCACGCGAAGGAGGCGCGCGAGGCGTTTTGGGCGCACCTGTTGAACAGTGGTTGCGCGGGCCACACCTACGGGGTCAACGGCGTCTGGCAGGTCAATTTGCCGGAGAAACGCTTCGGCAAATCACCCACCGGTAGCGACTGGGGCGGCACGCCCTGGCGCGAAGCGATGAAACTGCCTGGTTCGACGCAACTCGCTAACGCCAAGAAATTCCTGCTCACGCTGCCGTGGCATCAACTCGCGCCCACCACTAATCTGTTCACCGGGGCCACCGCGGCGGCAGCCACCGCGGAGGGACGTTGCGCGCTGGCGTTCTCGGTGAACGGCAAAGCCATGACGGCGAACCTCACCCAGTTTGGCGCGCCCATGTCGGCACGCTGGTTTGATCCGACCAGCGGTGAGGTGAAGCTGATTGAAGGCTCGCCGTTCCCGAACACCGGTTCTCGCGAGTTTGTTCCACCGGCAATGAACGCTGCGGGTGAGAATGATTGGGTGCTGGTGCTGGAAACCAAATAAGCCAAATGAAGAAGTTCTCACAGCCTACATCCGGAAATTTCCAACTGTGAAACATCACATCTATTTCCTCGCCTCGGTCGCTTCAATCCTCACCGGATTGGTGGTCATGACCGCGTCAGCGCCTGCGGCAAAGGATTCATCAGACATCCCACGCCTTCCCGTTACCACCGGCTGGCTGGGCAATACGCTGCTGCGCGGCGGACAGGCGGACTGGTCGGACAAGTCGCAGACTTATCTCCAGCTTTATGCGAGCGACATGGCAGTGAGCGAAGACGGCTCGGTCTTCTGCACTACGACGTGGGAGGAAGGCCATCGCGCGGCGGGCATCTATCGCGACGGCGATGCGCTCGCCCATGTTCCATCGCTGGCCACCTCCTCGGGCGAGTCGGTGGCGGTGAGCCGCCGTTGGCTGGCGTATGGGCAAGAGGGGAAGATCGCAGTTTTCTCCAGAAATGCGGCCGGCGAACACGAGGTCGCGTCAGGCCGGCACATCACGTTTGCCACGGGCAAGGACGCGCCGCTGGTCACGGGTCTGGCGATTGATGAAGCGAAGGACCGGCTCTATGCAGCGGATAAGTCGGGGCAGGTGCGCGTGTTTGTGATGAGCACAGGCAAGCCGGTCGAAGGCGCAGGATTTCGCGCCGTGCGGCCCGGCCAGATGCGCCTCGATGCCGAGGGCAATCTCTGGCTGATCGAGAAGCCGCTGGAGGCCGAGTTTGAAGTCATCGCGGCCGTCTCGTTTGGCAGCGATCCAGCGGAGGTGCGTGGCAAATTGCGTGTCGTCGCGGATGCGGTGTCGGCGGTGGGTGAAGACAGTTATTTCCAAGCGAAGGGGCCGGAGGGTTTCATTGGTTTGGAATTTCCCAGCGCCAAGCCGTTGCGGTTGCTGCGTTTTTCCGGCGCGGGTTGGGGGAGTGAGATGGCCGGTGCTCGCGTGCAGGGTTCGACCGAGGGACGCGACGGGCCGTGGACGGACCTGAACAAGATCCCGGTCGAGCCGCGCGGCTGGCCCGAGACGTGGCTCCAGTTGGATGGCCGGGCGTGGCGGGCCGTCCGCATCGTGGGCGGCAAGATTGGCTTGCGCGGCCTCACCGCTTCCCGCCGCAACGATAAACAGCCGGGGCGCGTCATGCGATTCAGCCCCGAGGGGAAATTGCTCGCGACGATCACCGAGGTGGCCCAACCGCTCGGGCTGGCGTGCGATTTGAAAAACAACCGTGTGCTCATTTTCGACAACGGGCCGGCGCAACAGATCGTCGCGTTCCGCGAGCAGGCGGGGGCGTGGAAACTGGATGCGAGTTTTGGCAAGAACGGACGCCTCGGGCAGGCCGGTGGATTGTCCGCGGCAAAGGGTGAGCTGGGTCCGTTGCGTTTTGAATTGGCGCGCGGTCTGGGCTTGGATGCCAGCGGCAATCTCTACGTCTTCAACGTCGGGGCCAGCGGGCACAGCCAGAGCCGCCTCGAATCCTATCGGTCCGACGGCACACTGCGTTGGCGCATGAACGGCATGGCGTTTCTCGACTCAGCGGACCTCGATCCCGCCACGCCCGACGAAGCGTGGAGCAACACGATGCGCTATCGCCGTGACCCGCAAGGCACGGACGGCGATGGCTGGCGGGCCGTGGCGACGACGATTGATGCGGCGCGTTTCCCCGACGATCCGCGCCTGCACGGCATGGCGGGTCAGGTGCTCGGCGTGCGGCGTATTGACGGCAAACGGTTCCTTTTCACCACCACGCAAGGTGGAGACCCGGTGAGCGTCTTTCGTTTTGAAAATGACGCCTCAAATACGGCCATCCCCTGCGCGTTTCTCTCAGGGCGGCATCAGACTAAAGCGTGGCCACCCCATCAACCTGCTGGTGGTGGCGCGTGGTTGTGGCGCGATGCGAATGGTGATGGACAATTTGACGCGGCGGAGTTCGAGAAAGTTGCCGAACTCACGATGTCGCCCTTCACGGTCGATGCTGGTGGTAATTTGTGGTCTGCCGCCAATAGCCAGATTCAGCGCCTGTCCACCGAAGCAACACTCGATACTCACGGCGTCCCGGTGTGGTCTTTAGCTAAACGCGCGAACTACAAAGTGCCGCCCCTCTTCGCCGATGGTGGTGAGGTGCGGCGTCTGGCCCCTGCACCGGATGGAGAGACGGTCTTTGCGTTCGGCTTCACTCGCGAAATGAAGAACCAAGTCGGCCACAATTATCCTCTCGGCGCGCAGGCCGTGCGTCTCCGTCGTCAGGGCGATCAGTTGGTGGAAACACATCGCGCTCTGCTCCCCTATGATGTCGATCTCGCCGGTGCGGCGCACGACCAAGCCTACGTCGCGACCGCTGCCGGTGACTATGTCTTCGTCGGCTACGAACAGCGCATGACCGTGCTCGTGTTGCGCGCCTCGGACCTCGCCGTAGTGGGCCGCATCGACATCGGCCCGCAAAGTCAGACGCCGATTTTCGATGGCCCGCCCGAGCTGATCGTCGCCCGTCGCGGAGAGACCTATGTGCTTTTCATGCCGCAATACACCGGCAACGCGACCACGGTGCTGACATGGAAACCCGCCGACAAGATCTGGCTGCCGCCGCCCGCCGACGTGCAAGCCAAGCGGGTGGAGAAAACCGTCGAACTTTCCTGGAAGGCCACGACTGGAACCACCGGCTGGAGCATCGAACGACGGACTCTCGAACCCACGGGCTGGAGCGCCTGGAGCAAAGCCGGGACAGCCGAAGCTCAGACCACTGCCTGGCGTGACTCTGCGCCGTCCGCCCGTGCCGCCGCTTACCGCGTCCGCGCGCTGGGGCTGAAGGGCGCGGCCTCGGATTGGTCGAAAACAATCTATGTCCGCTAATCACCGAAAAATGAATTGCACCTGCTTTGTTTGTTTTTTGTCCCGGCTCTTCACGCCTCGGCGACCTCGGCATCATCCGGGGCAACGGCGGCCAGAACGTGCAGCGCGCCTGCTGGAACAGCCTCGACACCTGGATGACCAGCGATATCCCGAGCGAAGCCCGCTGGCGTTCCATCAATTGGGGCGTGTTGAAACTTGTCCGTCCTTGAGCGCGGTTTGTTGAATAGTTTTATGATGATCCGCGCGGGCCTCAGCCCAAGTGCGCTGCATTGGCGCATGGAGTTAGCGGGCATCGCGGCGGATGGAACCGTGTTGGAAACGTGGCCGGTGAAGTGGACGCTGCGAGGTTTGCTGCCCAGCGAGAAGCCCACGCGCTGGGAGACATCGCTGGAACGAACCGCTTCGCGCGGACGCGCCTGCACCCTCGGCTTGCGCGTGGTGAATCCCATGAGTGGAGGGAAGCGCCTGCGCCTCGCCAATGCTGCCGAGGATCGCGATGCGAAAGGCCCTGCCCGACAACGACGCACGCGCGGCGGGCATGGAGAAAATCCACGAGGCGTTCCCGCAGTTGCGCGCGAGTCTGGCGGCGGAGGTGATTTCGTTGGAGTGAAAGGCGGCTTCAATTTTTTGCGGCCTGCCGGGTGACGATGGGAACGTAGCCCGCTTCCATGCCTTTGGGCGGCGTGACGATCACGGCCGGGTCCAGCTCAGCGAGTTTTCCAATCTTGGGCGGGGCCAGGTAGTCGCGGTCTTTGGTCCAGTTACGGTGAAGTTTCTCCACGCGCGCCTGCATGGCTTCGCGCTCCTGGTCCGTGAGGTCGGCGTTGAGCATCGCGGGCTGGTCGGCGAAGCGATACCAGTAATAAGTCACCACGCTGCCGTCGCCCAACTGCACTTGAAACGGGCCGGCGGCCGGGCCGGGTTTCTTCCAGGAACTCGCCGCGTCGTCGGGCGTGACGTATGGCTCGGATGGTTTCCCGGCGGGCCGCTCGAAGCGCACGGCGGCCAGGCCCGTTTCCGCCGGGACATCTTCCGCGCGCACGGGAACCCATTCCTGTTTATTGTTCTTCGTCACGAGATGAAAGTATTCGGGCAGCGTCATCAACGTGCCGTCCTTGGTCGCGGTCGGCTGCACGAGGTTGGTGTTCCAGCGATAGCCGAACGTGTTTTTGTCGGCGGCCATTGGAGTGGCGAAGGAAGTCCAGGCGAGCGGCAGCCGCTTTTCCTTGGTGGCACCGTCGGGATAAATTCTCCAGGTCGCCCCGCCCTTGCCGGTGAATTCATGCACCGCGGCTCCCTCGGAATGAATCGCGCCGCTGGCCGTGGCTCCGCCGTCAAACCAGGTTTTCACGTCATCCCAGAGCGCCCGCTTGTTGTAGGAAGTGATGCGATGCACGACGGCCGAGTCGCCGTTCGGCCCGCTGGGGAAACGGGTGGGAGCGATGCGGGCGTAGGTCTCGCCCTTCGCGTCCGTGGCCTGCGCGCTGGGGACGTGTTGCGTCTCCATCTGCAACGCGCGGTTCGGATTCGACGGGCGGCTGTCCAGCAACAGCCCGCTCAGGCGCGGCTCGTCCACAGTGGCACGCGACCAGAAATACGGCGTGAAGAATGCGACCGGGCCTTTGAAGTTCTTCGTGTTGAGGAACAGCGTCCAGCACTGGTCGCCGGTGGGAACATTCGTTCCCGCCGTCGTCGTCTTGGCCTGGGCGAGCGGCAGCGGCAGGTAGCCGTAGCCGAACAGTTCGCCGCTGGTGCCCTGCTTAAGATTCAAACCATCGGGCGGCCACAGCACCCACGGACTGAGCTGCGCGATGCCGTATTTGCCTTTCGGCTTGTTCCAGTCGCGCCCTTTGCCAGCCCCGGGACCGTTGGCCCACTCGCTGAAGCTCGGTGCCACGCCGCCCATGATGAACTTCGGCGTCTCGGTGGCGAACCGCGTGTCGCGCCACCAGCCCAGCCCGCCTTCGATGTCGGAATAGGCGTTGGTCGGCCCTTGGCCCTCGTGCTGCGCGAACATCCAGGTGCCGAACAGGCCGGTTTGAAAACGCGAGCCGGGATACGTCTTCACCAACGGCCAGGCCGCGACATACATCGAGAAGCCGGCGTTGAAGTTGTCGGGCACTTTCTCATTCGGCACCAACAGGTAGCCGGCCATTTCGCCGCGCTCCAGCTTGTCAGCGGCCTGCGCGGGAAAGGAGGCGAGCGTGATGATGGTGAGAAGAAGTTGAATCGGTTTCATTTGGTGGTTGTGCGTCAATCTTGGGTCATCCGTTATCGGCTGGGCGTTAATACCCTCATTACTACCCTTACTTACGAGTTAATACCCTTACTCCCCAAATACTGCCAGCGGGCTGCCGGACCCTTGCCACGGCAGGACGCTTCGCGCGCCGCTTTCAAGTCCGTGAGCAGGGAGCGAATCCATTCGCGCCCAACGCCCGGACAGGCGCGTTCGATGTCGGCGAGGCGGAAATCTCCGGGCTGTTCGCGGATGGCGGCAAGCACGAGTTCGGCTTTCGCGCCGCGCGGCGCTTTGACCTGACCCGCGCGCTTTTCAAACTCGACGTAGCTGCGGCGGATGATGGCGAGCAGGAAATTAAACCACGGCGTCAGCTCGTGTTTGCCTTCATGCCAGCGTTGGGAACTGCGGTGGAGACATTCGTAGTAGTCCTCCTTCGATTCCTCCACCATCCGCTCCAGGCTGACATAACGGCCCGCCTCGTAGCCGTGCTGGTAAAGCGCCAGCAGCGTGAGCAGACGCGACACGCGACCGTTGCCATCGCGAAACGGATGGATGCACAGAAAATCCAGCACGAGTCCGGCCATCGCAATCACCGGAGGGATGTTGTCCTGGTCGAGCGCGTGGCGATAGAGCAGACACATTTCCTCCACGGCCGCAGGCGTGTCCTTGGCCTTCACGCAGCGAAATCGGATGACGGGGGCAGTGCCCGGAACAAGCTGGATGACTTCATTGTCCACCTTTTTGAATTGTCCGGCGTCGCCACTGGCCGACTGGCAGAGCGCGTGCAACCGCCTCAACGTGTCCGGCGTGATGGCGAGCTTTTCGTGCCGCGTGTGAATCTCGTTCAAGGCCCGACGGTAACCCTGGACTTCCTGTTCCGAACGGTCACGCGGCTTGGTGTTGCCCAGAACCAGCGGGCGGAGGCGGTCGGCAGCAACCGTGACACCCTCGATGCGGTTGGAGGATTCAGTGCTTTGGATGAGCGCCATCTCACGCAGCGCCTTCAACACTTGCGGCGACTGGCGGGTGTAAAGCTCCTGCCTGCCCTTGGCTTCGGCGATGTCGTTGAGCAACCAGGCGGTGCTCATCGGCACGGCGAGGTCACGAAGACGATGGTTGCGAAAAGAGTTCATGGCTTGGGTTCAATTCGTTTTCAAATGCCGGGTGAGGGTACGCCGAAGGTTTTCTCCCACGCCGACGCCGTGTCCCAGCCACCCGCAGAAGTGCAGGCGAGGAGAATGAGTGTGTGGATGATTTTCATGAGTATCGATTCAGAGGATTCAAAACGGACGCAGATGTCACGAACCGCCGGACATGGACCGCCGCACCGGGTTGGCCGGCTTCGGCGGCCGGGTGACGCTGATGGCACGAGTAGCGGCGAGCATCTCTTCGAGCATGCGCAACTTTTCGCCCACTGGCCGTGCCGCGAGTTCTTTTCGCCGGGCCAGCTTGCGGGCCGTGAGTTGTCGCATGAGATCGGTCATGGGTTGAGATAGTCGTGTTGAAACTTGCGCCACTTGTCCATCAAGGCATGGCGCTGAAGAATCGTCTCAAATATCTTCGCATCCAGGACCTCGGCTTCGACAAATCGCATCACCCGGTCGTGATCTTTGGCCCGGCCGACTTGCAGGCAGATGGCCGCGAGATGCTCCGCGGTGAAAACACGGGTGGGGACGCCATTGACGTCGCGCGCCACGGCTTCGGCGAGCGCCTCTTCCACGAGCGGCGTGCCGGGGGGAAGAAATTCCACGGCCCAGCCTTCGATGTTGATGAACTGTCCTGGTGGGCCATGACCACGGGCCAGCAGGTAGTCGTAGATCGGCCCGAGATTGATGAGGGAACTACCGTGACCAACCGGCAGCATCACGAAAACATCCACGTCCTTGGTCGTGAACGGCTCCAGCCAAAAAATGGCCCCAACCGCGCCGCCAATCGCATAGCGTCCGATGACTCCATCGGATTCCAGTTGATTGATCAGGGCGAAGATTTTTTCCATGGCCGGATTGAGCTTTAGTTCAGCGACGGTCTCTCATGCGGCGGGCCCTGAGTTCGGGCAGAGCGTGCTCAAGGTTTTCATGAGCGGAGCGTGCCACGAGAGGCTGGAAGCAGCAAGAGTGGGTGCGAATTCCGGAACCTCTCATGGAGGCGATGAGCATGAGTGTGTGGATGAGTTTCATGATTCGTTTCATTGGGCGATGACGATGGCGGGCCTGGAGAGCACGTTCTTGGAAAGTTCGCCGTAATAGTCCGAGCGCCAGTGGTGCTTGAGGTCGGCGGCGCGGTGATGCGCTGGAGACCGTGGCTTCGTCGAGGCCAGCGTCGCCGGGCGTTACGGTTGGGAAGTTTTCGTCATGGCGTGTTCCAGGTTAACGAAGCACCACCTCGCAGAACCGCGCATCCGCGCCATCCGCCTTCGCCTGGCTGAAGTCAAAGAAGTCCTTGTGCAACCGCACCAGCAGCGGGAATCCCTTCTCCGCTGAACTCGCCGACAAGTTCGCACCGTCGGGCGTGGTGAGGATGTGGAGCGAGCCTGAGTGCTGCCAACCGGCGTATTGGGCGTAGGCGGTTCCGGCCATCGTGGCCAGAAGGAACGTGGCAACGAGACGAACGATTGGTTTCATGGGTAAGTCAGGAAAGCGTCCATGATCTTATCGGTAAGCTGCGGGCGGTTTCGGGACAACGCCGAGAGCCTTGTAGTTGAAGCCGGTTCCAAGCGGTTTGTATTCGCCGACGATGTCCACGCTGCGAGTCGCGGAGATGGCCGCTTCCAGGCCCATGCCCCAATACGCGGCGTTGATGATCATCCGGCGCAGGCCGGCGCTTTCCAGATCAGCGGCGCTGCCCATGGTGGTGTGAAACACGCGGGCGGTTTTGCCGTCGCTGGTCTGCCAGTTTTTGAACCACGCGACGGGCAGTGGTTCTTTTTTGGGATTCGGCGCGTCGTCGTGCTTGCGGCCCAAGAGCGGTTGACCCCAGACGAGTGCGGTGCAGTTCGTCGGCAGACTCCCGCCCACTTTGTAGGTGCGGTAAACGTCCGACGGTCCCCAGATGTCGGTGACGCCGCTGAGGATTGGGTGGGCCTTTTGCGCTTCGACAATGGTGCCGCGGGTCGAGTCGGCGTGCCAGTTGCCGTGATGTTCCATGAACGTGCCGCCGAGCACATCGTTGCCCCAATTCACGTTCTTGCCGTTGATCTTGTACGGGAGCGAAGCGTGAAAGCCGTGATTCGCCGTGCGGATCGCGATGATCGGTTTGCCGGAGTCGATATACGTCACGATGTTCTCCCGCTCCTCCATCGGGAGCGTCAGCAGGCGGGCGAAGAAAATGACAAGGTCAGCCGAGGCGAGGTGCTCCGTGCCGGGGATGTGGTGCGGTTTGAATTCTTTTCCCTTCTCGGGATAGACCGGCATCGTTGGATCAACTTCGCCCTTGTCGTTCACGGCGAACAGAACGGTGCAGTCATAGCCGTGATGCTGGCTCAGAATCTTGGCCAGCATCGGCATTGATTGTTCGCTGCGATATTCCTGATCGGCGGCGATGAGCACGATGTGTTTGCCTTGGCCGGGGCCGTCACCGCCGGGGTAGGTCAGCCATTGCGGGCTGTCGGGAACGGGATGGGCGAGCGCCTGACCGCAGGCGACGAGCAGCGCGAGCGAGCAGAACAGGTTGGGTAGATTCGATGTCATCATGGTGAACGGATTGAAGTTACCGAACGCGCCAAGCTCACGCGAGGCTCTCCTTCATCACCTGATCGGAAACATCGGTGAGTCGGCAGTCGCGTCCCTCGCCGAAGAGGATGCCACGGGGACAATCTTCAGCAAACGGTTGAGCAACCCGGGCGGGGCCTGATACCCTGCGCCCATGGAATTCAGTCCGAATGGCCGATCAAACCTCCGCGCCATGCGCCGCCGCCGGAGCGGTTTGGGTGGAACGGTTCGGGCAGAACGACGACGTGCGCTGGCCGTTCGGCGTCCGAAGTCTGGATCGCCGAAGACCCCGACCACATGATCCATTTCAACGGCAAGCGATTCCTCGGCCCGTATCCAGACGTGATGCCAACAAATTCGCCTCGCTCGCTGCCTAAATGAACAATCACCCGCATCCCTCCTGCACCCTCGCCACCCTGCGCGACACGCTGCTGCCGGAGCTGTGGAGCGGGGAGTTGAACGTGGCAAAGACTATCCTTTCTTCAACAACCGACTAAACTGCGAACCAATATGCCCCGCAGCACATTACTAAACACCGACACCGAGGACCTGAAGGAACTTCTCAGCAATGGAAAGAGTTACAGCGTGCCGCCTTACCAGCGCGATTATTCGTGGAAGCAAGAGCACTGGGAGGACCTCTGGGAAGATCTTCTCACTATCGAGGCCAGCCGTGAAGATCACTACATGGGTGCCATCGTGCTGGAGAGCGGGGAACGGAAGCAATTTCGGGTGATTGACGGGCAGCAGCGGATGGCGACCTTGAGCATCCTGATTCTGGCCTGCGTGGATTACCTCTACGGACTCTCTGGTGAAAGTGTGGACGCAGATGCAAACAAGGAACGCGCGGCGCTGCTGGAGAGCAGCTACCTCGGCGCGAAAGACCCGACCAGCCTGCGCATCACGCCCAAGCTGAAGCTTAATGCCAACGACGATGATTTTTTCCAGTTGAACCTGGCGCAGCGCAAGCCGCCGCAGGGCGGTGTTCGCAATCTTCGCGACTCAGAGAAACTGCTTTGGGACTGCTTTCAATTCTTCAAAGGCAAGATCCAGGAGAAGTTCGCGCGACGGAAGTTGGGTGAGGAGGTAGCTAGATTTGTGAGCGAGATTGTCACGGAGCGCTTGGTGTTCATCAGCGTGCGAGTGCAGGATCAGTTGAGCGCCTACACGGTTTTCGAGACACTCAACGCGCGCGGACTGGAGCTGACGGAAACTGACCTCCTCAAGAACTACCTGTTGTCGTTGGCGGATCGTCTCAGTAAATCACAGATGGACCCAGTGCTCCGACAGTGGGCGCGCATCACAGCCCGCATCGGCATCGCCAGTTTTCCAGAGTTCCTGCGTCATCACCTCAACTCTCACCGTGAATATGTTCGCCAGAAGCAACTCTTCAAAACGATCAAGAGGGACGTGACCACACTCGATCATGTGTTTGCGCTGCTCGATCGGTTGGAGAAGGACGCGGCGTGGTTTGAAGCGCTGAACGACTACGCGAGCCAGTTCTGGCTGGATTATCAGGGAGCAAAAGAGCATGTGCGGGTGCTTAATCTTTTCAACGTATCCCAATACACGCCGCTGGTTTTTGCTGCGAAAGACGTGTTTACCGCTCCACAGGACTTGGTGGAGGTTCTGCGCTACTGCGCTGTGCTCTCCGTGAGATTTAATGGTGTGGGGCGACGGAGCACCCACATCTTGGAGGAGATTTACAACCGCGCGGCGCTAGACGTTCGCCGGGGCACCGCGACGACGCTTGTCTCTGTTCGTCAGGCCTTGCGGCCGATCTACATTCCCGACAACGAATTTGAGGCGGACTTCTCAGCGCTTCGCTTGCGGAACCGAAGCACTTCGGGCAAGCGCTTGCGCTACATCTTGGCGAAGATCGAAAAGCAACTGAGCGGGGCTGATATCACGGACGAGGGGATGACCGCCACCGTTGAGCACATTCTGCCTGAGAATCCTGACGAGGCTGGATGGGAGCACTTCACTGCCGAAGCTCATGACCGGAGTTACGAGCGGGTCGGAAACTACTCGCTCCTCGAACGTAACCTGAACGGGCAGCAGGCTGGCAACGCAGCTTTTACACAGAAGCAGACGGTGTACGCGCAATCGCAGTATCGAACATCAAAGGATTTGGGCCAATTCACCGACTGGACGGAAGAGACAATCGCAAAGCGTCAGGCAGACATGGCAAAAGTGGCCAAGGCGGTTTGGGCATTGCCGATTTGATGCCGCGTAATCGGACTGATCGATCTCCCCTCTTGAACTGCCATGTCCCTCAACGAACCCATCGTTGAAGACGCCGCCCTGATAATGCCGGGGCATCCCTCACCCGGCCTTTGCCTTCGGCTATCTCCGCTGCGCTTCGTTTCCCGGCGGGAGAGGAGAATTGCGAGGCCATCCGGCGGCTGAGCCCAGCCATCACCGAGGAGGCACGGGAGGGAACTGTTGCGAAATCTGCAACGATTCAAACCGAGGAACCCAAACCATGAGCAAAGAAAAACCCAGTCCCGGAGGTCGTTCCAAAAAGCACACCGCCGTCTCGCTGGTTCGCTCTTCGGCGGCGGAATACCTCACCTTCGTGGCGGCCAGCGGCCAGGGTGGCGTCGAAGCCGTTTATGCCGATGGAAATGTCTGGCTCACCCAGAAGATGATGGGGCTGCTTTACGATGTGGAGACCCTCACCATCAACTACCACCTCAAAAAAAATCTTTGCCGACAGCGAGCTGCGGGAGGATTCAGTTATTCGAAATTTTCGAATAACTGCCGCCGACGGTAAAACCTACGACACCCAGCACTACGACCTCTCCGCCGTCATCGCCGTGGGCTACAAGGTGAACTCCGAGCGCGCCGTCCAGTTCCGCAAGTGGGCCGCCGGCATCATCGAGTCGTTCACGATCAAAGGCTTTGCCATGTATGACGAGCGTCTGAAAAACGACGGCTCTATCCTCGGTAAAAAATATTTTGAGGAACAGCTCCAGCGCATTCGTGAAATCCGCCTGAGCGAGCGCAAGTTTTACTAGAAAATCACCGACATCCACGCCACCTCCATTGATTACGATGTCACCGCCGCAGCCATCAAGCGCTTCTTCGCCACCGTGCAGAACAAGCTCCATTGGGCCATTCGGTCTGGCACGGGCTGCAGTTCGCGCCTGTGAATTGGTGCGCGAGCGGCGACGTGGTGTTCACGGCCATCCACAAGTTCATGCCCGAAGGTGGCTGCCAGATGGCGGCACTGAGCGGACGCGAGAACATCGTGGTCATCGCGGATGAACCCGACCAAGTGCCGCGCTACTCCCTCGGTATCTCGTTCACCGTGTAGTAGGCCTTGGTGTGCAGGAGAGGCTCACCGTCTTTGGAGGTCATCCTGGCGAGATCGAAATCGTGGATGTGGTCTTCCATGATTTTTTCCAGATGCACCATCACGGACAGTCCGTCGGCTGAGGGAACAGCCTTGGTCACGTTCGCCGTCGTCTGGTCCACTTCCGGGCTGCCGTAGCCAGCGTGGTAGATGTGGGTGTAGGTGGTGATGTTGTAAACGTCGGTCCTGGCGGCGACCTGCGGATCGACGGGCTTGGTGAAGGTGACGAGGAAGCCGTCTTTCTTGATGTTGATCTCTTTGATCTCGAAGGGCACCAGGCCGCTCCAATCTATGCGCTGGATGGCGAAGGGTTCTTTTCCGCGCACCGGCCACTGACTGCTGGTGGTAAAACCGCCAGCGAACAGTTGTCCCTTCGGCGAAAACTCCACGTTCATGATCCCGGTGGCCAGCCCCTCGCGGAAGGGATAACAAGCGCCCTGCCACACGCCGTTGATCTCCTCGGTCGTCGCGCGCATGATGATGCTGAGCGTGTAGTCGCCGAGAAAAATCTGATTGTCGAAGGGGCCGAATTTTCCGCCCGTTTGATTGAGCCGGAAGCCGGAAATGGAGCGGCCCATCTTGATGTAAGGAAACTTCACCGCCGGCGGCACGAGTTCCTTGACGCGCTTCTTCTCCACACCCATGCGTGAATTGCTTTTGGGTTCCACGGGGGCTTTCGCGCCAGGGACGAACGGATACCAGTTGTAACTCGCGGGATGTCCGAGAAAGCCGCCCTGCTTGAGATGCTTCAGCGAACAGCATCCGTTCCACGGCCCCTGGCTCTCGATGGCGAACATCACGCCCTCGGCATTCGCCCCCACACCGCCCGGACTCCGCAGTCCGCTGCACACCGGAAGCATTTTTCCATCGGGCGTGACTTTCACCGCCCATCCGCGGAAGAGGTTGTGCGATTCATAGGAACCGCTCAGGCCGAGCGCCACCCAGATGTTGCCCTCCGGATCGTGCTTGGATCCAAAGGCAAATTCGTGACCCTCGGCGTAGCCCCAGTTGTTCGCCAACGTGTCGTAACGGTCAGCGACTCCATCGCCGTTCGTGTCTGAGATGCGCGTGACCTCGCCGAAGGTGGTGGCCGTCATCGCACCGTCCTTCCAGGCGAGGCCGAAGATTTCATCCTGGCCGCTCGCGAACAATTGATACTCCGGCCTGGGCGGAGTTTCGAAGGCACCCTTGATGAAATAGATGTCGCCCCGCCGGGTGCCCACCGCCAGTCGCCCGTCCGGAAGGATTTCAAAACTGCCCGGACGCATCGGGATCTCCGGCGGGATCGGGATGTTGACGATGGGATAATACTTCGCCTCCTCCTTGGCGCTGCCCCACATCGTGCCGAGGTCTTCGGCCGGAAGAAGAGGGGTGAGGACCAAAGCTAGGAGTGAGAGCAAAAGACTCGCTGCCTTCATGGAATGGGTTCCTGAGTTTGCACCGCAGAGATCGGAAGGGCCCAGAGAGGAAGCCGCAGTCTTTTCCAAAATAGATCCTCTGCGTCCTTCCCGCCTCTGCGGTGTAGAATTGTGGTGTTGTTTCATCGTGTGAGGCGACGGATGCCGCGGACGAGGGTTGGCGCGTTGAAGTTCAGCAGGAGACCGTAGGCCCAGTTGCCCTGCCGAATGCGGGCCAGCAGCCGTGCCTCGTGCAGTGCGCTCAATTCCGCAACGCTGAGACACTGGACTGGCACGGAGTTGCCGACGAGCAATGACACCTCCGAAAATTGACCAAGAGGCCGACCGTCGCAGACGAGCGGAGTCAAATGCTGGCGTGTGAAAGGAATTTTCCTCTGGCCAAGCTCGTGGCAGAGGCACTCCTCGTAGGCGCTGCGCAGCAGTCCCGGCCCAAGATGCCGGTGAACTTCGATGGCTCCGCTCAGAATTTCCCGCGACAATTCATCAAAGCCAGCCGGAACCGTATCGACACCTTGAGAAGATGCGGCGCTCGTCGTCTGCACCTTGCGGCGGACGCCATCTTTCAGCACCGCGACTTCGAAGTTGAGGAGCAGTCCCAAGGGATGCCCGCCAAGACGCATGTAGGTGAGCAGTTGCGCGTCGTGGATCGGGAGTATCACCTCGACCGCTTTCAATTCCAGTGGCAGCCGCTTTTCCACGATGACGTCCAGTCTAAACCCGCAGTCCAGTAAAATTCCCTTGTAGATCAGCGGCAGCGGCACCTGACATTGGTGGGCAATTCCCTCCGCAGTCAGTCGGGCCGAAAGCGCCGTTTCGTAGGCCGTTTCCTCCACACCTGGCCCCAACTGCCGATGCACCGCGATCGCCGCGCCGATGACCGCCCCAGTCAACTGATTGTCGTGGTCAACATTCATCGCTTGGGATCGGGGGGATGCACCGCAGAGGCGGGATGAGCACAGAGATCGTTTGGGAGAAGGGTTTCAATTTCTTCTCTGCGCCCTTCCCGCCTCTGCGGTGCAATTCTGTTCGTTGATAAACATATGAGAAGCCATTGGACTACCACCGGTATTCCAGGGTGAGAGTGGAGCGGCCTTTGGGCAGGGTCAGCGGGATCAGTATTTCGCCAGGGTCGCCCTCGCGCACCACGCCTTTGTGATCGCTGGTGATGCGCAGTTGGAGTTGATCAATGACGAACGCACGATCCGATTGCGTCGTGATCTTTTTGCCGGAAGCGGCGCGGAAATAGAACGGCGACTGCGCCTCACGCGCTTCGAAACGGAAAGTCCGTTTGAACCAAACCTTGCCATCCGCAGCGCGCACATCCTCGAAGAAATCCTCCACGCCGATGTCGCCGTAGTGATACAGGAACGTCGGCCTGCGCAGGGCATCGAGATGATAACCGCGAAACTGGTAGCCGTGATCCTGCGGGAACGGATAATTGGTTTTGCCTTTGTAGGGCCAGTGGTCATCCAGCGATTTCAGGCGGTGAAAAGGAATGCCGGTGGGGAAAGAAATCCGGTCCGTGCCGCGCGGCTCAAAGGAACCGAGATCAACATTCGCGAACTCGCCTTTCCAGAGCAGGCGCAGGGACATCTGTTCGGAATCGAACGCCAGGTTGATGCCCTGCGGATAGCCCACACCGATGCCGCGATAGCCGACGGGGCCGCGGCCCCGGCAAATCTCCGCCACATCGCCGACCCGCAGTTCGCGCGACTGCCGCGACAATCCCGCTGGTTTTTTCGCGCGGGTGCCGTCCTCAAGATAAGTCCACAGAGCCTCGATCTGTTGCGCGGCGTCGCCGCCGAGAATGTCTGGACGAGCGGACTGACCGCCCGGCCAGTAGGCGGGCATGATCACAGTGGGGTGGAACCGTGCCGGTTCGCGCAGGTAGAGGTGGAACCAGTTTTTCTTGAGGCGTTCAGTCGCACGCACGATGTCGAGCGCGCCCGCTCCGCCCGATTTCTGTCCATTGAAGTCATGGCAGGCGATGCAACTGAGTCCGGAGGTCCCCATCATTTCGTGACCGGCATTCTTGGACTTCTGAATATCCGCGACCTTCGGGAAGGTCACCGCTTCCAACGCATCAACTTTGCCGAACAACTCCACGAGATGCCCGACGTTCGCTTCGCCAAACTGCGGCATGGCGGCGTCGAGATATTCGCGCTGACGTTTCCCACGCAGCAGCACTTCGGTGATCCACTCGGGTTTCAGCTTCGCTCCGACATGAGTCAACGGCGGAGGCAGCCGCCCTTGATCGCCCAGCGCTTCGCGGGTTCCGGTGAAGTTCGCATTGCGCTCCGGAGCAATCCCGCCGAGGCCGGTGCGTTCGTGACAAGCGAGGCAATTGAAAGTGACCAGCGTCTTGTGGAGCTGCTGCCGGTCGTCGAGTTGCAGCTTCTCCACGGTGGGCAAAGCCTTCACGATCAAGCCGCGTTGCTCAGCGCTGAGGTCGAAGCGCGGCCAAGTTCCGGCGGCTTCGCTTAAGCATCCGCGACTGGAATCGAGTTTTGCGAAAGCCGTGGCGGACGTTGAAGGAACGCCGAGGTCATCATGGCACTTCGCGCAACCGAGTTTCCCGAACTGTTCCCGTCCACGCGCTGCGAGTGCGGCATCTACGCGGAGCGGCTCAAAGGCCGCAATGGGCTGGTCGGAAATCGAGAGCCGCGACGAAGGAATCGGTTGCCGCGCAAAGTTTGGACCTTCCATCTCGAAGGAGAATTTCGGCTCACGCCCGGTGTGTATGTAAGTCAGCTCGATCCTTTGCCAGCCCGCGGCCAGTTCCGTCGCGCCCTCCAGCTTCTTCACCCCGCGCCGGTCGCTCGGCTCCTGCTGGATGAGTTCCTTTCCGTCCACGAGCAGCGCGCCGCCGTTCGCTTGCAGAAAGAACGTGTAACGCCCCGCGCGCGTGATGTTCAGCCAGCCTTCAAACTTCAGCGCCGAGTGCTGTTGAAGTTTCCCCAGGCCTGCTGCGGCAAAATCGTCCACCAGTCCGGACCGCTCCGCCCTCACGTTGTCACCGCCTAATCCTTCCCAGATGTCGCCGCGATACAACGTGTAGCTCAGGTGGCCGGGCACCCTCGTATCACGCAGCAGGTAATGAGCGATGCGTTCAACGTCCTGCCCCGACAAGCGCAGGTCGGGCATACGACCCGAAGGCCGGCTCGCGTGCGGCTGCCGTAGAAAATCGACGAGGCTCTTGAAGCTGTATTTCTTTTCCAGCGCACCGAGTGGGGCGGAAGTTTTTTGGAGCAACTCGGTTCCATTGGCATCGCGCGGCGAATGACATGCCGCACATCCCCGCGAATGGAACAGGCGCTCCCCGAGTTTGGCCGCCACCGCATCCGGCGGCTGCAATGAAAAATTGTTCTCCTTCAGTGATAACAAAAAGTGCGTCAGCGAAGTTGCGACCTGCCCCTTTTCCTCGGCGCTCAGTTGGGTCATCACGTCTGGCATGGTGGTGCCCGGCTTGGCCCCATGCGGATTGCGGATGAAAGCTTCGAGATACTCCGGGTTCACACGAGACCCGACGGCGGAGAGGCGGGGCGCTTTCTTCGAGCGACTGACAAAAGGCGCGTCACTCGTGTGACACGCGGCACAATTCAATTCCTCGATCAGGACCAGACCTTTGAGTTCCGGTTCGAGTTGGCTGGTTGCCAGTCCAGGAATGCTCACTTCCGCAAAGGCGACCGGAACCACGCAAAAGAGGAGCGTAATTCCGAGGGCCATCTTTCGGAGTGTTGTTTTCACGAGCGATCGCTTCAGCCCGGCAGTTCGAAGCGCCACATCTGCGGCGTCCAGATGCCGGTCTGCCAGGCGTCGGCGGTGGAAAATTCGTGCACGCGCAACTCCTTCGCATCCACTTCCAAATGCAGGAAGGCCTGCTTCGAGTCGTTGTAGTGCGAAGCATTGTCGGTGTTGATGGAGGGAATGCCGGTGGCGGCGTGCTGATTCTTTGTGCCGTCCCAGCGAAAGATGTTTCGCACATGAGTGTGGCCATAAAGCGTGGCGGCCACGCGATAGGTCTTGAGCAACTCGTGGAAGGCCCGCACGTCGCCGTAGTCCCACTCGTGCTTAAGCGCGACTTCGTCAGCCACCGGCACCGAGTAGCGCGCCACATCGACGTGATGCACGATGATTACCGGCCGACCGCTGGTGCCGACGTTCTCCGCGAGATCGTCCTGGAGGAAAGGCAAACTGCCCAAGGGGGCGTAACGTCGCGTGCGCTTTACGTTCACGGCATCCCCAACGACAATCCCAAGCGCAACGAAATGCACGCCGGCCCAATCCCATGAATAGTGAAGACCGTTGGATGAAATGTTTTTCACTCCCCGTCTCCGCTGGTTGCGCGCTTTTAGCTCGGGAATTACCGGACCATCACCGCGCGGGCTGTCGTGGTTGCCATGCACCTCCCGCACCGGCCAATTGAGTTTCCCATCGCCACCATTCAACCCCCAGTCGGCGATGAATGCGCCGAGTTCCGTTTCCGCCATTGGATACTTCCCCGGACCTTTGTCGCCATTGTCGATCAGGTCGCCGGCGTGGATCACGCCGTGAGGTTTCCGGAGGGTTCCTCCGCCCAGTTCCGCCGGCAGCTTCGTGCCGGGAAGGCGGTTCAGGAAGTCAACCAAGCGTCCAGTCACGTCCACGGAAGAAGACTTCATCGCAGAAGTCTCAATCTCGTCGGCGCAGTAATGCGTGTCGCCGAGGAGGAAAAAGGAGGCCGTTTCGGCGGCGGTCTCCGCAGCGGGAAGAGAAACTGCGCCTAGCGAAGCCGCGCCCGCGAGGGACACGGCGGCCCGCCGGACAAACTCACGTCGATTGATGTCACTTCCGATCATTGAATGAACACGAGATGTCATAAGCGGTTACCAATCGTCCGTGCGGAAGGGCGACGCGGGCAGGACTTGTTCTTCGGGTGAATATCGGCCGCGTCGCCGACATCGATCGCGACGGCCATGCCAGTTTTCGGAAGGCTCAGGCACTTGAACTGCGCCATGCGTCCGTACTGCCATTCGCGCGCGCCGCCGCTGGGGTCGTCGTTTGGCGTGCGCCAATTGGCGAGTTGCACGAAATAGAATGGAAAGTCGTAGCCCCACAGCTTGCGCCACGTCTCAATCAACGCGCGTTGCTTCGCTACATAGCTCTCGTCCTCGGCCCCGTTGTTCTCACCCTGATACCAAATCGCGCCCTTGATGGCGAAGGGCGTGAGCGGATGAATCATGCCGTTGAGGTGAACGAGAGTTGAAACCCTTCGAGCATATTGATGTTTCATGGTAGCTGAGTGTTCTTGCATCGCATTAAGTTCGGCAGCCTGACAGCAACCACTCATTCCTTCCACAACTCCAGTTCGGTCAGGCCGCTGCGGGCCTTGCCATGGTGGGTGAAGAGAACGCGGAGTTTCGGCGTGGTGACTTTGTTGAACGTGACCGTGTTCATAGCACCGCCAAGAGGCGCGGCTGGCGACTTGATCTGGTTCGCGGCGTCGCGCCATTCGCCGTCGGCGAAGTATTGCACGGTGTAACTCGCCGGAGCCTGAACTCCGCCACGGTCGTCGAAGAGGTAAAGTTCCGCGCGACTGACTTCCTTCGCTTCGCCGAAATCCACTTCGAGCCAGTCGCTCGTGTTCGTCGAGCCGTAGCTCGTCCAGCGGTTCACGGGATTGGTCTTGTAGATGATGCGCCCGTCAATGGCGCTCTTGGCCACGCCACCATAAACGTCCGAGTGCGACGCGCTCGCCTTGGAAAAACCCTTGGCCGTCGGATTGTAGGCGAGGTTGCCCGGCTTCGCGGGCGGCGCAACGTAAGGCAACGCGCCTTCGCCCCAGGCTTCGATTTCCGTCAGGCCGGTGAAGCCGCCTTTCGCATGAGTGAACACCGCGCGCAGCTTGGCGATGTCGCGAGCCGCGAACTGAACCGTGTTGGCGCGGTGGCCGGAGGCCTCCTTGGGAATGCGCTGTTGATTGGGAATGGGCAGCCAGGTTTTGCCGTCGTGATATTCCAGCGCGTAACTCGCAGGGGTGAGCACGTTCGTGCCGTCATCAAGGAAGTAGAGTTTCACGGTATCGAGACGGCGCGCGGTGCCGAAGTTCACTTCGACCGAGTCAGCGCGATTCGTCGAACCGACGGTCGTCCAGCGATTGGGAGGATGAATCGTGTACCAATAATTGCCGTCGTTCGCCTTATCGAGCGAGGTCTTGGGAGCGGTGAATGAGGCAGTGAGGCGCGGGTAGTAATCGCCGTCGTTGTTCACGGCAAAGTTCATTTTCGCGGGCGTCGCCTTGGCCGGTGCTGCGGCCAGAGGAAGCTTGACGGTGATTTTCCCCAGCGTGTTGAGCACCGCGAGTTCCTTGCCATCCGCCAGCACGCGGAAGCCCGCGCCCTTGCCGTAACGCGACCCGTCCTTGTCCCAGAGAATGCTCAGGAGATGGCCGCGATACGGCACGTCGTCCAGCGCGAAGTATTTCCAATCGGCGGGCGCGAGCGGATCGAGTTCGAGCACGTCATCGTTGCGCGTCTTCAGTCCGATGAGTCCGGTGATGATGAGATCGTTGAAGCTGCTGTGGAAGTAATGCTCGCTGTGATTGTAGCCGTCGTGGCCCTCGAACGAGCCGGTGTCCGGATGCAACGCCTCGGCCAGATACGGCACGCCTTTCTTGCGATGCGACATCGCGAAGATGCGCAGGAGCTTCGCGTAGTCAGCCCGCGTGATGACGTTCTGCTGGTAGTTCTGCAACAAGTTGGCCAGCGCCTTGAGCGTCTGCGCCGTCGAGAAAGGCCACGATTGTCCGCTCCACCAGCAGCAGGAGTTCTTCAGCAGGAACATCGGATCGTTGCGCTCGACCGTCAGCGGACCGAAATCGGCGTAGAAATAATTCGAGTCCATGAGGAACTTCCACGCGGACTCGTAGCCGGGGTCGGGCAGATTGAACTGCCACGGAATGTAGGCGTGCTCCTCGCGCCCATGCTCGTTGCCAGCGAACTTGCCCGACTGATAGGTGAGCGTGTGCTTCTTCACCACGTTGCCCTCCTTGTCCTTCTCGTCGCGCATCGACATCGGGAAGAAGAAATCACGCTTCGGATCCCAGAGCAGCTTCTGCAACTTCTCCTTCAGGCCCGCAGCCTTCGCCTCGTAAGTCTTCGCCGTGGCCTCGTCCCCGGCGAGACGCGCGATGCGGGCGATGGCCAGCGCGTCGGCCCACATGTAGGCGTTGAAGCCGGGCCGATAGCCATTCGCACCGCGCAGGATGTCCGTCGTCTGGCGGCTGTTGATGTTGAACTCCATGCCGTCGTCGTGGCCGTTCTGCCAGAAGAGGCCGACCTCGGGAACGAACTGCCGCTTCTCCCAGGCTTCGTAATTCTTCTTCAAGTCGGGCAGCAGATCCTTCACGAACGCGTCGTCGGGATGCACTTGTTGAACAGCCCAGATGCCGTCAGGAATCCAGGTGCCGTAGTTGCGCGGCTGCGCGCCCGGAGTGCGAAACCAGTAACGCGAGTAGTCTCGCGCAACGGTCGCGTCCCGCAACCAGCGCACCTCGTAAAACTGGTGGCCCGCCGGACAACTGATCGCGCCATACGCACCGCTCCAGAACGGCCGGTCGATGAACTCGGTGAAACTGTAGCCACTGTTCGGCGACCCGTAGGTGAGGTGCTTGGTGATGAGTTCCCAGCGGTAATAATAGGTCGTGACGATGTCCGCATCCGGACAATCGAAGAACGGGATGTTCGCCTTGAACCACTCGAAGTCGCGGTTGTCCCAAAAGGTCTGCGCCGCGAGCGCCTTGTCCTTGTCGAGCAGCGGAGCTGCGTGAGCGACGGGAAGGTTGCAGCACAAGAACGAGACAAGGAGTGCGGCGGCGAGGCGCGGTGAAATGATGAGGTTCATTTTGAGATTGGAGTGTAGGAGCTGGTTTCAATACTTCCGGTTCGGCAGTTCAGCCGCCGCCCCGCTTTGCTCGAAGACGCGATCCTGCACGACGGTTTTCTTCGGCAACGTCCCGCCCTTGAGCGCCTGCTCCACGGCATCGAACGCGGCCGGGCCGAGCAGCGGATTGCATTCGACGGTGCAGTTTAATTCGCCCGCCACCATCGCCTGGAAAGCCGCCTTCACCGCATCTATCGAGACTACGAGGATGTCCTGGCCTGGCTTCTTGCCCGCCGCCTTGATCGCTTCGATGGCCCCGAGCGCCATGTTGTCGTTGTGCGCATAGATGGCGGTCACTTCCTTGCCGAACTGCTGGAGCAACGTCTCCGTCACTTCCTTGCCCTTGCCCGTTTCAAAGTCACCGCTCTGCGCAGCGATGATCTTCATCTCGGGAAACGCACTGATCCCGGCGGCGAAACCCTTCTTGCGATCAATGGCCGGCGCGGCGCCGGGCGAGCCTTCCAGTTCGATGATCTTCGCCTTGCCCCCGGTTTTCTTGGCGAGCCATTCACCCGCCATCTTGCCCTCGGCCACGAAATCCGACGCGATAAGCGTGGCGAAGAGCGAGTCATCCGAAACGCTGATGCCGCGATCCACGAGCACGACGGGAATCTTCGCCGCCTTCGCTTCCTTCAGCACCGGCTCCCAACCCGTCTCCACTTTCGGCGCGAGGATGATGGCATCCACGCCCTGCGCGATGAACGAGCGGATGGCGGTAATCTGATTCTCCACCTTGCCTTGGGCGTCGGAGAACTTCAGCTCAATGCCGCGCTTGGCCGCCTCGTCCTTGATCGATTTCGTTTCCGCCACGCGCCAGTCGCTTTCTGCGCCGACCTGCGCGAAGCCGACCACGAGTTTCTTCCCCGGGCGCGGCGTGTCGGTGCCGGTGGAAGATTCCTGCTTGCAGCCGGTGAAGGCCGCGAGCATCGCCGCCAGCAAAGCCAGAGCGGTCCAACGAATTCCAAGAGACGAGTTTCTGTGTTTCATAAAGATGCGGTGTTGCCGTTCAGTTTGAGCGGCCAAAAGCCGGCGCGCGAGTGAGAAGTCGCTGGATGACGATGAAGACGAGCAGCAATCCGCCGATGGCGATGCGCTGCCACGACGAGTCGAGCTGCCCGTGAAAACTGATCGCCGTGAGAATCGTGCCGTAAATCAACACGCCCATCATGGTGCCCGCCACGTAACCCACCCCACCGCTCAAGAGCGTGCCGCCAATCACCACTGCGGCAATGGCGTCGAGTTCGAGGCCTAATCCGTTCGTCGCATTTCCCGATTGCGTCTGGAAGGTGAACACGATTCCGCCCAGCGCCGCGCAGAAGCCGCTCAACGTGTAGATCCAAATCCTCGTGCGAGCCACCGGCAGGCCCATCAAAAGCGCGGAGGACGCATTGCCGCCGATCGCGTAAACATTGCGCCCGAACCGGCTGAAGTGCGCGAGGCAGAGCGCCGCGAGAAACACCGCAACAAAAATGCCGGACGTCGCTCGCAGCGTGACCTGCTCCGTCAGGGGAATCCCGAAGTCGATCACCGCCCCGTAAAAGCCGTGTTTGATTTCAAGCGACTGCGCGCTGACCACGAACGCCAGGCCGCGCGCGAGGAACATCCCCGCCAGCGTCACGAGGAACGGCGGCAGTTGATACACTTGAATCACCGCGCCCATGCCCGCGCCGAACGCGCTCCCGACGACCAGCGCCAATCCGATGGCCACCACCGGCGGCACCTCATGGTTGATGAGCGTGGCGACGAAGATGGTGGTGAACCCAAGCACCGAACCCACGCTGAGATCGATCCCGCCCGACAGGATGACGAACGTCATGCCCACCGCGATCACACCGACATGGGCGTTGTTCGTGAACAGATTTGCGATGACGCGCAGCGAAAGAAAATTCGGGAACAGCAGCGAGAACGTGCCGAACAGCAGCACCAGCACCGCCGCCGTGGCGAGGATGGGCAGATTCTTGCGGATGAAAAATTGTCTCACGACACGGCCCTCCGTGACTTTGAGAAAAGCGCCGCGAGCTGTGCGCGCAGCCTGGCCGATTGCAGCAGGCAGACCGCGAGAATCACCAGCGCCTTCGGCACCGGCGCGACATCAGAAGGCATGCCCTGACGGACCAGCGTCATCGTGAGCGTCTGAATCAGCAGCGCGCCGATGAGCGAACCGGTCAGCGTGAAACGTCCGCCCGTCAGCACCGTGCCGCCCACCACGACCGCCGTGATCGCGTCGAGTTCCAGCATCTGCCCGAGCCGATCCGGTTCCACGCGGCCCACGTCGCCGATGGAAACCAGCGCCGCCAGCGCCGCGCACACGGCGCAAAAAATGTAAGTGAGCAGCTTGATGCCGCGTGCGTTCACTCCACTCAGGCGGCTGGCGACTTCATTGTCGCCGACTGCTTCCACAAAAAGTCCGATGGCCGTCTTGCGACAGGCCAGCGCCGTGAGCAGAAAGACCACAAGCACGAGGATGATTTGCACCGGCACCCCGGCGATGAAGCCCCGCCCGAGGAAGAGCACGCCCGCATCCTCGATGCGCACCGGCATCCCGCCCGTGATGCTCAAGGCCACGCCGCGTCCGAGCACCATCATGATGAGCGTCGCGACGATCGGTTGAATGCCGATGTAAGCGACGAGCGCGCCGTTGAACAAGCCGACGATCAGCGCTGCGGCCAGGCCCACCGCGAGCAATCCGGGAAACCCAAGCTGCGCCCGCTCCGCCAGAAAAGCCACGAGCGCACCCACGATGGCCATGACCGACCCGACCGACAAATCCACACCGCCCGTGGCGATGACCAGCGTCATGCCCATCGCGAGCAACATCACTTTCACGGCCAGTCGCAGCACCGTGATGATCGGGCCGTAAAGATTTCCATCGCGCGTGGAGAGGTCGAAGAAAGCGCGGTCGAAGACCAGGTTGAACAACAACAGCAGCGCGAGCCCGGCCAGCGGCCAGATCAGCCGGCTTTGCGCCAGGCGGGAAACAATACTCGCAGGGGCGTTACTCATGCGCGGCAATCATCTCCATGATGCGACCTTCGTTAATCTGTTCGCCGGACAATTCGCCCACCTTGCGTCGCTCGCGCAGCACCACCACGCGTTGCGACGCGCGCACCACCTCTTCGAGTTCGGACGAGATGAACAAGATCGACATCCCCTCGCGGCGGAGCGAGTCCACCAACTTTTCAATCTCCGCCTTCGCGCCCACATCAATGCCGCGCGTCGGCTCGTCGAGAATGATCAACTTCGGTTGCAAGCAGAGCCAGCGGGCGAGCAGGACTTTCTGTTGATTGCCGCCGGAAAGATTTTGCATCGGCGTTTCCGGCGAAGGCGTCTTGATGCGCAACGCCTGAATGTAATGCGCGGCGAGTTCCTCCTGTCGGCCACGCGGCAGCAATCGCACGAATCCCCTGCCGGCCTGCATGGCGAGGATGATGTTCTCGCGCACCGAGAGCGACGGGATGATGCCCTCGCTCTTGCGGTCTTCGGAACAGAACGCCATGCCCGCGCCGATGGCCTGCGCCGGCGACGACAGCGCAGCCGGCTGGCCATCCAGCGTAAGCGTGCCGGAAGTTTTTCGATCCGCGCCAAAGAGCAGCCGCGCCGTTTCCGTGCGGCCCGAGCCGAGCAATCCGGCCAGCCCGACGACTTCGCCCTTGCGGATTTCCAAATCAAGCGGCTCCACCGCGCCTTTGCGCCCAAGCTGGCGCGCGACGAGAAACGCATCGCCCGAAGATTTACCACCGTCACCCGTCACCGGCGTAGCGCCGACTTTTTCCGTGGCGGCGGGTTCGCGCCCGAGCATCTTGCCGACGAGCAGGAGCTTGGGCAGTTCCGCCGTTTTGAATTCGCCGACCAACTCGCCATTGCGGAGGACGGTGATGCGATCGGAGAGCGCGTAAACCTGATCGAGGAAATGCGTGACGAAGACGAGACCCAGCCCCTGATCGCGCAGGCGGCGCAAAACCTTGAACAACTCGGCGACCTCGTGCTCGTCGAGGCTCGACGTCGGCTCATCGAGGATGAGCAGCTTCGCGTTCACATCCAGCGCGCGCGCGATGGCCACCATCTGCTGAAGCGCGAGCGAGCAGGACGACACGGAGCGATGCAGGTCGAGCTCAATTTCCAGTCGTTGCAACGCGCTCCGCGCGCGGGCGTGCAGCGCCTTCCAGTCAATCAAGCCGAACCGGCGCGGCTGCCGCCCGAGCATGATGTTCTCCGCCACGGACAGTTCCGGGATGAGATTGATCTCCTGATACACCGTCGAAATGCCCAACGCCTCCGCGTCGCGCGGCGCCCGCGGCGAGACCGGTTGTCCAGCCAGCAAAACTTCTCCGCCATCACGCGCGTGAACTCCGGTGAGCACTTTGATGAGCGTGGATTTGCCCGCGCCATTCTCGCCCATCAACGCGTGAATCTCTCCGGCGCGCACCGTGAAATCCACGCCCTTGAGCGCCTGCACGCCGCGGAACGACTTGCTGATTCCGCGCATTTGGAGCAACGCGTCACTCATGCGGATACACCCACGTTGAGCAAGCGCGCACCGTCCGAGGGTCGCGTGATGAAAATGGTCGGGACAATGCCCGTCGCGCGCTGATACCCGTCGCGCAAACTCTCCGTGATGGCGGCGGCATGGGCACTCTCGATCAACGCCACGCAGCAGCCGCCAAAACCGCCGCCGGTCATGCGGCAGCCATGTACGCCCTCCAGTCCGCGCGCCAGATCCACCACGCAATCCAGCTCCGCGCAGCTCACTTCGAAATCATTCCGCAACGACTCATGACTTCCGGCCATGCACTGGCCCACGCCCTGCCAGTCCGCCGCGCGCAAGGCGGCCACCGCCTTCAGGGTGCGCTCGTTCTCGGTGATGACATGTCGCGCGCGCCGCCGCATCACCTCACTCATCGCGGTGGCTTCGAGCATGGTTAGAGTTGCGTGCCGCAAGGTGCGCACGCCCATCGCCGCCGCCGCGCCTTCACATTCGTGGCGACGCTGCCGGTAGCCGCCGTCGTTGAGCGCGTGCTGGACCATCGTATTGATGACGAGAATGGAAGTGTCGTCTGCGCTCATTGGAACCAGCGTCCGTTCCAGTGATTCGCAATCAATCAACAGCAAGTGCCCACGCTGGCCGAACGTCACGGCGAATTGATCCATGATTCCGCACGGCGTTCCGGCAAACTCATGCTCCGCCATTTGGGCGAGGAAGGCCCGCCGCACCGGGTCCATGACCGTGCCCGTCATCGCCTCCAGCACGACCGCCGTCGCCAGTTCGAGCGCGGCGCTGCTGCTCAGTCCGCCGCCCGCCGGCAAGGTGGCGCTGATGAAGGCATCAAAGCCCGGCACCACCGCACCCGACTGTTGCAATCCCGCCACCACACCGCGCACGTAATTGCTCCAAGCCGGCTCGCCGCGTCGCACCAACTCGCGCACGCTGAACTCGACCACCCCCGGTATCAACTCGCTGGCCAGCCGCACCACGCCGTCATCCCGCCGTCGCGCCGCGATGAACAGGCCCCGATCCATCGCCAGCGGCAACACGAAGCCGCCGTTGTAGTCCGTGTGTTCGCCGATCAGATTCACCCGCCCCGGTGCAAAGGCCGCGTGCGTGGCCGCGCCGCCGAACTGCCGCGCGAATTCGGCCAGCACCCACGCGGTCGCCGCAGGGAATTCTTTCAGCTGTCGGTGTGAAACCTCTGGATCAATCGAAGCCATTTATTCAGTTATGGAACCGTCTCGGACTGTGAGGTCGCACAAGCAATTGGGTCAATCCCTGCGCCGCGCTGGCCTCCCAAACGGATTCGTCTGCCAACGCACCGCATCGAGCTTCACCGCGCACCGGCCGGGAGTTTCTCATGGAGAAAGGACGTCATCAGCTCGCGCAGATGCAGGGTCGTGTTCGCGCCTTCGCTGATGCTGTGCGAACGATTCGGATAGGACATCATCCGGAACGGTTTGTTGTGGCGGATGAACTCGTTCACCAGCGTCTCCACGCCCTGGTAGTGGCAGTTGTCGTCGCCGGTGCCGTGAATCAAGAGCAGGTTCCCCTTCAACTGGCTGGCGAACGTGATGGGCGAACCATTCCGGTAGCCGTCCGCATTGTCCGCGGGCAGGCCCATGTAGCGCTCCTGATAGATCGTGTCGTAGTAACGCATGTTCGGAACCGACGCGATGGAGATGCCGGTGTGATAGAGCTCAGGAAAACGCAGCAGGCAGTTCAGCGTCATGGAACCACCGCCGCTCCAGCCCCAGATGCCCACACGCCCCGCGTCCACGTAAGGCCGCGTGGCCATCACTTTCTTCAAGGCCGCCGCCTGATCCTGCGAGGCGAGAATCCCAACCTGCCGGTAGATGGATTTGCGCCAGGCGCGGCCACGCGGCGTGTCGGTGCCGCGATTGTCGAAGCTCATCACGAGGTAGCCTTGCTGCGCGAGCATGACGTGCCAGAGATGCGATGACCCGCCCCATGCGTCCTTCACCGTTGACCCAGCCGGCTCACCATAGACGTAGATGAGCAACGGATATTTCTTCGTCGCATCGAAGTCCGGTGGCTTGATGCACCACGCGTCCACCTCGACGCCTTCCGCCACCGGTACGCGGAAGAACTCGGTGGTCGGTTGCTTCAATTCCGCGAGCTTCTCTTTCAGCCTCTTATTCTCGGCCAGCACGCGCACCTGCTTGTGATCCGGGAGCGAGATGAACTCCGTCACGGGCGGCTGATCAAAAGTGGACCACGTGTGAAAGGCCCAGCGGCCATCCGGCGAAACCCGATACGAGTGCGTGCCGGACTGGCCGACGGGCGTCACGCGCTCGAGCTGACGTCCACTGAAGCGCGTCCGGTAGAGGTAGCGCTGGGTGGGATTATCCGGAGAGGCCATGAAGTAAAGCCACTCGTCCTTCTCATCGACATGGACGAGGTCAGTCACGTCGTAGTCGCCCCGTGTCGCCAGCTTCAACTTGCCACCTTTCCGTTTGGCGAGGTGAAGGTGGTTCCAGCCATCGCGTTCGCTCCAGAAGACAAAGCGCTTCCCGCCATTGATCCACTTGAGATTCTGGTGCGCCTCGACCCACGCCGCGTCGCTGTCGGTGAGGATGGTTTTCACCGCGCCCGTCACGGGATCGGCGAGCATGACGCGGTTGGTGTTCTGCAAGCGGTTCAGTTGTTGGAGGAACATCTCCTTCGATCCCTCGGGCCAATCGAGATCGAAGATGTAATGGTTGCGCGGGTCGCCCGGCACATCCATCCAACGCGTCTGGCCGCTCGCAATCTCCACCGCGCCGACGCGACAGGACGAGTTCATCTCGCCGGTCTTCGGATACTTGATGAGCTGCGTCTTCGGATAGAGACCGTCGGTGTTGTTCACCAGCGCCACTTCGCGCACGCCCTCGGTATCGAGCTGCCAGTAGGCGATGAACCTTCCGTCCGGGCTCCAGCGAAAGCCGTCGCGCAGAAAGAACTCCTCCTCATAAACCCAGTCGAATGTGCCATTGATGATGTCCGGCGAAGTATTGGTGGTCAGCGCCGTGATGCGACGGCTCTGCAAGTCCTCGACGTAGATGTTCCGCTCGCGCACGTAAGCCACGCGGCGTCCATCCGGCGAAAACTTCGCGAACATGAGCGTGGAGGCCGGAGCGTCGCCACCGAGTTTGATCAGTTCGTGGCTGGACCGGTCCAGCACCCAGTAATCCCCCCGGCTGTTCGTGCGCCAGACGCGCTTCGAGTTCGTGAAGAGCAACAAGCGCGACTTGTCCTTCGACCAGATGTGGTCGTCAATTCCCAACGGCGAAGTTTGACCCGGAGGAACAAAGTCCGCCGCCGGCACGAGGATTTCCTTCGTGCCCGTCTTCGGATCGTGCCGAACCAAATCCCGTCCGCCCGACGCTGCCTTCGAACTCTCGAACGTCGTGTAGCCCGAGCTGTCCTCCAGCCAGCGCGCCGAGAACCCGCCGCCGCCGAACTCGCCGGAATCAAAGATGCGCTTGACGGTGAGAAGCGGAGAATTTGTTTTGTCCGCCGCCACTGTGGAGAACGCGCCAAGCAGCAGCACCAAGCCCAGCCATCCGGCCATCGGGCGAACGAGTCTTCGAGAATATGGAGTGTTCATTTATCGGAAAGCTGATGAATCATGCCGTGCAACGAGCGTTCGACGATTGTGTCATCTGGAGCGATGAGGTTCAACTTCAACTCGTCCACCCAAACAATCCGCAGGTGTAGAGCGCGCCATCGCTGCCGAAACGTCCGCGCATGATGCCGGTGGCGAACGCGGGCATGGGCAGTTCACAGACTGCGCCCTGCCATTGGCCGCCGACTTTCTCGTGCGGCACAATGAAGGCGCGACCCATGCCGTAGCTGAGATTCAGCAGCACGCCGCCGAGCGATCCCCAGGCATTCTTCGGTACCCAAAGCAGTTCGGCGGGGCTGCGGTCCTTGGCGTTCGTGGTCCAGACCATCGGCTGCTCCATCGCAGCGTCAGACGTGTTGGTCACAGCAGAGTAGCCAAACATATTTCCGTAGAAGCCTCCGACCTTGACCCGATTGATCCGGTTCTTCGGCGTCCAGAATCCCTCCTGATCCGTCACGAAGAACGTGCCGTCGTCGTTCAGGCAAACTCCATTCGCGGCCCGGAAGCCCGTGGCGAGAATATCCGTGCGTGCACCGTCCGCGCTCACCCGCAGCAACGTGCCGTGGTGAGGAACCACCGAGTCGAGCGCGTGCCGGCCGGACTTGGCGTGGTAGAAATTTCCCGCCGCATTCGTCTGCAACCCCATCGCGAATTCGTGGAAGTGCGCCGTGACTTGATGGTCGTTGTTGAAGTTCCCGATGAAGTGCGAATGGCCCTCGCCGCGCCGCGCGAGGCTTCCCGCCTGGCACCCACCCCGTCCGGCCAGAACCGTGTCCAGAGGCACCCAATCCCTTTGGGATTCGGTGGTACGGACCCGCGCAACATGTCGGTGAAAAGCGGTGGAGGGCTACCGCACTCCAAGACGCTTCGCGAAGGACGAGGCGGCAGAGGCGTCCACCAGGTCTTGGACTACGCCAACCCTCTGGCGCTATGGTTTCGCCGCGCGACGTTCCTTTTACGGTAGTCCCTCGTGAATGGTGATGACACGCCCGGCGGAAATCTTGCGCACCCGGTGGACATGCGGTTCGAGCACGAACAAGTCACCACCTGGTGCCACGGCGATTCCGGTTGGCTCATCGAACGTTGCTTCGAGCAGGGGTCCATCCTTGCTGCCTTTCCTTCCCGTTCCCGCCAGCGTCGAAACCATTCGGGTGGGAGAGATGACCCGGATGCGTCCGCTGAATTCCACGACGAGCACGTTGCCTTGCGCGTCCAGCGCCAGTCCCGTCGCCCCGTTGAAACGAGCTTCCACGCCTGGCCCGTTGGCGAATCCTCTCGTCGCTCCGCCCGCCACCGTCGTCACCACTCCGTTTGAACCGACGCGACGGACGCGCGCGTAATCGTCCGTCAGCAGCAACGCGCCATCCGGTCCGGCGATCATCGAGCCGCCGTGGAGATCCCCGAACTTCGCCTCCGCACCCTGGCCATCGGCGAATCCCCAGTCGCCCCCGGCCAGCACGCGCACCCGTCCTTCGGCTGATACTTTGAGAATCTGCGTGAAACTATTCTGCCGCGAGTTCACCGCATACACGTTCCCCTCGCGATCCACCGCGAACGGGTCGCCGCCCGAGCCAACCCGCAGCGGCCGGTCGTCATTCTCGGGCGGATAGAACCGGCTCAATTTTCCCTCCGGTGTAAACCGCCAGATGGCGTTGCCCACGTCCGACGCGGTGAGCCAGCCGCCATCGGGCGCGCGTTGAATGTGATGAAGCTGGTAGAACTTCTCGTTCTTCGCGTCGTAAACGATGGTGCGCGCCACGCCGTTGGTCTCGACCATCACGATCATCGGGCCGGCCGTGAAGAACACACGGCCCTGCGCGTCCACCGCGAGACCCGACCCGGGATGAGCCTGCGCCGAGAATCCGAACAGCAATCCGAGCACGAAGAATGCGATGGCGGCTTTCATGAATGGGTTGATGTCACAAGCATTTTCAGAACCTACTCCGCGTCGGTCGTGCCCGCATCAAACATCTTGGCGATGTTCGGATGATCCATCATGGCCAGCGCCTGCCGCTCGGCCTCGAACCGCGCGACGACCTGCTGCGTGTCCATGCCGAGTTTGATGACCTTCAGGGCAACCCTCCGCCGCACCGGCTCGGTCTGCTCGGCGACATAGACCACGCCGCACCCGCCTTCACCGACCCGCTCCAGCAACTTGTAGCGCCCCAGCGTCTGGCCCACGGCTTCGTCGGGAGCATCGGCGAGATCGAGCTTGATGGTGGGACGCGCAGTGGCGGTCTGCGTGGCCAGCAGCGTGTCGGGCTGCTCGTGGGCGGTGAGGAGGGCGTCGAGCCGGGCGCGCAACGCCTTGTCATCGCCACACTCGCGGTCCAGCCACCCCGCGCGCTCGGCGGCTGGTTTCGTGAGGGCAAGGGCGAACAGGGCTTCTTCGTTAGAGGGAGGCATGGAATTGGTTGGGCTGGCACGTCGAAGATAAAGTGATGTCCATGACGTAAATTGACATCAAACAGGAATAAGGACATCTTTTCGCCATGAGAACAACACTGACACTGGACGATGATATTCTCGAACTCGCCGCCCGCCAGGCGAAGCTGCGGGGCGTTTCGCTCGGCAAGACCGTGTCGGACCTCATGCGCCGGGGGTTGAGCGCCGCCACCCCTTCGCAGGACAAGGACGGCCTCGTGGTTTTCCAACTCCCCAAGGACTCGCCCAAAGTCACCACGGACGACGTGCGCCGCATCGAAGCGGAGGGCGCATGAAAGGCTACCTCCTCGACACCAACGTGCTGATCGCGCTGCTCTGGCCGAGCCACGCCCGCCACGAGCTGGCGGTGAAGTGGTTTGCGCGGCACCGCGCCAAAGGCTGGGCCACCTGCCCGCTCACCGAGGCGGGTTTCGTTCGCATCGTGTCCAACGCCGCTTTCTCCCGCGATGCGGTTACGCCGCGCGAAGCCGCCGGCGTGCTGGCGGCCAACACGGCGGCGAAGGATCATGCGTTCTGGCCGGACGAACTGCCCTTCGCTGAAGCCGTCGCCTTCGCGGGCGCGCGATTGGTCGGGCATCAGCAGGTGACCGATGCGTATCTGCTGGGACTTGCCATCCGTCGAGGCGGCGTACTCGCCACGTTGGATGAACGCATCGCGGCACTGACCGAACCGAGAACGACGGAGCGCAAGGCGCTGGAGATTGTCGCGTAGCGGCAAGACCAAACCCGAGCCGCGTTTCTCCGCCGGCTTTTCCAGCGCCAGCGCAAACAGGGCTTCCTCGGGTGATGAGTTCATGGCTTCTCCTCCGTGTCGGGCACGGCAATGCCCTGGCTGCGGAGCACCTCCCGGGCTTCCTGGCGGAGTGCTTGCGAGTTATAAAAATACCACACGGTAGTGAAATCCTCATCGTTGATGGGCAAGCCGGCGCGCAGCTTTTGAGCACCGTCGCCGTAGGCCTTCGCCGCTCCTTCCGCTCGACCCAGTCGGGCCAGAATCATCGCCCGCCAGAAATCCGGCATGG
>Ga0163150_10001304_pt1 | contig 42812 bp, 44 predicted proteins | sample OliLakLV19P2IB_FD_148628 | JGI IMG/M metagenome (GOLD analysis project Ga0163150, IMG submission 148628) | Freshwater microbial mat bacterial communities from Lake Vanda, McMurdo Dry Valleys, Antarctica - Oligotrophic Lake LV.19.P2.IB | ecosystem: Environmental > Aquatic > Freshwater > Lake >... | reverse complement strand
GGAGCGTACAATGCAATCCAAAGCCACCACGCACGCGGAGCGTGCGAAGCTAGGGGTTCTGCTCGAAATGGGTTCTGACTTTTTCAAACAAACACCACAGAATTTGATTTGCTTCCGAATTGACCAAGCCCGCGCCAAAGGCGCGGGCTTGGTTGGCTTCAGTAATCCAGTTTCGCATGAGTTCGAGCCAATGATTACCTTTTCGCTCAAAATCCGATATTCTCCTCCACAGTTTTCTTTTCCGCCCTTAAAACACTTATGGAACGGCTTACAGACGCATATCTTGGCGAAGCGTTGGAGCTTGTGGAGTATCAAGAGAAAAAGAATGTTTTAATGGCGGAAAAGAAAACGAGGGATTCCATTACACCAATCCACTGTACATTGAAATCGTGAAGGAATTGAAGATGATCCAATCGATGTCTGGCAAAGGAAAATGCATCGACAATGCTCCGATTGAATCATTCTTCGGTCATATGAAAGATGAGCTAGATTACACGACCTGCAAAATATTCGAAAAGCTTCGTTTAATTATTGGAGAATATATGTGATACTGCAATCACGAAAGAAATCAGTGGAATAGAAAAAAGATGACTCCTGTCGAATACAGAAATCATCTTGTCTAGGGGCGGCTGTGAGTTTGTTATATTAAGGTTTCTTATTTTTTCTTCGAAAAGAATTCGTATGCTTGGAAGTCTTCGTCCAGAAGGCATGCCAATAGCATCCTTTTTTTGTCAAAGTTTTTTCTTAGAGCATCACGTTCTTTTTTCTTCCAAGGGAATTGTTCTAGTTTTACTATCTCGTCGGCTAGACTCTTGAGGATTTTTCTGGCGTGGATTTCTAGTTCGGTTTCCACATCAGTATAATGACCACTCATATTACTAGATATCTCCATCCACACTACATCTGAAGGTCTTTCTATATGACCAAATTTTGTGGGTATTGGACCGAGTTTACTTTCTAGCAGTGAGATCGCTTTGCAAAACCGCATTGATATATGGTATGTATCTATGTTTTTTACTATTGCCATAGTAATAATAAGACCAGAAGAAATAATGTATATAATCATCGTTAACGTCAGCATTTCATTTTTGAGAGTTTGAGTGCTAAGGATAATGATAAATATCATCGTTATTGTAAAAATAATTCCACTGTCAATTATTATATCCGTCATTAGTTCCAATGCTGATTCAACAGCGGAGCGTTTTTTGTCGCCGTAGTTCTCTGACCACTTCTTATCGAAGTAGGCCAGCAGTGAACTATTTGATTTAGCTAACTTTACCAATTTGTTAATGTTCATATAACTAACCTTTCATTTTCCCATTCAAGACCAAAGGGCTTCATTGCCATCAAAGTGGTTTCAACCACTTTGATGCGGACATCAGTCTAGATAGGTTTGGGATTTCGCTATCTGTTATAATTATAGCATATATAGTAGCCGTATGTCAAGAATTCCCGGTAATGTATACACACATATGGCGGTTTTCCAGCAAGGGTACAATCACATCGAAGAAGTTGGTATCAGGATTTCGTTTGAGTTATGTGATATACTAGCATAGGTCGGTTTTTATCAAAATAATTTTGATATATACATATATGACTGAAACAACAATGTGCTCCGCATGTACTCATGTTCACACTAAGCTAGACGGATCTTGTGATTGTGGATGCAGTGCCAAATAGATTGATTAAACAAAAAACCTCTCCGTCAGCTGACGGAGAGGTTTTTTGTTGGGAGAAATACTCGATATTACATTGCATTAGAACCAGACTTGTCGCAACACTTACAATCTTTCTTATGAGTGAAGATAAGATATAGAGCTGAGAGACCGACAAGAACATAAATAACCTTGGCAGTACTCATACCTACTAGGTCAGCGACACCCCAATCTGCGAGACCCACTAGGAGCCAATTAAGACCTCCGATAATAAGAAGAATAAATGCAATATTATGTACTGCTTTCATTTGAGTTTAATTAAATATTAATAAGAGTATCTAAGTGAAGTATAACAAAATGATGGTTGTGCAGATAGGGAGGTTGTGCACAGGGAACCACAGAGAATTTGCATGTGGACCATAGCGGACTCGAACCGCTTACCTCACCCATGCCATGGGTGCGCTCTACCAGATGAGCTAATGGCCCAGAAACTTCAGAAGTCAAAATATATCACAGTCTATTATTCTCTCAAAGCTGAGTATATAATAGTAAGTATGAAAATAGTCTGGAAAATAATTTCGTTCACCTTGTGGGTTGTTTCCGCCATTGTTGTCATCCCGTGTGTATTTGTTGCAAACCATATATATCCAATGTGGGTAGAGTGGAGCGATAACTTCTAGACGACTTTTTATGATAAGCTTTTGCCTGTAAACTTTCCGTATGAACAGCACAACAAATCCAGTTACAATATCGCTCAACCCAACTATCTTTGTGATTTTTGGCATTACCGGCGATCTAGCTGCACGCAAGCTTATTCCTGCTTTATTGCATCTTTATAGCAAGAAGATGCTTCCACAACGATTCTCTATTATCGGATTCTCACGTCGACCGATGGCTCGTGATGAATTCAGGGAATATATTCGTGAACGACTAAATGTTCGCCCAGGACAATTTAAAGAAGAAGATATCAAACACTTCTTTGATCATGTATCTTATGAACAAGGCCTATTCGATGATCCGCGTGCCTATGCGCGTCTAGCAGACAAACTCAATGATATCGATGCTCGTTGGGGTCAATGTTCTAACAAACTATTTCATTTATCCGTACCACCAACACTATACGAAGGAATTCTCGAGCGTTTGGCACAATCACGTCTCACCACATCGTGTGCCGATGATACCGGTTGGACACGTGTTCTTATTGAAAAACCTTTTGGTAATGACACCACAACTGCACACAGACTCGATACAGTGCTCGGTAAATTATTCAAAGAAGAACAGATTTTTCGTATCGACCATTATCTTGCTAAAGAAAGTTTGCAGAATATCCTGGCATTCCGTTTTACCAATACGATGTTTGAATCGCTATGGAATCGTAACTCTATCGAGAAGATTCACATCCGTCTTTTTGAGAAACAGGGAATGGCAGGTCGAGGTGCATTTTACGATCCTATCGGTGCTTTGAGAGACGTGGGTCAAAATCACATGTTGATGATGCTGGCATTGATAAGTATGGATAAGCCAAGAAATTTCAAAGCTGATACTATTCGCAAAGAACGTGCCAAAGTACTTTCTAAACTAATTAAAATCCCTATACGAACCATGGAAAAGTTTGTAGTTCGTGGACAATATGAAGGTTATACCTCCGAACCTGGCATTGCCGGCACATCTCAGACCGAAACTTATTTCCGTGTTCAAGCTTCGATTAATTCTCCACGTTGGAAGGGAATTCCATTTTATTTGGAAAGTGGTAAAGGAATGGTCGAATCAAAAACAGCTATTGATGTTTATTTTAAAACTAATAAAGGATCATCTAATCAAAATATTCTTACTTTCCGTATTCAGCCTGATGAAGGCATTAAAATTCGCTTTTTTGTTAAAACTCCCGGACAAGGATTTGAAGTTGAACCAAAGCCACTCAAATTTTCCTATAGTGATGCTATGCCAACTCTTGGTGTAACAACTGACTATGAGCGACTTATTTTTGATGTTTTTCGCGGTGACCAGACACTCTTTGCTTCTACTGAAGAGATCATGGCTTCATGGAAATTTATTACTCCTATACTCGAAAACTTAAACAAGTTACCAATTAAAAAATATGAAAGGGGAGCGCTAGAGGTAGAATAATAGACATCTTCTAGGCAGTTTTTATATAAGTAAATAGAGTGTAAAGTTGGGTGGCTTATTCAAAAATTTGAAATATTCGTAATCTTACGATATAATATACTAATGGAAATTCCTATATTTAGTAAGTTTATGCTTATAATAGCCGGAGTATTTGCAATAGTAGCCATACTCATATGGATAGCATTCCTTCGAACGTCTGGTGTTGATATAAAAAGCTTTTACCCTAAAACATCGCTTGTTGATACGCCGGTTCATTTAGGTGGCATCAAGAGTATTTTATTCTTTTATTCTCTACTCGAACGTAGAAAGGAAATTCTCCCATCGAGTCCAAAATATCAGTACCACGTCTGGTTTTTCTTGGTCGTTTAGGAGGTGATGCCTTTACACTAAAACTTAAGGGATTCGATCGACTGATTCATTTGTATCAAAAATTTCCTGATGTGCAAAAAATAACGTTTTGTATGACTACGAATAAATCATTAATTGCATGGCTTCGATCTAAGATTTTGAATCATTCATTATATCTAAATGTACAAAAAGATAAGTTGCCAGAGTTTTTAAGACCACTTCGTGGAAGTATTTTATTTATTTCCTCCCGCTATGAAGGTTTTTCGCTAAGTCTAATTGAAGGAATGTCTCAAGGTCTTATTCCAATTGCGTATTCCGTAGGTGTTGTGCCAGAGATTATACGTAATGGAGAAAATGGATTCATTATATCTTCTCAAGCCGAGGCAATTGAACGAGTAAATCAAATATTATCAGACGAAGTTCTTCGAGAAAAACTTTCTGCTGAAGCGATAAAAACATCTAGTCAATTATCGAGCTCAGTAATTGCACAAAAGTTAATAGCGCTCTACGAATCAATTTTTCAATCATTACCAGTTCGCTTTCGTGATATGAGTACTTTTATGAGATGAAGTTCTTGATAGAGGTTAAATAGTTGCTTTGATATCGTGCTATAAAAGGATTTGCTGCTATTATTCCAGAAGCTCGGCTTCAAGCTATATCTAACGATCCAAGAGTTCAGTTTATAAGTGAAAATTATATTGTCCCGCAACCGGAGGCCTCGCCTCGAGGCGAGGCCTCCGGAAAGTAAGCCATTTTTTCTGTCCCATGGTATTCTTGGATGTATTCACTATTATATTTACACACTCCCATGAATTTTTTTCTAAAAACACTTCTCAAGCGACAACTCAAAGGATTGCCTGATGACCAGATCGAGATGTTTATTACTATAATTGAAAAGAATCCTGAGATGTTCAAAAAGATTGCCGAAGAAATCCAAGTCAAAGTAAATCTCGGTATGGGACAACAGGATGCTGCAATGAAAGTCATGGAAAGTCACCGAACAGAGCTCGAAGGTATTCTTAAAAATAGAGAATAGCAGTGAGAACTATTATGGTTTTTCCTTACTTTCTATAGGCTGACCTTGAAAGTGGTTTAGTTTCTGTACGATAGTTTTATCATAAGACCCGTGCTATGCTCTTTCTACTATGTCCCTCTCCATCGGAATCGTTGGTCTCCCTAATGTCGGCAAATCAACACTCTTCAACGCCTTGACGCGCAAGAGTGTTCTTGTGGCAAATTATCCTTTTGCAACCATCGATCCTTCGGTTGGTGTGGTTGCGGTACCCGATGAGCGTCTCTATAAGTTGGCTGAGTTTTCAAAAACTCAAAAAACGGTTCCTGCAGCGGTGGAGTTCGTCGACATTGCCGGATTAGTCAAAGGCGCTTCCGCAGGTGAAGGTCTCGGTAATCAATTCCTTTCCAATATCCGTGAGACCGATGCAATTGCTCAGGTGGTGCGCATTTTCGAAGATGACAATATTATTCACGTTGAGGGCAAAATCAATCCGATGCTCGATATCGGCGTCATTAACCTTGAACTTATTTTGGCCGACCTTCAGACAGTTACCAAAAGACTCTCTAATTTGAATAAAGAAGTAAAAGCCGGCAAGAAAGAAGCTATTCTTGAGCATGGGATTTTGGAAAAAGTAAAAATCGCTTTGGAAAATGAAAAGCTTGCTTCATCGGTCATTCCAGATGAATTCGAAGCTCCTTTATTGAAGAGTATGCACTTATTGACTGCAAAACCTTTCATGTATGTGCTCAATAAAAAATCTGGAGGCACCAATCTCGATGAAACTCCTGCGGACGAACGTTATAAAGCGTTAATGGATTTCTTTGCTGAACATAATGCCAAGTGGGTCATCGTTGATGCGGGTATTGAACATGAACTCAAAGATCTCGAAGCAACCGAGAAAAAAGAATTTCGTGTAGGACTCGGTGCAACAGATGATGGTATCGATGATCTTATTAAAAAAGGATACGAACTGTTAAATCTCGCGACTTATTTTACAACCGGTGAAAAAGAAACTCGCGCCTGGACTATCGGCAAAGGATGGACCGCTCCTGTGGCCGGTACCGCTATTCATACAGACTTCAAAGACAAGTTCGTCCGTGCCGAAGTTATCGAATGGAACAAACTCCTCGAAGCAGGCTCATTTGGCGCTGCGCGTGAGAAAGGATGGTTACGTACAGAAGGGAAGGAGTATGTGGTGCAAGATGGTGATGTGATTGAGTTTAAGATATAAATATAAATCATTCAACCCCCACAAAAACCAAAAGTGCTACGGGAAGTACCTCCTGAGTGGGATGAGATTATGCATCTTGTTGGACAAATTCAATTTGGAGAAATTATTATTAAAGTTCAAGATAAAAAAATTATGCTTACGGAATATACGGTCAAACGAAAAAGGGATGAAAGTGATGATTTTACAGTTTTACCTTTATAAAAATACCGCGACCATATTTCAGATCGCGGGATATTGCTCAATTAAGGTGATTGAGCGAACCGATAATGTAAAAATGGTTATTCCATCAGATTAGCGACACGGGTGAGTCCACGCTTGCGCGCTTCCTGCCGTGCCTCATCTTCCATCTGGTCCAGAGTTTGGTCGTCCGTGACATCCTTCTTCAACTCGAAGATAATCGTTTCGTCAGGACCAAGCAGTGGATTCTTATCGTCCCCGAAGGTTCGGCTTGAATAATACCGCTCTTCCGACTTGAATACCGTTAGTTTTACGTTCATTTTTCAATCGAGGCATTACACCTCATGTCCTGTGGTTAGGCAGGAATACCTTACAATACTTATTTAAAGAACTGAACTCTATGAACCTTCAACTCAATGTTGTTGGTTCAATGAAGTGGGGAATATTAATATTCCCCGTGGATTTTAGAAAGATGAGTTCCCAACTCATGTTGCCTAGGTATAGCAGACTTACGGCAACGGAGTACGATCCTCTGTTTCTTCCGCGAACATCCGATGTTCCTCACGATCGGGCACGGTGTACATTTTGTGGTACTTTTTGTCGTCTTCGCGTTGATTACGAAAGCCGGCTTGCACCAGTTTGTTCCGAACCGACTTGAGCAACTTTCTCGGATTATTGAGCTCCTTCCTGAGGTTATACTCAAAAATGAGGACGTTCTCAAAGGATTCAATATCCCTTGTAAAAATTGTATTCCTACAAAAGGCAGGTTGACTCCCCATCAGGCCTTCCACTGCGCTTCCGCGAAGGCGGAATACGACGGAACCGCGACGATAGATTGACGAACCGATGATCTCGAGACTACCGTTGAAGCACTCGACCACGAACCGATTGTTGATGACGTTGTTTTTCATCTTTCTAACTTTCTCTTTGAATGAACTTGTCGGATGTTTTTAGAGCCCGACATTTGGCTCCCAGAACCTAATTTATTCTCTAGATCTATTATAGCATACCACAACACTAAAGTCAAGCATTTGTACAGTTAACCATATGAGGTGACAGTTAAGGTAGAATTGAGGTGACAAAGGTTAACTGTACAGCCACTTGCTTTATGTAAACATGTTGGTAAAATTACAAATAAGATGAGCTTGAAATTCAAATAAAAAGTGAGGAAATCAACCAGTAATCTATTTTTGTTAGGACGGCAGTGTGATGGAGGTTAAGTAATCTGTGTTAGTCTAAATCTAGAAAGGAGGATTTATATGATTAGCCCAAATCGTCAAATCAGGATTCTTCGACAGGACATTTCTTATTGTGAGTATGAACTTTATCTTGTTGTTCTTGGTATACGAAGAAGACTTGGCGCAAAGAAGCTCAAGGAAATCATCGCTACAAAAAGAGCCGAAATCAAAATGATTGAAGCCTCCAAAAAACAAAAGTGATAAGTTCATAAACCCCACCTTCTTGCAAAAGTAGAGGTGGGGTTCCGACTTTATAAAGATGGTGGTGTTCTAGAGTTTAGAGTTTGGGCAATAAAATAGCCCCGTCTGGACGTGTCCGCAATGCACGGGGTACCAGACGGGGGTTGCAACCATGGTAAATGTTTGGCTAATGGAGCCAACCTTCGCCGAAATGGCGAGCGAAAGGAGTCACACCTACCTACGTTTTTTATGTGCAACAAGGCCTGCAAGGAGGCGCTTCCATCCAGATCTTAGCACAAAAAAGACGGTGATGTGATTGAGTTTAAGATCTAGGCATGATAATTATATCAATTCCAAAACTAGAAGATGCTGAAGGGATGAATGAGGTGATTAAATCATCGTGGTATTCGACCTATGTTACACCAGAAATTGGAGTGACCAAGGAAGACATAGACGCTATGTATGCTCAAAGTGAAAAACAGCAAATTGAAACTTTTCGAAAAAGAGCAGAGTCACCAAAACATACTGACGTGACTCTTATTGCAAAAGATGACGATAAAGTAATCGGAGTTATTCGAGTAATCGTTTTGGACGATCATGTTCGAGTTAGAACATTGTATGTTCATCCAGAATTTACAGGAAAGGGAATTGGAACACTTCTTTGGAAAGAAACTCAAAAACATATACCATCTGATAAAAATATCATTGCATTTCCTGCGAAACATACTCGATCAATCGATTGGTATAAGAAAATAGGGTTTGTGGAAACAGGTGAAAAACAGATTGATGAAGAAGCAATGCCGGTAAGTGGAGTTCATTTGAAGACAATCAAAATGCAATTAACACGAAATTAGAAAGTGGGGTTTCAATATATCAATCCTCCTAATTTGGATCGACGTTGGAGTTTCAAACTATCTCAGAGAGTAGATGGTGGTCGGATCTTCATTGGATTCACTCTTCGAAAGGAGTCCGACCATGAAAATATGAGCTCTGTCATAGGGTTCGAAAGACCTTGGTGAACCCTTGCTTTTATTTTCATTTGTGGCATACTATTGAATAGTAGCAAGAACCATTTCAACCACATACCGGAACTTATGAAAATGATATGAAAATGAGCCGTTCTAGGCGGTTTGACTTCAGGCGTCATCTCGGGAAGCGTTCAACGTACGATCTCAAACATTACGCCCCTAAGCCCGTGTTATTGTTAGCAAACGATCGTCCCATGCGATACACAATCATTGATTATCGTTGTGACCGCGATCTGTTTCGTGATTCAGCGAGTGTTCAATCATCCGTAAACTAACGCAAATTTAAACCCTAACAACATTCGACCGCTTCTTCCTGTGCATTGGAAGAAGCGGTTTTTTTATACCAATCCCGAGGCCTCACCTCGAGGTGAGGCCTCGGGATTTTTGTATCTTGCGCACTTTTGATATATGATGTCAGGTACATGAAAAAAGATTCTCCAAAAGCTGCTGCACCCGAAGTCTACGAGCATGTATCTATTGAAAAAAAGTGGCAGCAAGAGTGGGCTCGATGTCAAATCTACAAAACCACCGACGATACGACGAAAGAAAAATTCTATGTTCTCGATATGTTTCCATATCCTTCCGGTGAAGGTCTTCATGTAGGACATCCAAAAGGGTACATTGCAACCGATATTATTTCTCGCATGAAGCGTATGCAAGGGAAGAATGTGTTACACCCAATGGGTTTTGATGCGTTCGGTTTACCTGCAGAAAATTACGCACTCAAGACACATACTCATCCCGAAGTAGCCGTCAAAACAAATGTTGCGCGCTACAAAAAACAATTAGAAATTCTGGGGTTTGATTATGACTGGTCACGAGAGGTCAACACGACCAATCCTGCATATTATCGCTGGACTCAGTGGATATTCCTTCAACTCTACAAAAAAGGTTTAGCATTTGAATCATATGAACCTATTAACTGGTGTCCGGTTGATAAGACAGGATTGGCAAATGAAGATATTGAAAATGGTCGCTGTGAACGTTGCGGAACATTGGTAGAAAAGAAATCAATGAGACAGTGGGTTCTTAAAATTACCGACTATGCCGAACGGTTACTAAACGATCTCGATGCCACGACCTCAGATGGTAAACCTTTGTTGGACTGGCCAACTTCTATTAAAGAATTACAGCGCAATTGGATTGGCAGAAGCGAGGGGGCAGAAATTACGTTTATTATTGAAGGATCGAACATTACTGATAAGCAGATTACAGTCTTCACTACACGTCCTGATACGCTTTTTGGTGTTACGTATGTTGTATTAGCTCCAGAACACGCTCTGGTAGCTACTATGTTGTCTCAGATAACTAATACAGATGAAGTAAGTGAGTATATTGCTCAGGTATCTCAACGATCTGAAATAGAACGAACTGATGCTACCAAAGAAAAAACCGGCGTTGAATTAAAAGGTATCACCGCTATCAATCCGGTAAACAAAGAAAAAGTATCCGTATGGATAGCTGATTACGTATTAGCAGATTACGGAACAGGGGCAGTGATGGCTGTTCCAGCGCACGATCAACGTGATTTTCAATTTGCTCAGAAATATAATCTCAAAATACAACCCGTTCTTTCAGTAAATCCTTCGCAAGAACTTCCAATCACAGACGAAGGGGCACTTATTAATTCAGGGAAATTCGACGGCGTGTCTTCTGAAACAGTTAAAAAAGAAATAACTACATTTGCTGGCGGTACATGGGTCATCAAATATAAACTCCGCGATTGGGTCTTTTCTCGTCAGCGATATTGGGGTGAGCCCATACCACTTATTCACTGTAAAAAATGTGGGGTTGTTGCTGTGCCCGAATCGGACCTTCCTGTACAGTTACCAAATGTAACTTCGTACGAACCGACAGGAACAGGAGAATCTCCGTTGGCGGCTATTTCTGAATGGGTCAATGTGCCATGTCCAACCTGTAAAGGCCCTGCACAACGTGAGACGAATACTATGCCGCAGTGGGCAGGATCTTCTTGGTACTATCTGCGATATCAAGATCCACACAACACACATGCTCTGGTTGATTCTGGTAAGGAAAAATACTGGTCACCAGTCGATCTCTATGTTGGTGGAGCAGAGCATGCCACTCGACATCTTATATATGCGCGATTTTGGCATAAATTCCTGTATGACATTGGCATCGTTTCAACTACGGAACCTTTTGCAAAACTCCAACATGTCGGATTGATCATGGGAGAAGATGGTCGCAAAATGTCCAAGCGTTTTAGTAATGTCATAAACCCGGATGATATCGTTGCAACCTATGGCGCTGATACGCTACGTATATACGAGATGTTTATGGGACCTTTTGATCAACAAATTGCTTGGAATACATCAAGTATTATTGGTGCTCGTCGTTTTATTGAAAAAATATGGAGAATGCGAAATATGCTAGAAGAAACAGCGACTTCTCACGTTTCTGGAAGCATAAATAAAATAATCCACAAAGCAATCAAGAAGGTCACCGATGATATTGAACAGCTTCACTTCAACACAGCGATCAGTTCATTGATGATTGCAACAAATGAAATAGAAAAAATCGGTACCCTGTCTTCTTCACAGTTCGAAACTCTTCTCAAGCTCCTCGCTCCTTTTGCACCCCACGTCACTGAAGAATTATTCTCGTCAACAGGGAAAACTGATTCAATCCACACCTCTCCATGGCCAATGTCTGACCCACAATTCTTGACCAATGACTCGGTCACTATTATTATCCAGATAAACGGAAAAGTCAGAGGATCATTTAGTGTCCCGCCTGATACATCGAGAGAAGAACTTGAAAAAATTGCCCGCCAATCTCCTGATAGTGCAAAATGGATTGAAAATGGAACGATAGCAAAGGTGATAGTGGTCCTCAATCGGCTCGTAAACATCGTTATGATTTAGAACAACAACAGGGAATTGACTTTATTACAAGATAGTGATAAAACTATAGCATATAGAACCACATACATATTATTATGGCTACCACTTCTACAATCTCATTCAAACCAAAACAAGTCGTAAAACGCCTCCTTTCCTCATTACCAGAGCGTGCCCACGATATACTCGTATATCGCTACGGTCTTGGTAAGGACGTTCGTCGTATGACCTTGGATGCCATTGGTAAAAAGTATGGTATCACTCGTGAACGCGTTCGTCAGATCGAAAATTATGGTATTACCAATATCCGTAAGTCTGATGAATACAAACAGGAAAAAGCCTCTTTTTCCGAAGTAGAATCTCTTCTCCATTCCCTTGGAGGCATTGTTGTTGAAGAAGACTTCCTCAGTTCAGTTTCAAAAGATAAAGTTCTTCAAAATCATATTCATTTCCTCTTGGTAGTTGGTGAACCTTTCTATAAAAATAAGGAAGATGACAATTTTCATCGCCGATGGCATCTCAATGAAGATCTTTCTAAAAAAGTAGAAGCCTCTTTGACACAACTCTATTCAAGTCTTGATAACCAAGAGCTCCTTCCTGAATCAGAAATGATCAGTCGTTTCCTTCAACATCTCGAAGATGTTTCAGAAAAATACAAGAACCAAGAAGTTGTTCGTCGCTGGTTGGGAATTTCTAAGATTGTAGGAAAGAATGCATTGGGTGACTGGGGTATTTCTCACTCATCAAATATCAAAACGAAGGGTATGCGTGATTATGCATTCCTCGTTGTACGCAGACATGGTTCACCAATCCACTTCCGTGATGTTGCAAAACAAATTACCGAAGTCTTCAAAAAGAGAGCTCATACTGCCACTACTCACAATGAGCTCATCAAGGATCCTCGCTTCGTACTCGTTGGCCGTGGCTTATACGCTCTTGCAGAATGGGGATATGCTCCAGGTGTTGTTCGGGATGTTATTCGTTCAGTTATCATCAAAAATGGCTCTTTGACCAAAGAAGAAATTATCGACAAGGTTATGAAAGAGCGATACGTCAAAGAAAACACCATCGTTGTTAACTTACAGAATCCAAAATACTTCAAGCGTAATAAGGAAGGAAAGTACAGTCCGACAGATATAGCCTAAATAAAATCCCCTATTGAAAGGGGATTTTATTTTCGTGGTTTGATATACTGGTATGTATGTCAGTTGAACAATCCTACTCTTTTTTATTTGGTGAATTTAACAATAATGTTCTCCATCAAGCAATTCAGTTTGCCATCTTTTTGTCACCGATCGCATTATCAGCATGTTTGATAGGTATTTTTAGTGTGGTATGGCTACGCTATGTGCGAGGTAAATTCTGGCTTTCACTTAAATATGCCACCTTAGAGATTCGTCTTCCTAAAGAGACTTTCAAGTCTCCATTAGCTATGGAAACATTTTTTCATGCTATTCACAATACATCTGATGGTAGTGTTTATAATCAGTACTGGAAAGGAGAATATCGTCCCCATTATTCCCTCGAATTGATTTCCGTGGAAGGTCAGGTAAAATTTATCATTTGGTGTGAAGATCGCCGCAAAGGTGGCGTGATGTCGGCACTGTATTCACAATTTGCAGGCATCGAAATTATTGATCGTGAAGATTACACCAAGTCAGTTCATTTTGATCCAAAAATTATGAAAATGTGGGGCACTGAATTTACCCTCACTAAAGAAGATTCCTATCCGATCAAGACTTATATCGATTATGGTTTGGATAAGGATCCAAAAGAGGAATTCAAAGTTGATCCATTGGTACCAATAATCGAATTTTTAGGCAGCGTTGGACCAAATCAGCAGATATGGTTCCAATGGATTGTCCGTGCTCACAAGAAAGACCAGTTGAAGCCCGGACATCTTTTCAAAAGAGTCGACACCTGGAAAGAAGGTGCGGAAAAAATAGTCAACGAGATCATGAAGCGTGACTCAGAGACCAAAGTTGCAGGAATTAAGGATAAGGTTAGTGGTCGAGTTATACCTCCTACATTATCCACAGGAGAAAAGGATATTATCGAGGCTATTGAACGTAGTCTTTCCAAAGTCGCTTTCGATGTCGGTATTCGTGTTATATACATAGCCAAGAAAGATGTCTTTAATGCACCTTTTGCCGTTGGAGGCGTGATGTCGAGTTTTAAACAATTCAGTACCGAAAATCTCAACAGTTTCAAACCAAGCGGTGGAGGTCCTGCCCAATTTAATGGATATCCATGGGAAGACTATAAGGATATTCGTCGTGATAGGGTCTCTCGTCGTTTTATCAAAATATTCAAACGTCGCGGATTCTTTTTTGCACCTTACAAAGGTAAACCGATTGTTTTAAATGCTGAGGAATTGGCAACGGTATACCATTTTCCTGGTTCTGTAGCTGCAACACCAGGTTTGGATCGTGTTCCTTCAAAGAAATCCGAAGCTCCTTCAAATTTGCCTATATAAATCATATGAAATCTTTTCGTCCTATACATATCATAGCGTCCAGTATTGTAATTATATGTATTGTTATTACGTTTTTTTCTACTGCACCATTGGATTTTCCTCGTGGACAGATTATGGTTATTAAAAAAGCTTCGACCGTTAGTCAGGTTGCTAAAGAATTGACTTCTTTAGGCATCATCCGTTCTCCATTTTTATATAAAGTTTACGTATCTGTATTCCATGGAAATAAAGGTGTTCAGGCCGGAACATATTTATTTGATGTACCACAGACTGCAATTCGTTTGGCGTATCGCACGGCCTACGGAGTTCGTGGATTGGAGAAAATAAAAATCACTATTCCCGAAGGTTCAAGTTCACGTGAGATGGCTGCTATTTTAGCCAAAAAAATCCCCGGATTCGATGGTGCGGTATTTCATGATAGTGCACATAAAAAAGAAGGGTACCTGTTTCCTGATACGTATTTCTTTGATCAGAGTATTACCCCAGGTGAGGTGATACAAACGATGACAACGGTTTTTAATGAAAAAATGGCGACTATTAAAAATAAATTAGCTACTTCTACTCATTCATTTAAGGATATTATTATTATGGCCTCGATAGTTGAAGAGGAAGAAAATAATTCCGAAGATCGTCGTATCATTGCCGGTATTCTCTGGAAAAGAATTGCTGTGGGTATGCCACTCCAGGTTGATGCTCCTTTTTATTATTTATATGGCAAAGGTTCAAGTGATATTTCCAAAGAAGACTTGGCAGCGACATCACCTTACAATACCTATAAAAATAAAGGTCTTCCTATAGGACCTATAAGTAACCCTGGCATCGATTCAATTTTGGCTACTCTAGAGTATGTACAAACACCTTATTGGTTCTATTTAGGAGATAAGACGGGGCAAACACACTATGCTGTAGACCATGATGATCATGTTGCTAATAAAGATAGGTATTTGAGGTAAGAAAATAGAAACTTGTTTAATTCGGAAATAACTGTAGTATTAAAAATACAAACAGTCAAGTTTTTATGAATTCATCTCGAATCAAAAATAAGGTCTATATTGGACTGTCCGGTGGTGTGGACAGTGCAGTTTCAGCTGTGTTACTTCAGAAAGCAGGGTATGACGTTCATGGAGTCTTTATCAAAGTTTGGCAACCAAACTGGATTGAATGTTCATGGAAAGAAGACCGACGTGAAGCTATGCGTATAGCTGCACACCTCGGTATTTCATTTACAACTCTTGATCTTGAGAAAGAATACAAAAAAGGAGTGATCGACTATATGATTGCTGAATATTCAGTTGGAAGGACTCCAAATCCTGACGTGATGTGTAATCGTGAAGTAAAGTTCGGAGCTTTTTGGCATTGGGCACAAACTCAAGGTGCGGACTTTATTGCGACCGGACACTATGCAAAAATAAACAATAAACACGATGGGTATTTATTACTCAAAGGTAAGGATTCCAATAAAGACCAAAGTTATTTTCTATGGACATTGATACAGGATGATTTGAAGCATATTTTATTTCCTGTAGGTGGTTTGCCAAAACCTGAAGTACGTAAATTGGCCACTAAATTCAAATTACCGAATGCTGATCGAAAAGATAGTCAGGGATTGTGTTTTATCGGTAAAATCGATGTTAAAGAGTTTTTGATGCATTACATTAAAACTAAGTCAGGATCAGTACATAATGAACAAGATATTCATATTGGAACTCACCCGGGAGCTCTACTTTTTACCATTGGTGAAAGACACGGATTTACTATTACTAAAAAAACTCCTCATGATATGCCTTACTATGTTATTTCAAAAAATATTACCGATAATACGCTCGTCGTTTCAAATAAGTTGAATCAATCGAAAAATACTACAACATATGAAGTATGTCTTACTCAATGTAATTGGATCCAAGAAAATCCTCTATTAGGAAAAACTTTTCAAGGAAGAAGTAGATATCGTCAAGAATTATATCCGCTTACTGTAGTGAGTATCAACAAATCCAATGCAACTATTCGTTTTGAAACTGCACAAGATACATTAACTCCAGGACAATCATTGGTCATATACGATAGGGAAGTTTGTATAGGTGGCGGAATTATTGTCTAAAAACTTAAATTAATACAGTAAATCCTGTATACTGCTAGGAATCCTATGAATAAATCCATCACTATCACCAAATCCGACGGTACACGCGAAATTTTTAGAGAAGATAAATTAGAAAATTCACTCCGTCGTGTCGGAGCTTCCCCTGAGACTGTTGAACAAATTGTGGAAGAAATAGGAAAACAGCTTCGTGATGGCATGACCACTCAAGAGATTTACGGTCGTGCTTTTGCACTTCTTCACACCAATTCTACACCAGTTGCGATAAAATATTCCATTCGTCGGGCACTCTTTGATCTCGGTCCTGATGGTTTTCCGTTTGAAAAATTCGTCGCGCGTATATTTCGTATGTGGGGATATGAGACACTCACTGATCAGATAGTCATGGGCGTCTGTGTTCCTCACGAAATGGACGTTATCGCTTGGAAAGGTGACGATTTGTCGATGGTAGAGGCAAAATTTCATAATGCCTTTGGTCTAAAATCTGATCTCAAAGTTGCTTTATATATCAAAGCACGTTTCGATGATTTGGCAGGAAATCTATTTGACTATGGAGGTATAAAGCGTAAATTGACTCAACGATGGCTCATTACAAATACCAAGTTTAGTGAACAGGCTATTCATTACGGAGAATGTCAAAAGATCAGTCTCATCGGTTGGAACTATCCTGCAAAAAATAATCTTCACGACATCATCGAGCAAAATGGTCTTCATCCGATTACAACTATTTCAAGTCTATCAACACAAACAAAAAAAGACCTGATAGATCGAAATATTCTAGTCTGTATTGATCTCATCAATCAACCAGAACACTTGCATGCTATTGGAATAACTGGCGTAGAAGCAGAAAAAGTTCTAAACGAAGCACGAGCAATTGTTGAAAAAGCGAAATAATTTTTTTATGAAAAAGAAAAAAACCACCTCTAAACAGACAAGTTCACCTGTATGGAATCTAAAACTTCTGTATTCTTCAGAAAATGATCCGCGGATCGAGACCGATATTCGTACATTCGAAAAAAATGCCGAGACATTTGCGAAGACCTACGATACGGTAGTCAAAACATATCTCGAAGAAGTTTTAGTTCTTCACCAAGCTCTTACTGAATACGAAAGTCTCATTGGGCAAAGTGGACTCAAAGCTTGGATATATTTTTATTATCTTCGTGATACTGATGCATCCAATCCTTATGCACCAGCACGTATTTCATTGATCGAGAATCGTATGGCCAAAGCGCAAAATAATCTAGTTTTTTTTGAGAATTTATTAGGAAAAATTATTCCAGAAAAACAAAAGCTTTTCCTTGAAGATCCTTTATTACTTCACTTTAAAGTATTTTTGCAACGTATTTTTGCCAAAGCAGTTCATGATCTTTCGATTGCCGAAGAACGTATTCTCAATCTCAAGAGCTCAACTTCGCATAATATGTGGATTTCTGCCAATGAAAGTATTATGAATATGAAAACGGTCACATGGAAAGGTAAAGTGTTGGCATTATCCGAAGCTTATCAAACCATCCGTACACTTCATACTCAAAAAGAACGTCAGAGATTATCTAATTTAGTCACAGAAGTTCTTAAATCATTAGCTGTATTTTCAGAAAAGGAGATCAATGCTGTATTCACTGACAAAAAGATCAATGATGAACTTCGTGGTTATATAACTCCGTATATTCAGACTATCAAAAACTATGATAACGATCCTGCAGTCATCGAACAATTAGTTACAGTTGTTACTGCCAACTCTACGATTGCTCATCGTTTCTTTAAGCTCAAAGCTAAACTTCTCAAACAAAAAAAACTATTTTACTCAGATCGCTCTGCCCATATTGGTACAATACACACCAAATTTTCTTTCGATACATCAACTACTTTACTAAAAAAGATATTTCAAGATATCAATCCAAATTTCGCAAAAATACTCGATTCATTTATTCAAAAAGGACGAATTGATGTGCCTCCGCGAGTTGGTAAAAAAGGAGGAGCATATTGTTCATCGACCTATTTGAATCCTACCTTTATTCTTCTCAATCATACCAATGATTTTAATTCACTGATGACTTATGCACATGAAATGGGACATGCATTCCATAGCGAACTTTCTCGTGCTCAGGGTCCTATCTATTCACATTATTCAATGTCACTTGCCGAAACAGCCAGCACTCTCTTCCAAGGATTGGCTCTGGAAGCGGTCTATGATTCCTTATCTGATTCCGATAAAATAATTCTGCTTCACGACAAAATAGGAGATGATATTTCTACCATATTCCGCCAAATTGCATGCTTCAATTTTGAAAAGGATCTTCACCATGGTATACGAACAATGGGTTTTCTTTCCAAAGAAAAAATAAGTGAATTCCATAACAAAAACATGAAAAAGTATTTAGGTCCCGCTATTACTCTCGTGCCTGATGATGGATATATGTTCGTACACTGGAGTCATATCCGAAATTTCTTCTATGTCTACTCCTATGCTTATGGCATGTTAGTTAGTAAGGCATTTCTGCGACGCTATAAGCAAGATCCCTCATTCTGGTCTTCAATTGAATGGTTTCTTTCTGCTGGCGGTAAAGATTCTCCAGAAAATATCCTCAAGGAAATTGGTATAGACGTTTCCGAATCAGGTTTTTGGGAAGAAGGTCTAAAGGAGATTGAAGATGATATTACCAAGCTCGAAAAGCTTACCAAAAAAAAGTAAAGTATCATCAAACCACTTTTTTTATTGTTCATTTTTTGCTACAGTTCCATCTATGCAATCATCTGATATTCGCACACGATTTCTTGAATTCTTCAAAAAACGCAATCACGCTATCGTTCCTTCAGTATCCTTGGTTACGACCGATGAACAAGGAGTGACCAATACAACTCTATTCAATACCGCAGGGATGCAACCATTAATACCTTATCTTCTAGGTCGACCACATCCTCAAGGTAATCGCATTGCTAATATCCAAAAATGTATTCGTACTATCGACATCAATGATATTGGTGACAAGACGCATGCAACATTCTTTGAAATGTTGGGTAATTGGTCTCTGGGTGATTATTTTAAAAAAGAAGCTATTACTTGGAGTTATGAATTTCTTACCTCAAAAGAAGAAGGTCTTGGACTAGATCCACAACGTCTCTATGTCACAGTGTTTGAAGGTGATGCACATTCAGCTCGTGACCTTGAGGCTACAGAAACATGGAGAAGTCTTGGTATTCCAGAACATCGTATTTATTTCAAAGGTGCCGAAGCCAACTGGTGGCCAGCAGTCAAAGGTAAAGATACGTGGACTGGCCCAACAGGTCCATGTTCTGAAATGTTCTATGATATTACCGAAACAGGTTTGGGTGATTTGACTCCAGAGCAATTTGAACAAGCTGATAATGAACAAAAAGTTGTAGAGATATGGAATGATGTCTTTATGGAATTTGAAAAGAAAGATGGAACTATCATCTGTAGGCTTACTCAAAAAAATGTAGATACAGGAGCAGGACTAGAACGTCTAACTGCCGTATTACAGAAAAAAGACAATATTTATGATACGGACTTATTAAAGCCTGTAATGGATTTGATGAAAAATGCCATAAACTCATTAGCAAGTAAGCGTATTATTGCTGACCATATTCGTGCAAGTGCCTTTCTGATTGCAGATGGTATTATCCCATCCAATACCGATCGAGGATATATCCTGCGTCGATTGATTCGTCGTGCCATCATAAATACCTCCGATAAGAAGCTAGATGAAAAACGAATTTCTGTGTTTATCGATACTCTTATTAATATATATCAAAAATACTATCCGGAGCTTATTGCTAAAAAAGAATATATCAAAAATATCTTGAATGAAGAATCTTCAAAGTTTGAACAAGCTTTATCGAATGGAATGAAAGAACTTGAGAAGATCATTACGGTTACCATGAATAGTTCGACACAAATAAAAGAACTGATCCCTGATGCAGTCTTCACGCTATACACAACACATGGATTACCATTTGAAGTGATTAAAGAATTTGCCCTAACAAAAGGTCTTACAATCGATGAATTAGCTTTTGAAAAAAAAGTGAAAGAGCATCAATCTTTATCTCGTACCGGTGCCGAACAAAAATTCAAAGGTGGTTTATCTGATGCCAATGATCCTATGGTACTTCGCTATCATACGGCTACACATTTATTGCATCAGGCTCTTCACGACGTATTAGGAGATGGTATAGCTCAAAAAGGATCAAATATCACTCCTGAACGTTTACGTTTCGATTTTTCGTATGCTGTAAAAATGACCGATGAACAAAAAAAGAAAGTTGAGGATATCATCAATGAAAAAATTTCTCAGAACATACCAATGAATCAGACGACTATGCCACGTGCCCAAGCCGAACAAACAGGCGCGCGACATTTCTTTGGTGAAAAATATGGAGAGGACATTTCTATTTACTTTATTGGTGACACACTCGATACTGCATATTCAAAAGAATTCTGTGGCGGTCCTCATGTGCACAATACATCAGAACTTGCTGGTCCTGAAGGGAAGTGGCATTTCAAGATTCAAAAAGAAGAAGCAATCTCTCAAGGAATTAGACGGATCAAAGCTTTATTGGTGTAATTTCCAAGGTCCGACCTTGGACTTGGAATCCCGAGGCCTCGCCTCAATCTCGAAAGTCCATTATAATATAATTATGTTCTTCTCATCTCAGAAAAAACCTCACCTTGCTCTTCTTCTTGATATACAAAGTTCTGTCGTACGCGGTGCTCTCGTATATTTCAAACCATCCGCTCCTCCAGAATTTATTTATATTCACACAACAGCTATTGCATTCAAAAAAAATATCGGTAGTAGCCACCTAGTACAAGTGACTCTTCGTGCAGTAAATGAGACGATCGATGTGATCCTACAAGAACTTTCATTACGCAATTCTTCATTGGTACCAGGAACGCTTCCACATACCATTCGAGTAGTTCACTATATTCTTTCTTCGCCGTGGATCATTTCTCAAGCTAAAACCCTTAAGATAACTTTTCCGAAGGAAATCAAACTCACCAAACACAGCCTACAGCCTGCTATAACCGAAGAACGTAATAAAATTATCGGTAACGAAGCAGATCAATTATCAGTAATCGAAGAAAAAGTCTTTGATATTCGTATTAATGATTATTCTTTATCACATTGGGAAGGAAGAAAAGCTAAACATGTCGATATTTCATTTGTAGTTAGTGTCGCAGGAAGTCGTATTATTGAACGTCTTCGTGAAGTCGCACAACGAGTCACTGATATTCATATCGAGTTTCATTCTTCATTACTTTTGCAAACTATCGGTATTCAAAAGGTATTTCCTCATTATTCTTCCTATTTACTTATTCATATTCATGGAGAATTAACCGATGTTGTAATTATTCATAAATATTTGTGCATATTTTTTGGTTCATTCCCATTAGGAGTCTATGGTCTTATCCGTAAACTCAGTGAAGCTATCAAAACTGATATCCATACTGCTCAATCACTTCTGACATTGTATATGGATGGACACCTCGATCCTTCTCATGCTACTGGTACCCAAAAAATCATCGACGAAACATCTTATCTATGGATGAATGAACTCGAAAAACTTCTTATTCAAGCAGGATTATCCACACCTCTACCTTCGGAAACAATCATCTCTGCTCGTTCTCATGATGATTACTTTATGCACATTTTCAAAAAGGCAAAACCTGCATCTCGCGCTACATTGCTCACTTTTGAAGACATTCAACACCATGTGCATTTTGCGCGACATACTGAACATCTGCGTATTCTCGGTTTATGCGCATTAGGCATTCACAGTAATAGATACGAGTGATATACTTTCTGTATATATGCCACGACGCGTGCAAGACATAGTTCCTGGTGATCGACGTTCGATCCGAAACATATCGTTGAAAAACGAATCTCAAAATGAACCGGAAAAAACCCGTCGCAAACATCACGACACCCCTGAAACTCCAAAAGAAAGTGCTCAAGAGATACCTATCCGACGTATTCTTGTTACACCCCCTACTCATAATGTACACAAGAAAAAAAGCCGAGGTGGAGAATGGCTTATCATAGCTTTTATCGTTATTGGCTGCGTGGTTATTGTTGGTTGGATTGCTTCCGAATATTTCTCACGTGCAACATTTACCATTGTTCCAAAATCCTATTCCATCCCCGTAAATGGAACATATATTGCAAAAGGGACTCCCAACAACTCTCTTTCATACGAACTCGTTATACTCACAGATAGCGCCAGTAGCACAGTATCTTCAGTAGATGGTCCTACGGAATCTACAAAAGCACAAGGAACAGTAACTATTTACAATGCCAATACGCGGATTCAAAATCTCGTAGCTGGTAGCCGTTTAGCTAGCCCTGATGGCGGTATATATCGCCTTAAAAGCTCTACGACTGTTCCTGCGGCACAATCTACTGCTACTCCTGGCAATATCACTGTTAAAGTCATAGCTGATGTCGTTGGTTCAGATTATAATCTTATAAAAACCACTTCAGCGACCGAATTTACCTTTATTGGTTTCAAAGGCACAGCTCGATACGACACGGTATACGCTCGTTTGGCTACTGATATCAAAGGTGGCTTCATAGGATCAAAGAAAATCATCAAACCAACCGATCTTGATTCAGTCAATGCACTCTTAGCCACCCAATTAACTACCAAGCTTCTTGCTCAAGCAAGTACATCTATTCCTGATGGCTATATCATGTACGATACCGTTAAAACAGTTACATTTTCTGCACCAACTATAAGTGGCAATGATTCAACACAAGCAATAGTGACTGTTCAAGGTACATTGACGGGAATATTTTTTGAAAAGAAAAAGCTAATCGAACAATTGGCAGGTACCGATGAAATCATTTCATTTGATCGCTTCTCATATACTACTCCAGGACTTGAGTCCTTGGACATTTCTATAGCCAATCCAAAAGATTTTTCACCTCAAAAGAAAACCAGCCTTATTCTCCGTATAAAAGGGAATATAGAACTTGTTGGAACCATTCCGGTCAAAGAAATTCAAGAGAAGTTGAGTGGTATTTCTATTACAGAGACTCAAAGAATTCTTGAACCATATAGTCCAGTTATCAAGACGGGTTCGGGGGAATTGAATCCTCCATGGTCGAAAGTTCCAAAGGATATTGAACGAATTTTAGTTATAATAAAGAAACAATAGTAATAAACATTTGACTTATATAGCACTGTTCTGATAAGATACGTTCTCGCGTACTACGTAATGGATACAGAGCCTAAACCTAAAAATACTGTAATGGGAATCGTTGTCGAAGCGTTACCCAATACGTTGTTTCGGGTGGAGCTCCAAGACACCAAAGAAGTCATTCTGGCATATCTTGCCGGTAAGATGCGAATGCATCGAATACGTGTTCTTATTGGTGACAAGGTAGAGCTTCTTCAAGATCCCTATGGTGGCCGCGCGCGTATAACACGACGTTTTTAGAATACACACACTATGAGAGTCAAAGCTTCAGTCAAACGCATATGCTCAAAATGTAATGTTGTACGTCGCAGCGGGTATGTTTATGTTATCTGCAAAGCAAACCCGCGTCATAAGCAACGCCAAGGTTAATACATCATACGATAATCTCATGAGAATACTCGGTATTACAGTTCCAGAAAATAAGCGACTTGAGTTCGCTCTCACCGCTATTTACGGTGTTGGCAAATCTCGAGCATATAGTATACTCCAGCAAACCAATATCGATGGTAGTATCACCTCAAAGAGTCTTACTGTCGATCAAGAAAATACTATTCGCAAATTGGTCGAAAGTTTCAAGATCGAAGGAGATCTCAAACGTGAAGTAGCTTCAAACATCAAACGTCTCAAGGATATCAAGACTTACCGTGGTTCACGACATGCACGTCATTTACCAAGTCGCGGCCAGCGTACGAAGACCAATTCTCGCACTATTCGCGGAAATGTCCGAAAGACTATGGGATCTGGCAGACGTAAAGAAGAGAAAAAATAAACAATAATACCATGGGAAAAAAGCGTATCGTAACTACAGAAGGAGCAGAATCAGCTGATGGAAAAGCTAAGGCTGTTATCTTGTCCAAGAAACGTGTTCTATCGGGTATTTTGCATGTGCAATCAACCTATAACAACACCAAAGTAATGTTGTCCGATATGGACGGCAACGCTCTTATGTGGGGATCGAGTGGTGCCAATGGTTTTAGAGGTGCAAAAAAAGGTACCCCATTTGCAGCCGCAAAAGTCGGGGAAACATTGGCAATCAAAGCTTTCAATATCGGTCTCAAGGAGATAGATATTGTAGTCAAAGGTGTCGGATCAGGTCGTGAATCCGCCATCCGAGGTTTTATAAGCAAGGGTGTTATTGTTAATTCAATCAAAGACAAGACTCCGGTACCATATAACGGCCCTCAGCCAAAAAAGCCACGTCGCGTATAATATATTATATTTATGATCATTGGACCACGATACAAGAAAGCGCGTTACCTCGGAGCTCCCGTCTTTAGAAAGACGCAGACCCAAAAATTTGCTATTCGTTCCCAGCAAAAGGTCAAAAAAGGAGGCATGCGTAATAACAAAAGTGAGTTTGGACGCCAACTCTTGGAAAAGCAAAAAGCTCGCTATAGTTATGGTGTATCTGGAGGCCAATTTACTAATTATGTAAAAAAAGCTCTTCAAACAAAAGGTGACAATGCAAAGAACCTCCTTCACTTGCTCGAAGGTCGTTTGGATAACGTTGTTCTCCGTGCAGGATTTGTTCAGAGTCACTCCGCTGCCCGTCAGATGGTTGCCCATGGACATCTTATGGTCAACGGCAAAGGTGTAAATATTCCTTCATATGAAGTTCGTATTGGGGACGTCGTTTCTATTCGTGAAGGAAGTAAGAAAAAGACTCTCTTTGCCAAGCTCGATGAACAGATTACCGCAAATCCTTCACCTGCATGGATCAAGGTGAATGTAGAAAAGCGGGAAATCATCATCGATGGCGAACCAAGCACCGACATGGCTAGCCTATTATTCAATGTCCGCTCGGTACTGGAATTCTACACCCGCTAGATATTTCAGTAGACATTTATGATTTTTAGGGTATAATTAATTCTCAACTTATTTTAATATAAAAACCATGACATACGACGTCATTTTGCCATCAAAACCACGAGTGATCCGCGAAGATTCCTTCAATGGAACTTATGAGATCGACGGTCTCTATCCAGGCTATGGCCACACTCTTGGCAACTCATTGCGCCGTATTATTCTAGCTTCACTTCCTGGAGCTGCAGTAACTCGCGTCAAAATCAAAGGTGCGGAGCATGAATTTTCAGTGATTGATGGGGTTAAAGAAGATGTTATCAACATTCTTTTGAGTCTCAAAAAGCTCCGTATACGTCTCAATAGTGAAGAGCCTCAAACTATAACCTTAAAAGTAAAAGGTGTCGTGAATGCAACAGCAAAAGATATCGAGGTTCCTGGCCAAGTTGAGATTCTCAACCCAGAACTCCTGATTGCTACTCTTACTGAAAAGTCAGCTGAACTCGATATTGAGATCACTGTCGAAAAAGGTCTTGGATACGTTGCAAAAGAGATCATTCAGAAAGATCGTGTTGATATCGGTACTATTACTCTTGATGCCACTTTTACACCTATCCGCAAAGCAAACTACGAAGTCGAAAATATGCGAGTTGGTGATCGTACGGATTTCAATCGCCTTCGCCTCACTATCGAAACAGACGGTACTATTTCTCCACGTGAAGCTCTCGAAAAGTCTATCCTTCTTATGATCAGTCAACTCAAATCTATTATTGGATTCATAGAAGAAAAGGAAGAGGTAAAGGCAATTACTGCTAATATCGATGAAGAATCATCAAGTGACAATCTAAACAAAGAGATAGACACTGAGCTACTCAAAACACGTGTTGACTCTCTCGGAGTTTCATCTCGTACTGCAAAGGCTCTCGCAAATGCAAACATTCGAACCATGGGAGGCCTTGCACGCAAAAAGGAATCAGATATTATGGATATCGATGGTCTTGGTGCAAAGGGTATGCAGGAGATTAAAAAGTTACTCGCTCAACACGGTATCATATTGAAACAATAATCCCATGAGACACGGAAATTCCACACGAAAATTCGGACGAGAAAAGACTCAGCGCCACGCTCTGATGCGTTCTTTGGCACGCAACCTCATCCGTGACTCACGTATTCGCACAACAGTCGCCAAAGCAAAGGAACTTCGTCCATATGTAGAAAAGCTTGTCACAAAAGCAAAAGTTGTTACAGTGACTTCACGTCGCATTGTTAATTCTCGCCTTCAAGGTGCAGATGAGACAAAGAAACTTTTTGAAACCGTCGCTCCGAAGTATGTTGACCGTAAAGGTGGCTATACTCGCATTATCCGTCTCGGCAACCGTGATCTCGACGGTAGTCCAATGGCTTTGATTGAATTTGTATAAATATATGAAACACACCATAGACGCACAAGGAAAGAAAATCGGACGCATCGCAAGTCAAGCTGCTGCGGCTCTTATGGGTAAGAACTCAGTCTCTTTTGCAAAGAACGTTGCTATTCCAGGTGTCGTTGAAGTTATCAACGTATCTCGCGCAGATATCACTGCTCGCAAGAAAGCAGGCGACGTGTATGTTACCTATACAGGTTTTCGTGGTGGTCTCAAGAGTGAAACTCTTGCGGAGCTCATTAACCGCCGTGGAATGACCGAAGTTTTCCGACGCGCTATTTATCGTATGCTTCCAAAAAATAAGTTACGTGATATTCGTATCCAAAACCTTACCATTAAAGAATAGTTATGACTACTAAATCACCAACTAAATATTTTGAAGCTGTCGGTCGCCGTAAAACAGCTATTGCCCGTGTTCGACTTTTTCCTGGCACAAAAGCAGGCTATGAAGTCAACGGCAAAACTCTAGAGACTTATTTTCCAGTTCCAGAAATGCAAGCAACTGCTATGGCCGCTATAACAAATGGCAAAGCCGCTGACAAATTCCATATTACAATCAAAGTAAGTGGTGGTGGTATTTCTGGTCAAGCAGACGCTATTCGCCTTGGTATCGCACGCGCATTGCTCGTCTACGATGTACAACTCCGTGGTAACCTCAAAAAGCTTGGCTTTCTCAAACGTGACCCTCGTGCAAAAGAACGCCGTAAGTTCGGACTGAAGAAAGCTCGTAAGAGTCCTCAATGGAGTAAACGTTAGTTTTATACCACGTTCTATTGTTTCATCCCCGCGAAAGCGGGGATCCACGTTTACCATCGTAATTTACGATCAGATAGCATAAGGTATGCTATATTTATCCTATGAATGAAAAAAACTTAAAAAAAGATTTAGAGCAGGATATTACTATCGAATCCGACGACACGTTGGATGATTCAGTCGTGGCCGAAGAAAACATGGGCGAAATGATTAAGAAACTCCGTGAAAGACTCAAGAAGACTGATGCGGAGAAACATGAGTATCTTACCGGCTGGCAACGTGCCAAAGCCGATATGGTTAATGCCAGTAAGCGTGACGATGATGAACGTAAAGAGTTCATGAAATTCGCGAATGGTCGTCTGATCGAGGATTTACTTCCTGTATTAGAAAGTTTTGATATGGCAATGGGGAATAAGGAGGCTTGGGAAAAAACTGACAAAAACTGGCGTATCGGAGTTGAATATATTTATTCTCAACTCAATAAAGTACTTCTAGATAACGGTCTTGAAGAGATCAACCCACTCAATGAAAAGTTTGATCATGCCAAACATGAGGCTGTTTCATATGAATCAGTGACTGATGAAAAATTAGATCATTCTATTATCTCAGTGATTCAAAAAGGATATTCACTCAATGGTAAGGTGCTTAAAGTTCCTAAAGTTAAGGTTGGAGAGTATAAGAAGTAAATAAATTTGACTCCAACTACTTTTTACCTTATTATAACAGTACGATGTTAACTTCATACAGACCGCAATTTATCGAGCAGATATTTACTGACCTAATTGGTCGCCAGTTTCGTCTCGTATTCTTGGTCTCAAAGGTAGGAGGTAAACTCAAAGGTCAGCTTATCTCTGCACAGCCACTTTCTGCAAAAGCTCGCATCCAAGGAAGCACCCAAAAGTCATCATTTTTACTTCCAATCTCTTGTCCACAAAGTAAGACCGTCACCGAATACATCTCATCTTTTGCACCAATCGTTTCTCCTTACAACGAGCTTTTCTTCTTTACGAGTCAACCGACACGAGCGCCTTCTTATAAGTAAGTACGGTACGCATTATTTATTTAATCACAAACCTATGTCCAAAATTATCGGAATAGACCTTGGTACAACATTCTCAGCTATGGCTGTGATGGAAGCTGGTATACCGAAGATTCTCGAAAATGCTGAGGGTCAGCGCACCATTCCTTCTATCGTCGCCCAGTCAAAGACAGGTGAGCGTCTCGTTGGACTCTTAGCGAAACGCCAAGCAGTCACAAACCCCAGAAATACTATTTTTCAAATCAAACGTTTTATCGGTCACACTTATGATGAAGAAAGTGTCCAAAAAGATATCAAAAATGTCTCATTTGAAACTCGTAAATCAGCCAACGGTGGCATCGAAGTAAAAATGGGTGATAAATGGCTTCGTCCAGAAGAAATTTCAGCCATGATTCTCACCAAGATCAAAGCTGACGCTGAAGCACGTCTTGGTGAAAAGATCACTGAAGCAGTTATTACTGTTCCTGCATACTTCAACGACTCACAACGCCAAGCAACCAAAGACGCTGGTCAGATAGCTGGTCTCGACGTAAAGCGTATTATCAACGAACCAACAGCCGCTGCTCTTGCATACGGCTTCAACAAAAAGAAAGATGAGAAGATCGCTGTCTTTGATTTCGGAGGAGGAACATTTGATATATCAGTTCTCGAAGTGGGAGATGATGTTATCGAAGTAAAATCAACTGACGGTGATTCACACCTAGGCGGACGTGATATCGATGCCAAGATTGTAAACTGGTTGGCAGATACATTCGCAAAAGAAAACGGTATTGATCTCAAAAAGGATCCTTTAGCTCTCCAACGTCTGGATGAAGCTGCTGAAAAGGCAAAGATTGAACTTTCAACCGCAACACAGACAGAGATCAATATTCCATTCGTCACATCAGGTGCCGACGGACCAAAACATCTTCTTGTTACTATGACACGTACACAACTTGAAGTTATGACTCAAGAGTTCATCGATCGTGCCATGGCCATTACCAAACGTGCAGTTGAAGCGTCACCATTCAAAGTAGGTGAAATCAACGAAGTTATTCTGGTTGGTGGACAGACACGTATGCCAGCATTGCAAAATGCAGTTAAAGCATTTTTTGGAAAAGATCCTCATATGGGTGTAAATCCCGACGAGGTGGTTGCGGTGGGCGCCGCTATTCAAGGCGGGATACTTGGTGGAGACGTCAAAGATATACTTCTTTTGGATGTTATTCCTCTTTCTCTCGGAATCGAAACTATGGGAGGCGTTGCTACTAAACTCATTGAAAAGAACACTACGATTCCAACTCAACGCAGTCAGATATTCTCAACCGCTGCTGACAATCAGTCTTCCGTGGAGATTCATATTTCCCAAGGTGAACGTGCAATGGCTATTGATAATAAATCTCTTGGTCGTTTTATTCTCGACAGTATTCCACCAGCACCACGTGGCACCCCACAGATCGAAGTAACCTTCGATATTGACGCCAATGGTATTCTCAATGTAACTGCCAAAGACAAAGCCTCAGGTAAAGTCAATTCAATCAAGATTACAGCAAGTTCTGGCTTGTCCAAAGAGGAAGTTGAAAAAATGAAAAATGAAGCTACTGTTCACGAAGCTGATGATAAGGTGAAAAAAGAAAATATCGAGACTCGTAACACTGCTGAACAACTTATCTATGGTTCAGAAAAGGCATTAAAAGAAAATAAAGATAAGATCCCTGTAGAATTAGCAACATCAATCGAAGAAAAAATTACTGCACTCAAAACTGCCAAGGATGGTACAGACTTTGCGATTATGAAAACAGCTTTAGAGACACTCTCTACTGAAATATCCAAGATTGGTGAACATATAGCTAAAGCAACACAGACTCCACCAGTACAAGATGCTGGAGCTACAGGAGCAGATTCAAAAGGTAATGCAGGTGACAATGTAAAGGATGCGGAGTTCAAAGAAACAAAATAGATGCGCTTATAAAAAATACCTCCGTAGTTTCCCTGATCCGCCAGTTGGCGGAATTCGGGGAAATAAATGGTAACCTATTTAAGTTATATCAAAAAAAATAAATTAAGTGAAAGACTACTATAAAATACTCGGAGTAGATAAAGTGGCATCGAAAGACGATATCAAAAAGGCGTTTCGTAAACTTGCGCATGAACATCATCCGGATAAAAACAAGAATGATCCCAATTCTGCTCAAAAGTTCAAGGAAGCTAGCGAAGCATATTCTGTATTATCCGATGATAGTAAACGCCAGCAGTATGACACTTATGGTTCAGGCGGTCATCAAGGATTTACAGGAGGCCAGCGAGGTAGTCAGCAAGGATTTGGTGGTTTTGATTTTTCACAATTTACCCAAGGCGGAAGCTTCAATCAGGAAGGGGTAGAGTTTGACCTAGGAGATATCTTTAGTGAATTTTTTGGTGGTGGAGGTGGGCGTCGAGCACGTAAAGGAAGAAACCTAACAGTGGACGTTGAGGTCTCATTTAAAGAATCTATTTTTGGTATCGAAAAAGATATTGCGGTACTCAGAGAAAAACTTACTGTCACTATTCCTCCTGGTATCGAAAGTGGCCAAGGCTTACGTGTGGCTGGCAAAGGTGAAGATGGTGCAGGAGGTAAAGGTGATCTAATTGTACGCATTTGGGTCAAAGAACATCCAACGCTCCGCAAGGAAGCTTTCAACTTGGTTATGGAATTACCACTCAAATTGACCATGGCTCTCGCTGGAGGTACTATAAAAATCGAAACACTCGATGGGTCAATCGATCTCAGGATTCCAATTGGAACATCACATGGAGAAATTTTGCGTGTCAAAGGTAAGGGTGTTCCTTATGAAAGTACTGGTTCAATCTTTGGTACCGGAGGCAAACGAGGTGACCTCTTACTGGTGACCCATATTATGATGCCAAAAAAACTTTCCAAAGATGCACTAAAGGCTATTGAAGAACTCAAAAAAGAGGGGGTATAGAGGCTAGAGCTAACATCATCTAGCTGTTTTTTTGGCTATTTTTTGATATCATGTAACAATTATGACTATTAGAAAAGATATTCTCCTCTCAGGAGTCAAACCCACAGGTCGTGTGCACTTAGGTAATTACTTTGGGGCAATGAGGCAGTACGAACATTTACTTAATTTATATAGTAATGAGGCTTTTCTCATGATTGCCGATTATCATGCTCTCAATTTCATACAGGACAAAAAGGTAATGAAGCAAGCGATTTATGATTTGGTTCTTGATTATTTAGCTATCGGAATCGATGCAGATAAAGTGGCAATATTTAAGCAATCAGATGTTCCAGCCCACACTGAACTTACTTGGATACTAGATACAATTGTTACTATGCCATACCTCATGCGTGCACATGCTTTTAAAGACGCAGAAGCGAAGAATAAAGAAATAAGTGTTGGTACGTTCAATTATCCTGTACTTATGGTTGCTGACATACTTCTTTATGATACGACTCAAGTACCAGTGGGGCAGGACCAAAAGCAACACGTTGAGTATGCTCGGGATATTGCTCAAAAATTTAATACAATTTTTGGAGAAGTTTTTACAACTTTACCTGAACCAATTATTATTGATGAATTTGCAACTGTCCCTGGTATCGATGGCCGTAAGATGTCCAAGAGTTATAACAACACTATCCCTCTATTTGCCACCCGTGAAGAGATTATAAAAGCTGTTATGAACATTGTTACTGACTCTGGTTCTGATATTCCAACCAATGTATACAATATTCATAAAATAGTTACTGAAAGATTTGGATTGAGTAAGTTAGAATCACTGGATATTATGTACGATGCCAATAAAGGGAAGTACAAAATCCTCAAGGAAGCTCTAATCGATGATATCGATTTTTTTATCAAACCTCTCCGTGAACGTAGGGAATTATTGGCAAAAGATCCAGATCGAGTAGTCGCAGTGTTGAAACAAGGTGCCGAAAAAGCTAATGCACGCGCTCAAATAAAACTGATTGAAATTAAAAAAGCTATCGGGGTATTATAAAAGAAGATTATATCCATAATGTCTTTTACTATCAAAACCCAGTCTTTTGAAGGTCCACTTGATTTGCTTTTGGACCTTATCGAAAAACGTAAATTATTTATCAATGACGTATCATTGGCAAAAGTAACCGATGATTTTATCGCGCATATCCAGAATATGGAACGTATGCCGATGGGGGAATCGGCTCATTTTATTTTAGTCGCTTCGACACTTCTTCTTATCAAATCAAAATCACTTCTTCCTGAACTCAATCTCACTACAGAAGAAAAATATGATATCCAAGATCTTGAGACTCGTCTAAGTATATTGAAACGAATCAAAGATGCCAGCGTGCATGTGCGGAAATTATTTGCCCAAGAAATAATTTTTCCTCAATCTCACACTCGACTTATCATTCCGGTCTTTACTCCAGATCCTTCATTTACGTTAGATAAGGTATTAATAATACTCAAAGAACTTGTTCGTAAACTTCCTAAAGTAGAAACCTTACCCAAAGTCTTAGTGAGTAAGATTATTAACCTCGAAGATATGGTGACAGCTCTTACTAGTCGTATTACTAGTCACTTGCGTATTAGTTTTAAGGAATTCACTAAAGAACATCGGACAAATCGTATAAACGTGATTGTGAGTTTTTTAGCAATGCTTGAATTAGTCAAAGACGGTATTGTTCATGTAACTCAAGAAAGACATTTTGATGATATTCAGATCGAGACTAAAGATGTCGGAGTGCCACGATACTAATTGATTGTGTATACTGTACTTATGAATCTTCCTCAACAAATTGAAGCGATACTCTTTTGGAAAGCTGAACCAATCTCAATCATCAAACTCAGTACTCTCTTAATGGTATCAGAAGATGCTATTCGTAACGGACTTACTGAACTTGAACAAAGCCTAAATGGAAGAGGTATTACTGTAGTTCGTACTCAAGATGATGCAATGCTTGGCACGGCCAAAGAACTTTCATCTCTTATCCAGAGCATTGCAAAAGAAAATATCTCTACTGATTTAGGTAAATCTGGTCTCGAAACATTGTCGATTATCTTATATCGTGGACCAATCTCTCGAACTGATATCGATTATATTCGTGGAGTTAATTCTCAATTTATAATTCGTAATCTATTGGTTCGTGGTCTGATAGAACGCGTCGACAATCCAAAAGATTCACGAAGTTATCTTTATACTTCGAGTATCGAGCTCCTTTCTCATCTTGGTTTATCAAAAGTGACCGATTTACCAGACTATGAGGCTGTCAGTAAAGATATCAATGCTACAATAGAGTCCTGATGACTTCTCACCATTCACATATTGATCGTTTTTTTCTTATTTCTGTATCGATTTTAACGCTTTTAGGTTTCGTTATATTTCTTTCAGCTTCACTAGGACTATTAACTCAAACCGGTGCGACATTTGAAAATGTCGTTTTAAAACAGGGAATTAGCTTATGTATTGGAATAGTTGGATTTTTGATACTATCACGTATTTCGTATGTAAAATTTCGTCAAACTGCTTTTTTTATTCTCCTAGGCGCAATCGCTATCAACCTCCTGTTATTTATTCCCGGTTTAGCGTTATACCATGGAGGAGCATCACGCTGGATTGATTTAGGTTTTATATCCTTCCAACCTTCTGAATTTTTGAAAATAGCCTTTATTATATATCTATCAGCTTGGATTCAATTCGCAAAAGATAAGATTAAGACCTTCCGTTTTGGTTTGGCTCCTTATCTAGTTATCATGAGCATATTGAGTACTTTACTCCTTATTCAATCTGATACGGATACATTGGTTATTATCGGTTTTACAGGCATGGTAATGCTATTTATCGCAGGTTTACCATTTCGATATTTTATGATCGCTTTTGGAATAATGATGATACTGATTATCGGTGTAGTTTCTTTCCGTCCATATGCATATCAACGCATAGAAGTATTTTTAAATCGCGGTGGAGATATTCAAGGGGCAGGCTATCAAATCAATCAGTCGCTTATTGCTATTGGCTCCGGACAAATTACCGGACGTGGATTTGGTCAAAGTGTTCAAAAATTCGGTTATCTTCCTGAACCGATCGGTGATTCGGTTTTTGCGGTCGCTGCCGAAGAATTCGGTTTCATCGGTAGTCTGATTTTACTTTTATTATATATTCTTTTTGCTGTTAGTATATTCCGTGTCGGCACTCGAGCACCAGACACCTTTGGAGCACTCATTGCCATCGGTATTGCCGTTTTAGTTATTACCGAATCATTTCTCAATATGGCTGCCATGCTTGGTCTAGTACCACTATCCGGCATACCACTTCTTTTCGTCAGTCACGGTGGAACAGCTCTTATTATCGCACTTCTGGCATCAGGAATTGTGGCCAATATTTCTAAATATGTGAAAGTATAAATAAATGTGCTTTTTAACCATTTCCGATGTAAAATAAACCCACTATGAAAATCCTATTTACTGGTGGTGGTTCAGGTGGTCATTTTTATCCAATTATTGCAGTCGCTCAAGCTATAAACAAACGGGCAAAAGAACGCAAAATCCTTAATCCATCCCTCCACTATATGGCACCGAGTAAGTATAACCCTCGAGCCCTTTTTGATAACGATATTGAATTCATTGCAGTTCCTGCCGGCAAAGTACGTCGCTATTTTTCATTACTTAATATCACTGATGCATTCAAAACTGCATACGGCTGTATAGTTGCACTGATAAAAATGTATTCACTGTATCCAGATGTTGTCTTTGGAAAAGGAGGATATGCCAGTTTTCCAACCTTACTTGCCGCCAAACTGCTCCATATACCCGTAATTATTCACGAATCAGATTCCAAACCAGGTCGAGTCAACCTCTGGGCAGCAAAATTTGCTCGTAAAATTGCCATCTCATATCCAGATGCGGCAGAACTCTTCACAAAAACCCCATCAGATCGTATTGCTCATACAGGAAATCCGGTTCGTGCCGATATCATATTACCACTTTCAAATGGTGCTCATGATTTTCTTAAACTTGAACAAAAAACTCCAACTATCCTGATCCTCGGCGGTTCTCAAGGTTCTCAAAATATCAACGATGTTATTTTAGCAGCCTTACCGGAACTTCTCAATCGTTATCAAATTATTCATCAGACTGGTCGTGCCAATATCGAAGAGATAAAATCTACCACCGATATTATCCTCAAAGACCATCCCTATACGTATCGATACCATCCAATAGATTATTTGAATGATTTAACCTTACGTATGTCAGCTGGTGTTGCCGATATTATCGTCTCGCGTGCTGGTTCTACGATCTTCGAAATTGCCGCATGGGGTATACCTTCGATTATTATTCCTTTACCTAATTCAATCAGTCATGACCAAACAAATAACGCTTTTTCCTACGGTCGTACCGGAGCAGCTACAGTTGTCCAAGAAAATAATCTCAGTGCCCATATTATTATCGGAGAAATTGACCGCATTCACAACAATCCAGCCATTCAGCAAAGTATGAGAGAGCAAGCAAAAGCTTTTGCACGTTTAGATAGCAGTACTCTTATAGCCGATGTACTTATCGACATAGCCCTTGAACATGAACATTAATATGCTATAATAAGCACATAATAATAAAGTCGAATTTAGCAGTCCGTAAATTGTAATTATATATATATGGAACCTCAAAGTGGCATCAAAGCGTGGCAGTGGATAGTGACCGTTATTGTCATAATTATCCTTATTATTATTGGCGTATTAGTTTTCGGTGGTGACAAGACTACAGATACAATTATCGATGATACAAGTACATCAGTACCAAACAGCATAACAGGCGTTAACCGCATTGTTATGTCAGATCAATATCCAGGTAATATTGTGTATCTTTCATCAGTTCAATTTGAAAATGGTGGTTGGGTAGTTATCCATTCTGATACCGCTGGTAAACCAGGAGCAATTATTGGTCAAACATATTTTGAAAAAGGTATCAATCCAGGACGTATCACTCTGACAAAAGCAACTGTTGAAGGTGGAACATACTATGCTATGCTCCATTCTGACGATGGTAATAAAATATTCGATCCAATCAAAGACCTTCCTCTCAAAGATACTAACGGCAGTATCATCATGAAGATCTTCCGTGCAGCAGCTTCGGTAGGTGTAGAGATCAAGGGATAATATCGAGGTCAGACCTCAATATCAAAAAACCATTCCAAGCATAGTCGAGGAATGGTTTTTTGATTCAAGATTCTTGAACAAAAATACGTTATAATAGCTATTATGACTGTTATAACCAGATTTCCCCCAAGCCCTACCGGCTATTTACACATAGGTCGTGCCCGTACTGCATTATTTAACTATCTTTTTGCACGTCAAAACAAAGGTAATATGGTTTTTCGTATTGAAGATACCGACAAAGAGAGATCAAAAAAAGAGTATGAGGAAAACATCATTGACTGTCTCAAATGGCTAAATATCAGTTATGATTCTGGTCCATTCCGTCAATCAGAGCGTAATGATATATACAAAAAATATATCCAAAAACTGCTCGATAGTGGACATGCTTATATTTCCAAAGAATATCCTCAGGAAGGTGAGACTAGTAAAAGAACCGAGGTGATTCGTTTCAAGAATCCCAATAAAAAAATTAGCTTTACTGATCTTATCCGTGGAGAAATTGAATTTGATACAACTGATCTTGGAGATTTTGTGATTGCACGTTCTGTCGATGAACCTCTCTATCACTTAACCGTCGTGATAGACGATCATGAGATGGGTATCACTCACGTAATTCGTGGAGAAGATGGTATTTCTAATACACCTCGACAGATTCTGATTCAAGAGGGAATAGGTGCTATCCGACCACTCTATGCACACGTACCGTTGATTTTAGCATCAGATAAATCCAAACTTTCAGGACGCCACGGTGCAGTTGCTGTGACCGAATATCGCGACAAAGGATACCTGCCAGAAGCTATTATCAACTTTCTTGCATTACTTGGCTGGAATCCAGGAACAGAGCAAGAAATCTTCACTCTGGATGAACTTATCACAGCATTTGACCTTAACAAAATCAATAAAAGTGGAGCGATATTTAATATTGAAAAATTAAATTGGTTCAATAAAGAATATATCAAGAAAATGTCTGATGATGTTTTTACTATAACAGCCTCACCTTTTCTTCCTGCATGGCTCTCTGTAACTCATCCGATCTATATTCGTTCTCTTCCACTTATTCGTGAAAAAATTAATACTTTTGGAGAAATAGTATCTCTTTTTGCCGAAGAAGGGGAATTATCTTTTATACAGTTCCCAAATGACTATCCAAAAGAACTCCTTCTCTGGAAAAAGAATCCAGATCCACAAGTTTCGCATTCTCATTTAGAAAAAGTAAAAAAACTTCTTTCTGATGTATCAGAAAATGACTTCACCGCTGAAGCCATAAAAAATTCCATCTGGTCATATGCCGAAGAAAAAGGGAAGGGGGATGTTCTATGGCCATTTCGAGTGGCTCTAACCGGCAAGGAACGCTCCCCTGATCCTTTTGTTTCCGGAGCAATTATAGGAAAGAATGAATCATTGGCACGTATCGACATTGCGCTCCATAAACTTTCTACTATTCAATGATGGTTGATTTTAGACATTCACGAATACTTCCACTATTGATTATCATCAGTATGTTTTCTAATATAGCTTTTATTTTTGTTCACGCCCAAACCATCGATCTTCAGAGTAAGATAGAACAACGTAATCAGGAGATTGAAAGTATTGAAAAAGAGATTGCCGAATTTCAGAAACAAATTAATACTCTCGCTGGACAAGCGAGTTCATTAGCAGTAACCATCAAATCCCTCGGTCTGACACAAAAGAAACTAGCTGCTGATATTACTTTGACCGAACGTAAAATCACCGCCAAAAACTTTGATATACGAAGCCTATCTTCAGATATACAAAACAAAGAGAAAACTATCATTGATAATCGACGTATTATCACTCGATCCATGGTCACCATTCGTGAACTTGATAATTACTCCGTACCAGAAATGTTACTAAGTGCAACTTCATTTTCAGATGTCTGGAATTCCGCTGATCAACTTTCAATGGTTCAAAGTAGTTTGATCGCACATATTCGCCAACTTGAACAAAGTAAAATAGACTTGGAGTCAAATAAAAAAGCCACTGAAAAAGCTCGTGGGGAATTAGTTACTTTGAATAATCAAATTAAGGACCAACGTAAAATTGTTTTGACCACCTCCGCAGGAAAAAATACGTTACTCAAAGAGACCAAACAATCCGAAGCACAGTACCAACAAATTCTTACTCAAAAAAAAGCGCTGAAAGATGCTTTTCAAAAGGAAGTTTTGGCATACGAATCACAGCTGGGTTTAATAGTTGATATCAATAAAATACCTATATCCGGCGGAAAAATTCTTGTATGGCCTGTCGACAACGTCTTCATAACTCAACATTTTGGAAACACTGCATTTTCCACAGCGAACGCACAAATTTATAAAGGCAAAGGACATACAGGTATCGACCTTCGCGCATCAATCGGTACACCTATCAAGGCGGCCTTGTCAGGAACAGTTGTTGGAGTAGGGAATACGGATATATTTTCCTCTTGCTTGTCCTACGGAAAATGGATTATGGTCAAACATGCCAATGGTCTTTCCACTCTCTATGCACACTTATCACTTCACAGCGTGCGACAAGGAGACGAAGTCATAACCGGACAAATTATCGGTTACAGTGGTAATACTGGATATAGCACTGGACCACATTTACACTTTAGCGTCTATGCAACCGAAGGTGTTCAAATCAAAACTCTTGAGACAAGTAAGAACTGCAAAGGTATCATCATTCCTTTTGCAGACTTCAAAGCATATCTCAATCCACTTTCATTCCTCTAATAAAATATCGAATATCGAGGCCTCGCCTCGAGGCGAGGCCTCGATCAAAAACACAACTTGAGGTAAAATACATTATATGCTTAAACCAATATCGACAAACAAAGGTCTTATAAAAATGATTATCGTGATCATTGTGGTGCTTCTGACACTCAGTTACTTTGGCTTCAATTTACGAAGTCTTATAGATTCACCAACGACTCAGGACAACTTTCACTATGCCATAAACTTCATAGTAGACGTCTGGAATAATTACTTAAAAACACCGTTTATGTACCTTTGGAACGATATTTTTATTAAATTGATATGGACACCAGTATTGAATATATTACAGAATCATTCAGTAAAAGCAGGCTCGGTATAGAGTATCTACCGCAAAGATATATTGTGCGACATGGTGTGTTTGACCACTCCAAGGTCGGACCTTGGAGTAACTGTTCTGATACCAATACCAAGGTCGGACCTTGGAGTGGTCAAATAAAAACAAAAGACCCCCTTGCGGAGGTCTTTTGTTTTTTAGGATTAAATAATTGTTTACTTCTGAGCAATCTGACCGTATGCACCTGACCAACACTTTTCAGATGCTGACCATGGTGCCGAACCAGACTTGTTGTAGAGATACTTACCGTAGGCAGTATTACCTTCGATCGTGTTAAGGTTCAATCCCATCTTTTGGGCGGTCTCACCATGATATCTGAGGTTAATCTGCATCACTCCAGTATCAGCATTATCGACACGACCACGAACAACCGTACCATCCCTGTGGAATTGACGGAAGGTAGATTCACAACGCGCGATATCTACAAGGATCGGAGTGTCAGCAAATTCCTTACGGAGATAAGCTTCGACTTCTTTTGGATCTATAAATGAACGAGCTTGATATGGAGTAACTTCATTTGAGATTACATCTTCGGGAGTAATATCAGCTGGTACCTCGAAAATCTGAGTGTTTATGTTCCCTACGCCATACAATGATGCCATAAGGAATACGATACCGGTTGTAAGTTCAATCATAATTTAAAAATGAGCTTTCATAGCATGTCGCTACTAAGCTCACTTGTACACATAAGTCTAGCATTATTCATTTAGAAAGTCAATAGTTTATTGCCATAAAACGGCTTAACAGAGCCATATTTAACAGGTAAAATAGCCATATTTAGAGCTGTTTTTTACTTTTAACCAATATAATGGTCTGAATCTACGGCTTAAAATATAGGGTTAAGCTTTAGTCGGGCATACAAATAATTGCGCATTTTTAAACGTATGCTATACTTTCTTTTACTAATATGGCACATAAGAAAGCTGCTGGACAAACTAAAAATGGAAGAGATTCGAATCCAAAATACCTTGGAGTTAAGCTTAACCACGGTCAAAATGCTTTGACTGGACAGATTATTATCCGTCAACGTGGCACTGCTTGCCTTCCCGGAAAGAACGTCGGTGTTGGTAAGGACTATACCCTATTTGCTCTCAAGGATGGCACAGTACAATTTGGCTCAAAACGCAAAACTGGTTTCAACAACGATATTCTCAGAAAGAAGATCGTCCATATAATCTAACACCATTCCAAGGTCGGACCTTGGAATGATTATTTCTTTCCTTCGATCACCAACTTGAATTGAGTACTCTTGCCACCTGCTGATACCTTAATTATATGCTCTCCAACCTCTTTAATCGGATGTTCTAGAACGATAGACGATGAATCGATCTGAATATGAGATTGCTTTGCTAATTCGACAGCAATCTCTTCACGATGAAGACCCGCAAAAAGGTGTCCTTTGGTATTAGCCTTGCCAATAACTTTGAGAACTACTTGCTCCAATGATGCGATATTCTTTATCAAAAGATCTTCGTGAAGCTTACGTTCGCCGACTTCTGCCTTCTTATCCAATTCTACCCTCTTTAAGGCTTCAGGAGTGCCAGTAACAACCATTCCACGAGGGATAAGGAAGTTGAGAGCATGACCACTATTAACCTCTTTAATATCAAAACGTTTGCCGAGTTTTGGAATATCTTTCAGGAGTATGACTTTCATAGGATTGAGTTAATTCATTATATTTTATTAAAGTGAAAGGAGTTCGACAGCTTTACTCATTTGAGTATCATTTTTGGCTGTAACGTCCTTATCAGTAATCTTAACCTCATAATCAGGTTTAAGTCCAGCATGAGACAAATTGTGACCATTTGGTGTCAACCAGCGAGCAATAGTGATCTTTAGAGAGGTATTGGACGTAATACCTACCAATTCTTGGACAGAACCCTTACCAAAAGTTTCTGTACCAACAAGCTTAGCCACTTTGTGTTCTTGGAGCGCGCCTGCCAAAATCTCAGATGCTGAAGCGGAACCACCATCGGTCAGGATAATCATCTTTAGTTTATTTGTAAATATATTGTAACCTTTACTGCGATAAATTTTTGGTTCGGCATTCTTGCCAAAATCCTCGATAACAACGGTCTGTCCGGCTGGCAAGAACCACGAAGCAATGTCCCAAGCCGCATCGAGATACCCTCCCGGATTACCTCGCAAGTCTAGAATCAGCTTATTATTTCCTGAAAGGACGAATTCTCGCAATGCACCACGAAATAAATTGGCTGATTGAGCCGAGAAACTGTAAAGACGAATGACAAATATACCACCTGGTTTGGTACTAGTTTCGATAGTTGGAATAGCAATAACCTGACGCACTAAGATACGCTCGACTGTTTTTGAAGCTCCTTTTGGTAAGAAGGTCAGAGTGATACTTGTTCCTGCAGCGCCACGAATGAGTTTAACAGCCTGATCTACACTCATATCATTGGCGGCTTTGTCTCCAATCTTAATAATAAAATCACCAGCTTTAACCCCTGCTTTTTCTGCAGGACTGTCTTTGATTGGAGCAACTACTAGGAGTTGCTTTTCTTTAATACCAATTTCCATACCTACTCCCTCGAAATTGCCAGCAATGTCTTCTTGGAATGATTTAGACTCTACTGGTGGAAAAAAGACGGTATATGGATCGCCATAGGATGCGGCTAAACCTTTGATCGAGCCCCATATACGAGTTTCGGCGGTAGTACTGGCGGCCTCGACATATTTTTCATCGAGAATATTCCACGCTTTCCAAAAAGCATCGAATTGAGCTGAATCAATAATATCAGTATTGGTCAAACTAGAATCTGCGATGGTATTTTGACCTTTTTTGTTGCCAACATAGACTCCAAGTAAGAACGTAACAACAATCACTGGTATTATAATAAAAATAAAACCTTGCTTCCTATATTGAAAATTCATAGATAGGTATTATCTCATAGGTAT
>Ga0163150_10001302_pt1 | contig 42840 bp, 37 predicted proteins | sample OliLakLV19P2IB_FD_148628 | JGI IMG/M metagenome (GOLD analysis project Ga0163150, IMG submission 148628) | Freshwater microbial mat bacterial communities from Lake Vanda, McMurdo Dry Valleys, Antarctica - Oligotrophic Lake LV.19.P2.IB | ecosystem: Environmental > Aquatic > Freshwater > Lake >... | reverse complement strand
ATTTGGTGGGCCCTCCCGGACTTGAACCGGGAACCAACGGATTATGAGCGGCCCACCCGACAAACAGGGGTTGCTGAAACCCCTGTATTTACTGGGTTTCTGGAATTGCCTCAACCGCTCAATTCGTCTTTTGGAGCGAGTAAAGTTACATTTCCAGTTACAGTGTCACTGTTCGCTTCCGGCTCGCTCAACTCGAAAATTCCCTTCAATTCCGAGTATCTGGCTTGGTGAACGGCATTCACCGCCAAGCGTCGAAGGCCTGCGGAACACTGCGCAAGCTCGGCCTGTTGCGTTTCGAAAAGTTCCAGTGTCAGTGACGCGACGACTTGGCCAGCGACGGCCGATATCTGCGCGAAGAGTTCTGGATGCCTTTCAACCGAGTGGCGTGTGCAGGTAGACACCAGTCCAAGAAACGCAGGGCTGTCACCTCCGATGATCCCCGCGGGCGGCAGGATTAGCTCTTTGCACACGCGGCAACGAACGATCACGGCGCGACTACCTCAGACTCTTCCGATGCGTAGCTAATGAACGATTCCAACCATGCTTCGATCTCGGCGCGGCGCGGGCTCAATCGCTCCGTAAGCCCTGGGACCATTGATAGAGCTTGCAGAATGCCGTCCTTGCCGAGCGCGAAAAGAAGATCGTAGGTGCGTTCCCCTTCTTCGTCGACACAAAGCCCGGAAGCGAAATGATCGCCGGCAATGCCGCGTTCGAATGCCTTGATCGCTTTTTCGCCGGTGGCTTGCAGCACGCGGATCGTGGCGGGGTTCATCATGTCTAACTCTCCTGGGGGAAGCATCGGTTCGGTGGGCGCAGGCGATTGTACGGACGTCTGCACCGGCACTGTCGGCGGCGCGGGCTGGTTGCCTCGAACCGCTAGAATCATTCCCAACAGGTTCATTCCGCTTTGCAGCAGACCAGGCGCCGCGTGCAGGAACTCGCCCCAGCCGCCGCTCTTGCTTCCGCCGCCACTCTTGGCAGCCAGCCGATCCATCATTGTTTCGATTCGCTCGTAGTTCTCGAACGGATCCTTGGGTTCCTGGCGCTGTTGGACCATGACCAGTTTCAGCAACTCAGTATTAAATGGGGACTCCGTAGGCTTCAGCCGCTCCGCGATCTTGAAGGCTTCCTCCATCGGGTTACGCTGCAGCATCGCCAAGAGTATCGGCGTGAACTGATCGCTAAGCTGGGATTGTTTCCCACGCTCATCCAATAGTTGTTTCGTCATATCCGCCAATGCACCCACTGCGGGATTGTCGTTTGTCGCTCCAGCCACCTGTTCCCCCTTCAACACGCCTCTTGCCCGCAAGTCGTCCAAATACGGACGGCTCTTTTCGTCATCCAACACAAGCTCGCGCGGATCGACGGACGACGGAAAGTCCGGATCGCTCAGTTCAACTTTCGAGGTGGCGCGCTGCGTAAGTCCCTTCGCCTGATTGGAATCGGTGAATTTGAGCAAATACATTCCGCTCCCGTACTTCTGAAGCAGTGTCATCTCGTCCAGCGGTTCGATGTGGATGCCGATGTAGTTTGTTTTGATCCCGACCAGGGAGCGGTTGATCTTCGGCAGCAGCCGGTACACATATGTGGAGACGGCCTCTTTTTTCGGATAATCCCGTGTGAATCGATAGAATGTTTCCGGTCTCAACGTTTGAAACGGACGCTCAAACTCCAGCTCGTCAGGCACGGTTTCAGGTGCTCTGGCGCTTGGCCGTGCAGTTTTTATGTTCATTTTTAGGTACTATGGACACTAATATAGTACGGTATTTTACTGTAGAAAAGCGTTTGATTTAGTCCGCCAAGGCTGGCACTATCGCTCCTGAATATGGGAGCGAACAACCTGAGTGCAAAGCATCTTTCCTCTACGGGCCAACGCCGGCGTATCGCTCCCTGCCTTCCATCCGGACTTCGGCTTGGCCACCGTGACTATGGAAGCGCGGCCTTCCATGGAGGACGAAGCGTTCACGGCGCAGACGATCGAGCGGATGGTGGAATACGCCGGCGCGGCGGCGACGTCGCCGATAGTCAGGCAAGCGGCATTAGCGGCGGCCGCCGGGTTCAGCTCTCAAGCGAGCCAAGCGGGCGCCATCTGGAAGTGGATCCGGGAACGGATTCGCTTCCAGACCGACGAAGACACGGCGCGGCCGATTGCGGCCGATCCGGAGAACACGGAAGTGCTGATCCCACCGGATCATCTCTTGCGAATGGCGCGGCCGGCCGGCGACTGCGACGACTTCTCCATGCTGGCAGCGGCCATGCTTATGAGCCTGGGGATCCCCGCGAGCTTCCGGACCGTGGCGGCGGATCCGGCCAGCGATCGCTACTCACACGTATACGTCGTGGCGCATACGGCGGAAGGAAGGCTGCCGATGGATTGCAGCCATGGACGATTTCCGGGCTGGGAAGTTCGCGCAACCGGCAAGGCGCGGGATTGGCGAATTGAGCAAACCATGGGCCTAGGCGCGATCAATTGGAACAGCATCATCGAGACGAGCGTTGGAGCCTCCGCCTCGATTCTTAAAAACCGCTTCGGTCAACCAAACTTGAATCCCGGCACTTACATCGACGAGAGCAGAGGCGTCATGTACCGGCAACCGGCCGGCGCCAGCGATTTTGCATTTCCGGGAATTGGCGTCAACGCCGCCGGAGGATCCAGCTCGCTGCTTCTATTGGGAGCCGCAGCCGTCGTCCTGATCCTGGTGATGAAAAAATGAGACACGCCAGCGTCGTAAATCTCGGAGTGGTCCCGGTCGCCTTCGATCCGATCTCAGCCGCCATTTCGATTGGCGTGATGGCGTTCACTGCCTGGATGTCACGCCGCGGGCCTCATCAGAAGGTCGCCAGCACCTCCCTCGTCAACGAGCTGGAGCCTGTGCTGAAAGAAAACCTGGACGCCTACCTGGCCGGACCCCGGACGAAATTGGCGCAGGCCGCACACTTAGCGCAGTTCGACCAGGCGTGGGCTTATCTCCAGAGCGCGGAAGGATGTGGCAACGCCGAACTGGGCACGCCGGGCCAGAACTGCCTAAGCGATCGGGGCCGCGGCGGCCGCTGGGATTGGGCCAGTTACTACCGGGATCCCATTGCCAAAGATCCGGACGTGAAGCTGGACAGCTTCGAGAATTTGACGGCAGGCGCTGCTGCCCCTGGTGGCACGGCGGCGCTGAACGTCCCCAATCAGAACTTAATCCTATTGGCCGTCGTCGCGGCTATTGTCGTCTTGGTGGTGCTCTGATGAAAAGCGTCTTAAGGAGCCGTCTGCCATGGCGAGCAGGAATGGGCGATATAAACGACGATGCAGAGCGCGCGTTCGCCGATGCGGGCATACAGGCGAACTGCCGTTTTGTTCCCTACCAAGGCCCATTCGGAGGGGGACACAATGTTTGTGATGCGGTCGGAGACGACAGAGGCGAAGAGTTTGGCGCGGAACTGATCGCCCGACAAGGCGGCGTCGATATATATCGAACCGAGGTCGCAAATTCAGCGGCCCTCGTGGCGGAGCGCGAGAGGGAGTGGGCGACCATCGCGGCATACAACCGCGAACAAAGCGCCGTCGCGCCCGTTCCAACGCCCTACCACCCGCCGGCAACAGTGGCACACGTCCCGCAGATCGCGGATCCGATATTGGTACATCGAGTCCCCGAGCCGATGCCGTTTGAGGCGGCTCCACCACCGGGAACGTGGAGCTTCGACGCCCAGCCGGCCATCATCAATCCAAATCTCGGCCCCGCGCCACCACAGACTGCCACGCCACTCCAAACGGCTGGGCCAAGCCTCATCACGCTGATTGACGATCTGACCGGCAGTTCCCCGATCACCGAAACGCTGCAGCAAGCAGTCGGCGGAATTCCGCTATGGATGTTGCTCGTTGCGGCGGCCGCCGGTGCTTACATGATCTTAGGAGACAAACGATGAACTCACTTGCGATGACTGGTTTAGTCGTGGGCGGCCTGGCCTTCCTGTTCAAAGATCAGGTATCAGCACTCTTCAGTGTGGCGGAAACCGCGCCGTCGGATCGAAAGCCAGAGGGCGGAGGGCCCCCCGGCTCGCCCATCCCTCCGCCAACGTCGACTCCCGCGCCGAGATCCGCGCCAACGGCGACTCCCGCGCCGAGATCCGCGCCAACGGCGACTCCCGATCCGAGATCCCCGACAACGGCGACTCCCGATCCGAGATCCGCGCCGTCGGACTTAGTCGCGCCCATCCCTCCGCCCCCGTCAGCAGCCGCGACAACGCTGCAATCCATTGTCTTTGCGGTTCAACTGATCAGCGGCCAGCGCCGATTGGCCAGCGCCGATGAGTGGAACTTCTACTACAGCCAGGCCTCCGGCATTCCCCAGACGGCGGACTTATTCACGGCAGGAAATCGCGGCGAGGAGATAACGCTGTTTGAGTACCTCGCCCGGCGCGGCGCAGCTGGTCTCAGCGGCTTGACCAACCTTGGGAGGGTTCGGTAATGGACCTGAACGACCTCCCGATCCGCAGCCATCCGATCAACGCCGGCGGCAATCTCTCCAGCCAACTCCCGGACGGCCGTCCAAACCCGCAGTATTACGGCATTCACTGGCTGGTGGGAACTCCGGACGGGACGAGAGTTGTTGCAAACCCGTTTGAGTCCGGAACTTCCGCCTGGTTTCAACACGAGTTGAAGGAAAAAGCCCCTTATTTGCTGCTGGGCGGCGCCGCCCTCGTGCTCGTTCTCCTGATGGGAGGCCGCCGGCGATGAACCAGCTTGGCCAAGAAAATCCGCTAGGACGGCTGGATGTGCTCCTGTTCCGGTTGCTAGAGAAGTTGGCCCAGACGCAGGCGCCTCAGGAGTGGCCACTGCTGGCGCCGTTCGTAGAAGAGAAGTGCAACGAATGGCTTGGACCTAATGGGAGGCTGTGGCAATGAGCCTAGGCGCATATACCACCGATTGGTATTACGATCCGCTTCGTCCGAAGTGGCTCCCTCACTATATCGACACTCCGTCTGAGAACTTTCTGAAGTGGGGATTCTATCCAAACGTCACGACGCTGCAGCCCCTTCCGGATCCGCCCCGAGTGCAGCCGCCAGGCGCGCCAGTCACGCAAGAACAGATGAAGGGGAACTGGAACGTTGACCAAGCCATTGCGACGGGCCACGCTAACAGCCTCAAAAAGTGGAAGGAGTTCTTCGCCGGCATCGACGACGCGGAACAAAGCAGGCAGAACGAAAACGACAAAACGGCATGGCTGTGGCTGTTCGGGGCTGGCGTAGTCGCAATAGCGATTGCAGTGATGAGGAAATAACCATGCTGGAACAAACCGGAACCCCACAACTCGGATGTTGCAACGGCTGCAGCCGCCAGGCGAGGCCCGCCGGCATGGGCTTCACCTCGACAGGTGCGTCGAACGAATCAAGCTGGCTTCGCAACTTGCTTCCCGTGCCCATTGATGAGGACTGGATCCAACCGCTCGGTATTATCGCTCTGGCCGCGATCGCCGCGTTCCTGGCCTACAAAGTCCTCTTCGGAAGCCGCGCACAGAACAAGCGAAAAGAACTGGCAACCGCTCGAAAGGACTACTCGCAAAAGGTTTCCGCCATCCGCACCCGGTACGCGCTCTAACGACATGCCCCGCCTCAAAACAAAGAACGCCGTCCTCATTACCGATCGCGCCAAGCGGTACCGGGCAAGGAAGAACCCCCCGCACGGCCCGAAAAGCTGCTACTGCTGCGGGAAGCCCAACGTGAACGACGTGGAGCATATCGACGGCAACGAAGCGAACAACGAAGACCACAACCTCGCGTGGAGCTGCCGGAGTTGCAACACCGCCAAAGGCGCCCACTTCGCCAAGAACGGCCGCGGAATCCGGACCAGGCAGTACAACCCCGCCAAGGCCCGCAACCCCGGAGCCAAAACTCTTGCCCAGTACCTCACCGCCGTCATGTCCCTCAAAGGTCAGTCCGACCAGATGAGCCTGCCCGACGCGATAGGCCTGGTGCATCAGACTCCGGCGTCGGACCGCTCGAAATTCGCCCGCGAAATATGGAGCCGGCGGCGCGCCCGGGCCGCGACGAATCCGGCGAAGAAACGCAATAGCGATGAAGCCGCGGCGGCCGCCGAACTCTCGGCGCAGTTCCACGGCCGTCCCGTGAAGAAGGTGGCCACCTACGAACTCGAGGAAGCCTACCAGGACAACCTGGCGAATCTAGGCCGGCTGTTGCGCCTGGACGTTTTATTGGAAGACGAATCGGCGCGCCGCTTCGAGTTCAACAGCAACGTCCGCGTTATGTGCAGCCCGAACGGCCGGCAGATCCAGTTCATCGGCGGAAAGCAGGATTTGAAGCTCGATGCCGACGGGAAGGACATGATCACCGTTGGCCTGGTTGGGGAAATCGAGTACCACACGGCAAAGGATTTTCACGACTTCGAACCGGTTGACTACTCCCACGAATTCGGCGAGGAAGGCGGCACCTTGCCGACCTTGCTCTTCGACGCGCTGAACCAACGGATCCTGCTTTCCGGCGGTACCTACCGCGTCGAGCGGCCCGGAATTATCGACTGAGGAGGCACGATGCCAGCAATCACTTCCAAAAGAATCAAGGCTTTCAACCCGCATCGCGGGAAGAAGAGACCCCCACCGGCGAAGAAGGCCGCTAAGGGAAAAAAGCACAAAAAGTCCACCAACGCGGCGGCGCTCATGACGCTCGGCTTTGGGGCGGGCAATCCGCAGAAAAAGGAGAATTCGATGAAGAAGACGACGAACAAAAAGAACTACACGAAGCCGGCATCGAAGCCGAAGCGGAAAACCGCCAAGGCGACGAACCCGCAACGATTCAAGGCGCCGGCGAAGACCCACAAGAAACGCAAGAACCCCATCGGCGGCGTTGCCCTGAGAACGCCAATGGACAACCTGAAATTCGGCGCCGCCGCACTGGTGGGACTGGCCGCTACACGGCAGCTCCCGCAGCTCGTGCTGAAGGAGAACAACACCGGCTGGATGGGCTATGGAGCTAATCTTGCCGTCGCAACCCTCGCCGGCATGGCCGTGGGGATGTGGAACAAGCAACTCGGCTATGCCGTAGGGATCGGCGGATCGTTGTACACGGTCAGCCGCATCCTGACCGAAAAAGTCAGTCCCGTCGGCAAGTACTTCGCGCTGGCCGGCCTTGGCGACGCCTCCGCCGCCGGCATGGGGGAACTGGAAGAGGGATATTTCCCGGTTCCGGTTGTCACCGATGCGAAGGGCAACCCCATGATCCCCGAAGCCATCCTGCGGGCTGCGGTTGGCGCATCTCTCCAGGCCGTAGACACGCGGCAGCGTCAGATTGCGGCGGCCGCCCCCGCAGCCTCTTCCGACGGCATGACGATGTCCGGACTTCCCAGCCGCTTCCGGCGCTAACCGGACGGCCCCCACTCTCTCATTGAAAGGAAAAACATAAACATCATGGAAGCTCTCAACCCCACGAATATCGTTCCGAACCAGGTGGGCGCCATCTGGACACCGCTGTACGACACGTACACGAAAGCGCAGGCCACTGCCCTTCCCGCCACCATCACGTTCTTCGGCAACCTGGCATCCAGTGTTGGCTTGCAGAACACGAATATGCCCGCCGCGTTTGAACTAGGCACCGGCGAGACGTTCGACATCTTCGCGCTCCGTTTTGTCTTCCTGGAGACATACATCGCGGACATCTACGCGATCTTCAAAAACTACGTCGCCGAACTCTACATTGGTGAACGGCCCTACTTGCAGGCGCCGCTGGAGTTCTTTCCCGGCGGAGCTGGGGTGAGCGGCCACGCCGCCCTGGCGACAACCGTCGCCGCAACCACACTGCGGGAAACGACCTTCAACAATGGCACGCCGGATCCCCGCGCCATCAACAGCCTCACGCCGCCCTACACCCTTCGCATCGCGCAGGGCATGAAGTTCAGCGTGAAACTCAGTACCACGGCGACGCCGCCCACACTCACCTCGACGGCGAACAACGGAACCAGCTTGTTCTTGCGTTGCTACCTCGACGGCCTCCGCCGCCGCCTGGCGCAGGGCTAACCCGCGTCTTGACAACCAGGGGGAGCCGTACCAATGCGGCTCCCCATTTTTAACCAGCGAGGAACTATGAACAGATCTGCCGTCTACCCCGGCATGGGGCAAGCTGACCAGGCGCCGCCGGCGCCGGCGCCCAGCTTCTACGAAGAAGTATTCCAGTACGTTTTCCAGGTCACCCTTACGGCCAGCCAAGCCGTGAAGGAGCAACGCCAAACCATCGACAGGGATGCCGATTTCATCTGGACGGCGGTTTGGGGAACTCAAACTGGAAACTACTCCGTCCAATTCCGCGACGCTAACGGTCGCATCATGAGCAGCGGCGAACTCCGTAATGCGAATGCGATTGGCACCGCCCAGTTCCCGGTGCCAATGATGAAGCCCCGGCTGATCCCTGGCGGCGGTTTCATCACCATGAACCTCACGGAACTCAGCGTAGCCAGCAACACCATCGAGCTAGTCTTTGGCGGATACAAACGGTTCAAGACAAGACAATGACCTCAAAGCTGCAGACGCTGTTCGCCGGCCTAAGTATGGCGGCCAGTCTCCTGGTCTACGTCGTAAATCAGCAGACGCGATCGGCAGTGATCGAAATAGAGGTTGAAATGATGGACCGTATGGAAAACCTTCGTCAGCAGAATGACCGCATCTATCCCCGGCGGGAATACTTCGACGCACTGGAACGCCGGGTAACGTCCCTGGAGTCACGGCATGATCGATCTTTCAACCGATAGCCTCATCCCGCAAGCCTACAATCAGTTCGAGCAGGGCTATCCCGCCGCGGTCCTGGCAGGCATGCCGGAACTGCGCGGCGCGGCGAACTACGAACATTTCTGGCTTGCCGTTCCCGACGGCCGGAACTCCAGCATCGCTGCGCGCGGCACCTTCGACACGCGCGTCAAACTGGCCGATTACGCCTATGTCGTCGCCATCAGCGGATACAGCGCCCAAGCCGCAAGCTGCAAGGTCCAGATCACCGATCTCGGCACCGGCGCGGCGTTCTTCTCAAAACCTGTGCAACTCCTCAGCGCTTCCGGCGGACCTGGCAGCACGTCCGGACTCTCAAACATCCTGTGGTTCCTTCCGCGCCCACGCCTGGTTCTGCCGCCGGCGGAACTCTCCATTCAGATTCACAATCTGGCCACCGTCGCCAACACAGTGCAGCTTGTACTTCACCTGGCGCAACCCGCCAATGGGAGGCCCCGCCCATGAATCTCGGATTGCTTGTCGCCGGCCGCGTCGTCTTCGACAGCAACGGCCGGTTAGTTGTCTTGGACGATGGAACGATGGCGCAAAGCCCGCTCCTGCCGGGCGCATCTTTTGTTGAGAACCCCGCGGCCGCCGGAGGTTCGGATTACTTCACCGATTGGCTATACGGCATTGGCGCTTCCGTCACTCCGGAGCGTTTAGCCAATCATGGCGACATTTCGCCCTTGGAGCCTTTCGTCAGTCCCTACGAAAACATCCATCTCGAAGGCCCCGGCAACAGTTTCAACCTCATGCTGATCGACATTGCGATCGCGGCTCAGAAAGCCGTGCGGCCGAAAGGCACTTCCTGGGGCGCGGCGGCCGGCGGCGGAATCGCCGCCGGCTCTCCGCCGTGGGAAGTGATGCCGCCGAACGGACGCCCCTTTCACTATCAGCAGGCGGTGAGCTGCCCGGCACTTGGCACAAATGACTTCGCCGTCATCAGCTTCGTGATACCGACCGGATGGAATGCCGCCATAAAGGCGATCGCCAACCTTTATACGTCCGCCGGATTCGTCGAAGGGTCCAACGATCTGATTTGGCGTATCGACGTCGACGGCGTCTACCTCCCCGGCTTCGACAGCATCACCACCACGCTCGGCAGCACGGATCAAAGCCGCCGCCTGGAGGGCGCAATCCTCGCCAAGAGCAACGAGCTGGTCCGCTACACGGTAAGCGTTGCCGCCGCCGCCAGTATTCCCGTGGGCGCCGGGAATAACGTCATCTGCGCCATTGACGGCTGGTTCTATCCGGAGTCTTAAATGCGAGCGATCCTCTTATTCCTTATCCTTTTCAGCGCGGCGGCCGCCCAGCAGCGTAAACAGACCGTCTTCCAAAAGGCCTTCAACGGAATCACGGCCGTGCAGGCCTCCGCGCCGCTGCCCAACATCGGCCAGACGATGCATGTGATTACGGTACTCTTCCCCGCCGAGGCCTCCGCGGTGAGCGGCATCCAAGTGCGGCTCGAAGCCAGCTACGACAACACCACTTACTTCCCCATTTCCGCCGACGTCACCAGCGCGCCGCTTGTTGGCGGGCAGGTCTATAACATCCAAGTCGCATACGGCCCGTGGCCATACGTCCGCGTCCGGACGCTGCTCAGCACCGGCGCGAAGCTGATGACCGTTCAGTACGCCGGTACCGGCATTCCAACCGTGCCGGCAATCAATCAGAAGTCCGACAGGTTTATTCTATGAAGCCACTCTTCTTTTCCTGCCTGGTGGCGGTCGCGCTCTTCGGCCAGCAGAATACGGTCTTCCGGCGCAATGTGTTCCAGGGCATCACCACCGCCCAGGCCTCCGCCGCCATGCCCAACATCGGGCAAGCCGTTCATATCTTCACTCTGATTTATCCAGCGGCTGTGGCGGACGTCACCAGCTTCACCTTTCGAGTGGAGGCCTCCTACGACAACACCACTTACTTTCCGATCAGTGAAGACATCACGGAAGCCAAATACAACGGCAGCTTCGCTTATGCCATCTCCCGCTGCAATGGCGTCTATCCCTACGTCCGCTTTCGCCTAGTCACCGCCAACGCTTCGAACGCGCTCACTGCCCACTACACCGGCTCCCTGCAGCCGATCGGCATTGTGAAATTCCAGACGGATCGTTACGTGGCGCAAAGTCCGCTAGCCGGCCCTACCGTGGAAGGGCTGGCGTTGAATATCAGCGGAGAATACTACGTTTACGGCCGCCGCATGACACCCATCGTCACCACCGACTGGACTTCCGTCAATCTCACCGGGACTACGACCCGCACGGATCAGACCGGCGCCATCACCATCGACAACGGCGCCAACAACCGCTTCGAAGGCGTTTGCCGGTCATTGCCCGCGGCGCCCTATGTCATCCGCGCCCACTTCATCCGACGTTCAGGAAGCGCGGCGGGCGACAACTTGAACCAGACGGGAATTGCGCTTCGCAATAACTCCAGCGGCCTGTTCGTCATCTGGTACTGGGAGACGACATCGAGCTTCCGCTACTCCAAATGGAACAGCTTCGCCGCGGCCAATTCCGACTACTTCGCCAACCCCGGCCGCGACACGGAGCCCATCACCTCCATTCAATGGACTGACGACAACACGAACCGTGATGTCCGGATCTGGGATGGATTTGGAGCCTACAAGATCTTTGTGGGAACGCAGGAAACCAGACTGCGCACAGACTTTGTCACGCCCGATCAGGTTTGCTTTCTGAACAACGGACCGAACGGCAACTACCGCACCCGGGCAACTCTTGTTGGCTACGACGTTAATCCGACATGGTGAACAAGCAAACTGTCGCCCACCTTGGAACTGCCGCTGCTGTCAATCCCCAGGGCATCCAGGGCATCTTCACTTGGCTCAGCAAACATTCCGACCTGGTCGCGGCGGCCGCCGCTTTCGCCGTGATTTACTTCCTGCTCATTCGAAAGCAATAACCCATGCGATTCACTCTCAACCGAAACAAATTGCTGGCCATCGGCATTATCACGATCCAGCTCCTGGCCCAATCCAGCCAAGAACTCAGCGGCAAGGAAAAGCTAGCAGCAACGATGGCGCTAGCGGCGGCCGCCGCCGCACTCCAGATCATCGCCCACTCACGCAACCCCGACGGTTCCGACTCCAGAGAGCCGTGGATTCCAAAAGAAGAAAAGAGAAACTAATGGTCACAAAGCAACTCGCTACTACTCCATCCAGCGAAGAAGAAAACATTCGGACCGCGCTGCTGCAAGCGCTGCGCGCCGGCAACCCGGACTATAACGTTTCGCTGAATGACACGTTCCGGTTTCGCGAACACCTCGCCGGACTCGGCATGCGGATTGACGCCATTGTCGCCAACCCCACCGTCAGCGGCGGTCTGCTGGCCGACTTCATCAGCGAAGACGACCTTCGGAACGCAAAGGTGGATCCCGATATTCCCCTGAATCTTAACGGCCGTTTTCAGGGCGGCGCCGACTGGCATAACGTCGGCCTGATGCGGAAGATGCTTCGGCCAGGAACCACGACCGCGTTCCGCTCCTTGTTCGCCGATGTCTACGGCGCGGCGGATCCGGCGGGCCGCTCGGCCTCGGATCTGATGCTCAGCCTGGAACACGTCCAGGCAGCGCTCCGGAAATATCTCGCTCAGGACTAACTATGGGCCGGACCCTCTTACTCTTCTTCACCGCGCTTGCCGGCTGGGCCCAGACCTCCATTCCCGTCCAGCAGGTTCGCGGCATCACCTCCGCCAGCGGCCAGGTATTCGTCACTCTTCCCAACGGAGCCGTAAGCCAGGCGCTGTTGGACGCGGCCTTCACGATCGACGCGTCCGGAGCCCGGCCGGTTCTCCGAATCTCCCTGCCGGCAGGTGTCAGAGTGGCGCGTGTCAAAGTGGTGGCCGGCGCCGCGGCGCCGCAAAGCTACCAGCTTGCGGCGCCCGGCGTCACTGCCGTGAATACACTGGTCTACCGCAACGGACTACTGCAGAGCGAAGACGACGACTATAGTTTCATCGCCGGCGCGGCCGCCGGAACCGTAACGTTCAACAGCAATTCGGCCACGATCGTGCAAACTGGCGACATCATTCAACTCGTTGCCATTCTCTAAGGGCATGAGGCGGCAGATCCGCGAGCTGATAGAGGCGGCGAGAAGGCGGCGGACTGAGCGCAGTCAGCCCGCCGCCCGGAAGATGGAGCTTCCCGCCGCCATTTTTCTGAAGGCCGCTCAAATGCGGCTTCGACGTAGACAACGTCTCGCATTGAGACAGCACCGGACCTGGGTCAGATCGATCGAACAATTCGTCGAGCACCATCTTCTCTACCCCAAGTCCTCGCTGAATCCACGAGCGTGCTTTTCCATTCGGCGCCGCCGCGGGGCAAAGGCCTCGGCAGGCTAATCGACCATCACCCACACGGCGGCGATCGCCACCATGGCCACGCTGGCGTAGATCAGCATTTCATTGCTTGCCCAGCCGCCTTCTTCTTCCGGCAGCGGCGCCCAGGTCGGACCCGGCGACGACTCCGGCCACAGCCCCGTACGCTCGGACTGAAAGGAAGTGATGGGCTGATTCACGGCGATCCCGGCGCGGCCGCCGACGAATCGCGCGTAGTTCGCCGGATCGTTGCTGTCGGCCGAAGGCGCGTATCCCGGATAGACGCCCGGCTTCCCGCCGAAGAACTCCTCCAGCGTAAGGCCGCGATTGACGTTGAGCTGGATCTGTTTCCGGAGCGCGGCCCAGCCCTCCTCCGGCGAGTCGAAGACGGCGTAGCCATTCTTTACGGGGTTCGCCCCCCAGTTCCGCAGGTTCCCAGGGTTATTGTTCCGCTGGGCGATCGTGTTGGGCTTGAAGAAGCCCTCCATGGTGGCAATGCTTTGCGCCAGGTTGTCGAGCAGTTCCATGGAAGGAGTATAAGGCCGAACACCCGATTTATGGCTTAATCTTTCCTCGATCAATCAGAAGTTTCAGCAGCTTATCGTACGAAAGCGAGCAGCGAATCAGTTCTTGAAACTCAGACAGTTTCAGCGCAAGCTGTTTCGCCATTCGCCCTTGCAAGTAGTTATCGATCTCGTGACGACCGTGGCTAATGTAAGTCTCCGCTTCAGTCTCCTGCCCACTCCGCACCAGGCTGAAGAAAATGTGATGCGATCGCGAATCGGAAACAAATCCCTTCCGGAGAAGCGCCCGCTTGACCTCGCCGGATTGAAACGCACTCACGCCACGATTTCCTCGAGCGAAAAGGACTCCTGAAACCGCCGCTTTATTTCCAGCGCGCCCCGAGTTGCCCCGCCTGGCTCCATCGCCAGGAACCGCTCGTAGGTATGCAGTAGAACATCGCGGAAATATTCTCTGGACTGGTCGAAGTCCTTTTCAGCGGCCCAGACTTGAAAATCATCCAGCTCGTGAACCCAATACCCTTTTTCCCGGTAGACCTTCACCTTCATCGGGTTCTTTGCCCGCCGGATCACTCGTCCAAATTGAAGGCCGGTGACGTGGCAGTCCCGCTTCTGCGCCGCCGTCCGGATGGAATTCGGAATTCGCAGGATAACGTGGTCGCCGGTCCGTTCTTCGTCCTCGCCGTACACGCGAATTTTCCGGTTGATCTGTGCCAGTGGCATGACTTCAGTTTACTCGTTTCCCTTCGCCGTTCCGCCGCCAACGATCATTTGTCCTCAGTTTGAAACTTTGCTCAGCGAGCCGCACTAATCACAAGGGGAGAGCCCGCCGTGAATTACGTTCCAGCCTGTTTGCGAAGTTCGCGGACTTGCCGGGCATGACGGTTTAGAGCGTGTTGCACCAGGTCAATTGTTCCAGGTTCCCCTTCTTGCATCAGGCTTACCAGCTTTCCGCACCAGGCGAGTTCTTCTTTTGTGGCGGTCGCAAGTTCGGCCGGTGGTGGTTCGGATGCGGTTGGCTCTCCTCTATCGAGCCACAAGCGGAGCGCCGCGTCCATAGCCTGTTGCATGCTCCTAATCCGCCGCCTGGCAATGGCGATGCGGACTTCTTCATGAAACTCGGGTGAAAACCTGAACGTGCTGGTAAGTATTTCTGGCATGCCTCATAAGCTCAGTTCTGTGTTGACTTCATTGCAGTCAAAGCTGCATACTGGCGTTGCAGCGTAGGTTGACATGATCACTAATAAAAAGCCCAAAAGCAAAGCCGGTCCGCCGTCGTTTTTGCCAACGACGTGGGGGATGTTCTCAGCAGTAGCGAGAGAGCTTGGAGTGAGCCGGTCTGTAGTGAGTGACGTGGCTCGCGGAAAAAAGAAGTCAGCAAGGATTACGGCCGCGCTGGCGGATGCGATGCGGCATGCCGCGTGAACGCGATCCGCTGGCCGAGATTTGCCTGCTCGTACTGAATGAACGTGAACTACGCGGCCGCGGCGCGGCCGTGGACGAACAATGCGACGCGATTGAACGATCAATCGATGGCCGGCATGTGGAAGCCTTGCTCGACTTTGCGCAAGCAATCAAGGCACGGATAGAAATGCGCGAAAGGCGCGAAATGAAACAACCAGCTCAAGCTGACAGGAGACTTCAATGACCGTCGCACGCTATGACGAGATTGCCGCGCTTCGATTTGAAATCAAGGTATGGCGATTCACCACTTACTGCTTTCTGGGATCCTCCCTCGCCTTCCTGGCTAACATCCTGATCGGAGGGTTCCGTGGCTAAGTCGCAGAACCTGCTGCTGCAGGAGGCATTCGCGTATCACATCGCGATTCACTTCCGCTGTGGCGACGCCACGATCCGGGAGTTTGAAGAAAAACTGAAACCGGCTAACGTCGCCGCGCTCCGGAACTTCGCCAATCAGATTCAATGCAAGCTGCAAGCGCGCGGCGCGGGCGCACGGGCGGGGAGCGTGCAGTGATGTCCGACTACCGTTCCCTGACGCACGCGCTGGGCGAAATGCTGATCGACCTTTCCCTCTCGAATAACATCCCGGGCGCGATGTTTTCCAAGGTGATGGAAGCCCCGAATCTCAACGGTGAGTATGTCGCCCAGCTTCACCGGCTGGCCGAACACATGGGCCTATGCATCCGCGCACGCGATGCGTGGAGGGGCGAATGAACGAACTTTCCTGCGCGGTCCAGAACCTGTTCGGCGTTGACGATCTGACGGCCTTTCGCATGTCCGCGCTGAACCTCATGGACAATAAAATCCGCGCCGTTTCGGATAAGGAAATCGAACTTCTCAATAAGTGGGTGGGCGGCGTGTTCGCGATCGTCGAACACGAGCGGCGCCGGAGAAAGGCGTGATCTCGGCGATGGCGATTGCCGCTCACTTGCCGCACTGGACGCCGGCTTCCAACGGCCGGCACGGCGTCCAGTTGCGCTGTGTGCGGGTATTTGGCCGGTACCGGGTGATCTGGGAATGCGAGGGCCGCGCGGGCTTGGCGAAGGGGACGCGCGAAGCCATCGCCCAGGCATCCCTCATCCCGCCGGAACCGCCGCCGCAAACCGTCGCTGTGCAACTTGTCCTATGGAAACTCCAGAAACACAATCGATTTCGCTACAAGCACTGAGCGCTTGCTGGAAGCTGATTGAAAAGCACCGGCGCGGGCGCCGGGCGGCGAATGCGATCGCCATTGCGGAGGCGGTGGCGATCCTAATCCTTTTGATCGAACTTTATCGAAAGATGTAATGAACAACTTTGGAACAGACCTGAACGAAAATGACCTGGCGAAGCTGGAAGCCGCATGGATCCCGGCCGAGCTGGCCCGGCTGGCGATGCTACGGCGAGTCAGCAGCCTGGATGGCGCCCAGATGATGGGCCGGAAGCATGGCGACAATTGTGCCGGCATCATCTTCCCTTACGTCTGGCCCGGCGAAAGCAGCGGACGGGCGGATCGCCTTCGCCGCGACACGCCGGACGTGAAGATGGAAGGCGCCGACCGCAAGGAAACGGGTAAGTATCTGTCGCCAGTAGGTACCCCCAACATGCTCTACTTCTTTCCCGGCACGCCGGCCGCCTGGTTGAGCGATGCCGAGCTTCCGGTTGTGATCACCGAGGGCGAGAAGAAGACGCTGGCGCTGTGGCGTCTGGCGTGGCACGAACTGAGCGATGGAAGCGAACAGGCGCGGTACCTGCCTATCGGCTTAAGCGGAGTGTGGAACTGGCGCGGGACGATCGGCAAAGAGTCCGGGCCAAACGGGGAGCGGGTGGCGGTGAAGGGCGTCATTCCGGACTTCGGGCGGATTGAATGGAAAGAGCGGAAGGTGGTGCTTCTCTTCGATGCCAACGTGAAGAGCAACGAAAGCGTACGGGCGGCGCGGACGGAGCTGGCCCGGCACCTGATCCATGAATGCGGGGCGCATGTCTACTACGCGGATCTTCCGCCGCGCGAAGGCGTCAATGGCGTTGACGATCTGCTAGCGGCCGTGGGACCGGCGAAAGTGCTGCAGATTCTGAACAAGGCCAAAGAGGCCAGAGTGAAGGAAAAGCGGACGCCGGCGGAACTGCTGAGCCGGTTGTACGAAGGGACGGAGTTTTTCCACGCGGCTGATCAGACGCTGTATGCAACCGTCCAGGTGGACGATCACAAGGAGACCTGGCCGCTGAAGTCCCCGACGTTCCGGAGCTGGCTGACCCGGCGCTTCTATGCCGATCAGGGCAAGCCGCCGACGAAGCAATCCTTGGACGAGGCCATCTATATGTGCGATTCCATGGCGCGCTTCGACGGTCCGGAACACGAGACGAGCCTTCGGATCGCAAAGGTGCAAGGCAACCTATACCTGGACCTCTGCGATCCGAAGTGGCGGACGGTTGAGATATCCCCGACCGGGTGGCGGGTGACGCAGGATGCGCCGGTACGGTTTCGCCGGCAACCGGGGATGCTGGCGTTGCCGCATCCGCTATCCGGCGGAACCATTGAGGAGTTGCGTCCCTTTCTCAACGCCGAAGACGAAGAGAACTGGATCCTGATGGTGGCGTGGCTGATCGGGGCGCTGCATCCGGCCGGGCCATATCCGCTGCTGGTGTTACAGGGCGAGCGGGGCAGCCGGAAAAGCTCAACGGCCAGGTTCCTCCGGTCGCTGGTTGATCCTTCCTCTGTGCCGATCCGGGCCGAACCCCGGGAGGAACGTGACCTAATGATTTCAGCGCACAACGGCTGGGTGATCGCCATGGACAATTTGTCGGGAACCAAACATTGGATCTCAGACGCCTTGTGCCGGCTGTCGACGGGCGGCGGGTTTTCGGTTCGACGGCTGCACAGCGACGATCAGGAGATGCTGTTTCAGGCCAAGCGCCCCATGATCCTGAACGGTATCGACGACATGACGACGCAACCCGATTTGCTGGACCGGTCGCTGGTTCTATCCCTGAGTCAGATGAAGGCGAAATATATACAAGAGGAAGTCCTGCGGCCGGCTTTTGAGGAGGCGATGCCGCGCGTCCTCGGGGCTCTGCTCGACGCGGTGTCGATCGGTCTCCGGCGCCAACACCAGGTTCAAATCCCAGACATGCCGCGGATGGCCGATTTTGCGTCCTGGGTGGTCGCCTGTTCGCCGGGATTGCCGTTTACGGCCGCCAAGTTTCTGAAGACCTATGGGACCAACCGCATTGAGGCCCTGGATACGACCATCGAGTCCAGTCCGGTGGCGAAAGCGGTACTAGGACTTGTTACGTCAACCCCCGAGTGGCAGGGAACGTCGACTGAACTATTGAGCGCTCTCGAAAAACATGTTCCGGACCGTCGCCGAGCGCTTGCTTCCTGGCCAAAGGAGGAGCGCTACCTTGGGAACATACTGCGCCGCATCGTTCCCGTTCTCCGGCAGGCGGGCGTCGAAATTGAGTTCGTCCGGCAAGGGAAGTTCCGGACGCGAATGATTTTTATCACAACTACCCCAGAACAGACGGAAATGCTTGTCCGCCATGTCCGCCTGTTCGTAACTCCTTGAAAAAGAAGATAAATCATTACCACTTTCCAAAAACGCGATTTCGTCCGTCATTGTCCGCCATGTCCGCCGGGGGAATTCTGGCGGACATGGCGGACAATGACGGACGAAGGTGGGTGCCCGGCACTGTCCGCCTTAAGTGGTTTAATTTCATTTGCTTACAAAGGGCGGACAAGGCGGACAAGGAAATACACTCTATTGCCGGGGTTTTGCAGAAATTATTTTTTTCGCGTGGAGGAAATTGCTGATGACCGCACGACAAGGCAAGGGGTGCATCTACCGCCGGGGAAAAATCTGGTGGGTGAAGATCACGGTGGACGGTGAAACGATCTACGAAAGTACCGAGTCGACCGTGCGGGATGACGCCATCCAGCTCCTCCGGCTGCGGCAAGGCGAGCTGGCCGCCAACGCCGTTCCCAGCTGGCTGAAGCCATCCGTCACCGTGGGGAAAGTTCTCGCGCTCGTCCCCAAGGATCTGAAGGCCTACCAGAGGAAGGACGTCAAGAACGTGGAACGGCAGATCCGCTTGCACCTGGATCCGGTCTTCGGGCAGGTCCCCGTGAAGCGGTTGAGCACCGCGAAGATTCAGGACTACATTGAGAAACGGGTGGAAGCGGGCGCCGCCCCCGCCACCATCAACCGGGAACTCTCCACGCTCATTCGCGGCTTGCGCCTGGCGCTGCAACAGGATCCCCCGCTGATCGGGCGCGAGTTCAAGATACGCAAGCTGAAAGAAGACAACATCCGGCAGGGTTATTTGAGCGAAGACCAGTACGTGGCGCTGCGCAAGGAACTGCCCGATTATCAGCAGCTCGCCCTGGTGATCGCCTACCACGTCGGGATCCGGCGGGGCGAGCTCCTGAACATCAAGTGGAGCCAGGTCGATCTGGACGGCGGAAAGATGCTGCTGCGGGGAAGCCAGACGAAGACCGGCCACGCACGAGTTCTGCCGATTTACGGCGAGATGGGAGCCTGGTTGAGTTTCGCGCGGGCGGAGCGGGATCTGAAATGCCCGGACCAGGAGTTCGTGATTACCAAGCGGTGCAAGCGCGTCGAATGGTTCTATGCGGCCTGGCGAACGGCGTGCGCGGCGGTGGGACTCCACGGCCTGCTTTTCCATGACCTCCGGCGCACGGCCGTCCGCAACATGCTGGACGCCGGCATTGACGAGAAGACCGTCATGCTGATCACCGGACACCGCACCAGGAATATGATCGACCGCTACAACATTCGCGGTGAAAAGGATGTCCTGGCGGCGGGCCAGAAGCTGGACGAATTTAAGAAACGGAAGGCGGAGGAGAAGGCAAAAGCGGTGAAGGACAGTTACAATTCCGGTGACAGCCGGTGACAGCCGCGAAAACCGCCGCCGGAAAGCCAATGAATTTGGTGGGCCCTCCCGGACTTGAACCGGGAACCAACGGATTATGAGCGGCCCACCCGACAAACAGGGGTTGCTGAAACCCCTGTATTTACTGGGTTTCTGGAATTGCCTCAACCGCTCAATTCGTCTTTTGGAGCGAGTAAAGTTACATTTCCAGTTACAGTGTCACTGTTCGCTTCCGGCTCGCTCAACTCGAAAATTCCCTTCAATTCCGAGTATCTGGCTTGGTGAACGGCATTCACCGCCAAGCGTCGAAGGCCTGCGGAACACTGCGCAAGCTCGGCCTGTTGCGTTTCGAAAAGTTCCAGTGTCAGTGACGCGACGACTTGGCCAGCGACGGCCGATATCTGCGCGAAGAGTTCTGGATGCCTTTCAACCGAGTGGCGTGTGCAGGTAGACACCAGTCCAAGAAACGCAGGGCTGTCACCTCCGATGATCCCCGCGGGCGGCAGGATTAGCTCTTTGCACACGCGGCAACGAACGATCACGGCGCGACTACCTCAGACTCTTCCGATGCGTAGCTAATGAACGATTCCAACCATGCTTCGATCTCGGCGCGGCGCGGGCTCAATCGCTCCGTAAGCCCTGGGACCATTGATAGAGCTTGCAGAATGCCGTCCTTGCCGAGCGCGAAAAGAAGATCGTAGGTGCGTTCCCCTTCTTCGTCGACACAAAGCCCGGAAGCGAAATGATCGCCGGCAATGCCGCGTTCGAATGCCTTGATCGCTTTTTCGCCGGTGGCTTGCAGCACGCGGATCGTGGCGGGGTTCATCATGTCTAACTCTCCTGGGGGAAGCATCGGTTCGGTGGGCGCAGGCGATTGTACGGACGTCTGCACCGGCACTGTCGGCGGCGCGGGCTGGTTGCCTCGAACCGCTAGAATCATTCCCAACAGGTTCATTCCGCTTTGCAGCAGACCAGGCGCCGCGTGCAGGAACTCGCCCCAGCCGCCGCTCTTGCTTCCGCCGCCACTCTTGGCAGCCAGCCGATCCATCATTGTTTCGATTCGCTCGTAGTTCTCGAACGGATCCTTGGGTTCCTGGCGCTGTTGGACCATGACCAGTTTCAGCAACTCAGTATTAAATGGGGACTCCGTAGGCTTCAGCCGCTCCGCGATCTTGAAGGCTTCCTCCATCGGGTTACGCTGCAGCATCGCCAAGAGTATCGGCGTGAACTGATCGCTAAGCTGGGATTGTTTCCCACGCTCATCCAATAGTTGTTTCGTCATATCCGCCAATGCACCCACTGCGGGATTGTCGTTTGTCGCTCCAGCCACCTGTTCCCCCTTCAACACGCCTCTTGCCCGCAAGTCGTCCAAATACGGACGGCTCTTTTCGTCATCCAACACAAGCTCGCGCGGATCGACGGACGACGGAAAGTCCGGATCGCTCAGTTCAACTTTCGAGGTGGCGCGCTGCGTAAGTCCCTTCGCCTGATTGGAATCGGTGAATTTGAGCAAATACATTCCGCTCCCGTACTTCTGAAGCAGTGTCATCTCGTCCAGCGGTTCGATGTGGATGCCGATGTAGTTTGTTTTGATCCCGACCAGGGAGCGGTTGATCTTCGGCAGCAGCCGGTACACATATGTGGAGACGGCCTCTTTTTTCGGATAATCCCGTGTGAATCGATAGAATGTTTCCGGTCTCAACGTTTGAAACGGACGCTCAAACTCCAGCTCGTCAGGCACGGTTTCAGGTGCTCTGGCGCTTGGCCGTGCAGTTTTTATGTTCATTTTTAGGTACTATGGACACTAATATAGTACGGTATTTTACTGTAGAAAAGCGTTTGATTTAGTCCGCCAAGGCTGGCACTATCGCTCCTGAATATGGGAGCGAACAACCTGAGTGCAAAGCATCTTTCCTCTACGGGCCAACGCCGGCGTATCGCTCCCTGCCTTCCATCCGGACTTCGGCTTGGCCACCGTGACTATGGAAGCGCGGCCTTCCATGGAGGACGAAGCGTTCACGGCGCAGACGATCGAGCGGATGGTGGAATACGCCGGCGCGGCGGCGACGTCGCCGATAGTCAGGCAAGCGGCATTAGCGGCGGCCGCCGGGTTCAGCTCTCAAGCGAGCCAAGCGGGCGCCATCTGGAAGTGGATCCGGGAACGGATTCGCTTCCAGACCGACGAAGACACGGCGCGGCCGATTGCGGCCGATCCGGAGAACACGGAAGTGCTGATCCCACCGGATCATCTCTTGCGAATGGCGCGGCCGGCCGGCGACTGCGACGACTTCTCCATGCTGGCAGCGGCCATGCTTATGAGCCTGGGGATCCCCGCGAGCTTCCGGACCGTGGCGGCGGATCCGGCCAGCGATCGCTACTCACACGTATACGTCGTGGCGCATACGGCGGAAGGAAGGCTGCCGATGGATTGCAGCCATGGACGATTTCCGGGCTGGGAAGTTCGCGCAACCGGCAAGGCGCGGGATTGGCGAATTGAGCAAACCATGGGCCTAGGCGCGATCAATTGGAACAGCATCATCGAGACGAGCGTTGGAGCCTCCGCCTCGATTCTTAAAAACCGCTTCGGTCAACCAAACTTGAATCCCGGCACTTACATCGACGAGAGCAGAGGCGTCATGTACCGGCAACCGGCCGGCGCCAGCGATTTTGCATTTCCGGGAATTGGCGTCAACGCCGCCGGAGGATCCAGCTCGCTGCTTCTATTGGGAGCCGCAGCCGTCGTCCTGATCCTGGTGATGAAAAAATGAGACACGCCAGCGTCGTAAATCTCGGAGTGGTCCCGGTCGCCTTCGATCCGATCTCAGCCGCCATTTCGATTGGCGTGATGGCGTTCACTGCCTGGATGTCACGCCGCGGGCCTCATCAGAAGGTCGCCAGCACCTCCCTCGTCAACGAGCTGGAGCCTGTGCTGAAAGAAAACCTGGACGCCTACCTGGCCGGACCCCGGACGAAATTGGCGCAGGCCGCACACTTAGCGCAGTTCGACCAGGCGTGGGCTTATCTCCAGAGCGCGGAAGGATGTGGCAACGCCGAACTGGGCACGCCGGGCCAGAACTGCCTAAGCGATCGGGGCCGCGGCGGCCGCTGGGATTGGGCCAGTTACTACCGGGATCCCATTGCCAAAGATCCGGACGTGAAGCTGGACAGCTTCGAGAATTTGACGGCAGGCGCTGCTGCCCCTGGTGGCACGGCGGCGCTGAACGTCCCCAATCAGAACTTAATCCTATTGGCCGTCGTCGCGGCTATTGTCGTCTTGGTGGTGCTCTGATGAAAAGCGTCTTAAGGAGCCGTCTGCCATGGCGAGCAGGAATGGGCGATATAAACGACGATGCAGAGCGCGCGTTCGCCGATGCGGGCATACAGGCGAACTGCCGTTTTGTTCCCTACCAAGGCCCATTCGGAGGGGGACACAATGTTTGTGATGCGGTCGGAGACGACAGAGGCGAAGAGTTTGGCGCGGAACTGATCGCCCGACAAGGCGGCGTCGATATATATCGAACCGAGGTCGCAAATTCAGCGGCCCTCGTGGCGGAGCGCGAGAGGGAGTGGGCGACCATCGCGGCATACAACCGCGAACAAAGCGCCGTCGCGCCCGTTCCAACGCCCTACCACCCGCCGGCAACAGTGGCACACGTCCCGCAGATCGCGGATCCGATATTGGTACATCGAGTCCCCGAGCCGATGCCGTTTGAGGCGGCTCCACCACCGGGAACGTGGAGCTTCGACGCCCAGCCGGCCATCATCAATCCAAATCTCGGCCCCGCGCCACCACAGACTGCCACGCCACTCCAAACGGCTGGGCCAAGCCTCATCACGCTGATTGACGATCTGACCGGCAGTTCCCCGATCACCGAAACGCTGCAGCAAGCAGTCGGCGGAATTCCGCTATGGATGTTGCTCGTTGCGGCGGCCGCCGGTGCTTACATGATCTTAGGAGACAAACGATGAACTCACTTGCGATGACTGGTTTAGTCGTGGGCGGCCTGGCCTTCCTGTTCAAAGATCAGGTATCAGCACTCTTCAGTGTGGCGGAAACCGCGCCGTCGGATCGAAAGCCAGAGGGCGGAGGGCCCCCCGGCTCGCCCATCCCTCCGCCAACGTCGACTCCCGCGCCGAGATCCGCGCCAACGGCGACTCCCGCGCCGAGATCCGCGCCAACGGCGACTCCCGATCCGAGATCCCCGACAACGGCGACTCCCGATCCGAGATCCGCGCCGTCGGACTTAGTCGCGCCCATCCCTCCGCCCCCGTCAGCAGCCGCGACAACGCTGCAATCCATTGTCTTTGCGGTTCAACTGATCAGCGGCCAGCGCCGATTGGCCAGCGCCGATGAGTGGAACTTCTACTACAGCCAGGCCTCCGGCATTCCCCAGACGGCGGACTTATTCACGGCAGGAAATCGCGGCGAGGAGATAACGCTGTTTGAGTACCTCGCCCGGCGCGGCGCAGCTGGTCTCAGCGGCTTGACCAACCTTGGGAGGGTTCGGTAATGGACCTGAACGACCTCCCGATCCGCAGCCATCCGATCAACGCCGGCGGCAATCTCTCCAGCCAACTCCCGGACGGCCGTCCAAACCCGCAGTATTACGGCATTCACTGGCTGGTGGGAACTCCGGACGGGACGAGAGTTGTTGCAAACCCGTTTGAGTCCGGAACTTCCGCCTGGTTTCAACACGAGTTGAAGGAAAAAGCCCCTTATTTGCTGCTGGGCGGCGCCGCCCTCGTGCTCGTTCTCCTGATGGGAGGCCGCCGGCGATGAACCAGCTTGGCCAAGAAAATCCGCTAGGACGGCTGGATGTGCTCCTGTTCCGGTTGCTAGAGAAGTTGGCCCAGACGCAGGCGCCTCAGGAGTGGCCACTGCTGGCGCCGTTCGTAGAAGAGAAGTGCAACGAATGGCTTGGACCTAATGGGAGGCTGTGGCAATGAGCCTAGGCGCATATACCACCGATTGGTATTACGATCCGCTTCGTCCGAAGTGGCTCCCTCACTATATCGACACTCCGTCTGAGAACTTTCTGAAGTGGGGATTCTATCCAAACGTCACGACGCTGCAGCCCCTTCCGGATCCGCCCCGAGTGCAGCCGCCAGGCGCGCCAGTCACGCAAGAACAGATGAAGGGGAACTGGAACGTTGACCAAGCCATTGCGACGGGCCACGCTAACAGCCTCAAAAAGTGGAAGGAGTTCTTCGCCGGCATCGACGACGCGGAACAAAGCAGGCAGAACGAAAACGACAAAACGGCATGGCTGTGGCTGTTCGGGGCTGGCGTAGTCGCAATAGCGATTGCAGTGATGAGGAAATAACCATGCTGGAACAAACCGGAACCCCACAACTCGGATGTTGCAACGGCTGCAGCCGCCAGGCGAGGCCCGCCGGCATGGGCTTCACCTCGACAGGTGCGTCGAACGAATCAAGCTGGCTTCGCAACTTGCTTCCCGTGCCCATTGATGAGGACTGGATCCAACCGCTCGGTATTATCGCTCTGGCCGCGATCGCCGCGTTCCTGGCCTACAAAGTCCTCTTCGGAAGCCGCGCACAGAACAAGCGAAAAGAACTGGCAACCGCTCGAAAGGACTACTCGCAAAAGGTTTCCGCCATCCGCACCCGGTACGCGCTCTAACGACATGCCCCGCCTCAAAACAAAGAACGCCGTCCTCATTACCGATCGCGCCAAGCGGTACCGGGCAAGGAAGAACCCCCCGCACGGCCCGAAAAGCTGCTACTGCTGCGGGAAGCCCAACGTGAACGACGTGGAGCATATCGACGGCAACGAAGCGAACAACGAAGACCACAACCTCGCGTGGAGCTGCCGGAGTTGCAACACCGCCAAAGGCGCCCACTTCGCCAAGAACGGCCGCGGAATCCGGACCAGGCAGTACAACCCCGCCAAGGCCCGCAACCCCGGAGCCAAAACTCTTGCCCAGTACCTCACCGCCGTCATGTCCCTCAAAGGTCAGTCCGACCAGATGAGCCTGCCCGACGCGATAGGCCTGGTGCATCAGACTCCGGCGTCGGACCGCTCGAAATTCGCCCGCGAAATATGGAGCCGGCGGCGCGCCCGGGCCGCGACGAATCCGGCGAAGAAACGCAATAGCGATGAAGCCGCGGCGGCCGCCGAACTCTCGGCGCAGTTCCACGGCCGTCCCGTGAAGAAGGTGGCCACCTACGAACTCGAGGAAGCCTACCAGGACAACCTGGCGAATCTAGGCCGGCTGTTGCGCCTGGACGTTTTATTGGAAGACGAATCGGCGCGCCGCTTCGAGTTCAACAGCAACGTCCGCGTTATGTGCAGCCCGAACGGCCGGCAGATCCAGTTCATCGGCGGAAAGCAGGATTTGAAGCTCGATGCCGACGGGAAGGACATGATCACCGTTGGCCTGGTTGGGGAAATCGAGTACCACACGGCAAAGGATTTTCACGACTTCGAACCGGTTGACTACTCCCACGAATTCGGCGAGGAAGGCGGCACCTTGCCGACCTTGCTCTTCGACGCGCTGAACCAACGGATCCTGCTTTCCGGCGGTACCTACCGCGTCGAGCGGCCCGGAATTATCGACTGAGGAGGCACGATGCCAGCAATCACTTCCAAAAGAATCAAGGCTTTCAACCCGCATCGCGGGAAGAAGAGACCCCCACCGGCGAAGAAGGCCGCTAAGGGAAAAAAGCACAAAAAGTCCACCAACGCGGCGGCGCTCATGACGCTCGGCTTTGGGGCGGGCAATCCGCAGAAAAAGGAGAATTCGATGAAGAAGACGACGAACAAAAAGAACTACACGAAGCCGGCATCGAAGCCGAAGCGGAAAACCGCCAAGGCGACGAACCCGCAACGATTCAAGGCGCCGGCGAAGACCCACAAGAAACGCAAGAACCCCATCGGCGGCGTTGCCCTGAGAACGCCAATGGACAACCTGAAATTCGGCGCCGCCGCACTGGTGGGACTGGCCGCTACACGGCAGCTCCCGCAGCTCGTGCTGAAGGAGAACAACACCGGCTGGATGGGCTATGGAGCTAATCTTGCCGTCGCAACCCTCGCCGGCATGGCCGTGGGGATGTGGAACAAGCAACTCGGCTATGCCGTAGGGATCGGCGGATCGTTGTACACGGTCAGCCGCATCCTGACCGAAAAAGTCAGTCCCGTCGGCAAGTACTTCGCGCTGGCCGGCCTTGGCGACGCCTCCGCCGCCGGCATGGGGGAACTGGAAGAGGGATATTTCCCGGTTCCGGTTGTCACCGATGCGAAGGGCAACCCCATGATCCCCGAAGCCATCCTGCGGGCTGCGGTTGGCGCATCTCTCCAGGCCGTAGACACGCGGCAGCGTCAGATTGCGGCGGCCGCCCCCGCAGCCTCTTCCGACGGCATGACGATGTCCGGACTTCCCAGCCGCTTCCGGCGCTAACCGGACGGCCCCCACTCTCTCATTGAAAGGAAAAACATAAACATCATGGAAGCTCTCAACCCCACGAATATCGTTCCGAACCAGGTGGGCGCCATCTGGACACCGCTGTACGACACGTACACGAAAGCGCAGGCCACTGCCCTTCCCGCCACCATCACGTTCTTCGGCAACCTGGCATCCAGTGTTGGCTTGCAGAACACGAATATGCCCGCCGCGTTTGAACTAGGCACCGGCGAGACGTTCGACATCTTCGCGCTCCGTTTTGTCTTCCTGGAGACATACATCGCGGACATCTACGCGATCTTCAAAAACTACGTCGCCGAACTCTACATTGGTGAACGGCCCTACTTGCAGGCGCCGCTGGAGTTCTTTCCCGGCGGAGCTGGGGTGAGCGGCCACGCCGCCCTGGCGACAACCGTCGCCGCAACCACACTGCGGGAAACGACCTTCAACAATGGCACGCCGGATCCCCGCGCCATCAACAGCCTCACGCCGCCCTACACCCTTCGCATCGCGCAGGGCATGAAGTTCAGCGTGAAACTCAGTACCACGGCGACGCCGCCCACACTCACCTCGACGGCGAACAACGGAACCAGCTTGTTCTTGCGTTGCTACCTCGACGGCCTCCGCCGCCGCCTGGCGCAGGGCTAACCCGCGTCTTGACAACCAGGGGGAGCCGTACCAATGCGGCTCCCCATTTTTAACCAGCGAGGAACTATGAACAGATCTGCCGTCTACCCCGGCATGGGGCAAGCTGACCAGGCGCCGCCGGCGCCGGCGCCCAGCTTCTACGAAGAAGTATTCCAGTACGTTTTCCAGGTCACCCTTACGGCCAGCCAAGCCGTGAAGGAGCAACGCCAAACCATCGACAGGGATGCCGATTTCATCTGGACGGCGGTTTGGGGAACTCAAACTGGAAACTACTCCGTCCAATTCCGCGACGCTAACGGTCGCATCATGAGCAGCGGCGAACTCCGTAATGCGAATGCGATTGGCACCGCCCAGTTCCCGGTGCCAATGATGAAGCCCCGGCTGATCCCTGGCGGCGGTTTCATCACCATGAACCTCACGGAACTCAGCGTAGCCAGCAACACCATCGAGCTAGTCTTTGGCGGATACAAACGGTTCAAGACAAGACAATGACCTCAAAGCTGCAGACGCTGTTCGCCGGCCTAAGTATGGCGGCCAGTCTCCTGGTCTACGTCGTAAATCAGCAGACGCGATCGGCAGTGATCGAAATAGAGGTTGAAATGATGGACCGTATGGAAAACCTTCGTCAGCAGAATGACCGCATCTATCCCCGGCGGGAATACTTCGACGCACTGGAACGCCGGGTAACGTCCCTGGAGTCACGGCATGATCGATCTTTCAACCGATAGCCTCATCCCGCAAGCCTACAATCAGTTCGAGCAGGGCTATCCCGCCGCGGTCCTGGCAGGCATGCCGGAACTGCGCGGCGCGGCGAACTACGAACATTTCTGGCTTGCCGTTCCCGACGGCCGGAACTCCAGCATCGCTGCGCGCGGCACCTTCGACACGCGCGTCAAACTGGCCGATTACGCCTATGTCGTCGCCATCAGCGGATACAGCGCCCAAGCCGCAAGCTGCAAGGTCCAGATCACCGATCTCGGCACCGGCGCGGCGTTCTTCTCAAAACCTGTGCAACTCCTCAGCGCTTCCGGCGGACCTGGCAGCACGTCCGGACTCTCAAACATCCTGTGGTTCCTTCCGCGCCCACGCCTGGTTCTGCCGCCGGCGGAACTCTCCATTCAGATTCACAATCTGGCCACCGTCGCCAACACAGTGCAGCTTGTACTTCACCTGGCGCAACCCGCCAATGGGAGGCCCCGCCCATGAATCTCGGATTGCTTGTCGCCGGCCGCGTCGTCTTCGACAGCAACGGCCGGTTAGTTGTCTTGGACGATGGAACGATGGCGCAAAGCCCGCTCCTGCCGGGCGCATCTTTTGTTGAGAACCCCGCGGCCGCCGGAGGTTCGGATTACTTCACCGATTGGCTATACGGCATTGGCGCTTCCGTCACTCCGGAGCGTTTAGCCAATCATGGCGACATTTCGCCCTTGGAGCCTTTCGTCAGTCCCTACGAAAACATCCATCTCGAAGGCCCCGGCAACAGTTTCAACCTCATGCTGATCGACATTGCGATCGCGGCTCAGAAAGCCGTGCGGCCGAAAGGCACTTCCTGGGGCGCGGCGGCCGGCGGCGGAATCGCCGCCGGCTCTCCGCCGTGGGAAGTGATGCCGCCGAACGGACGCCCCTTTCACTATCAGCAGGCGGTGAGCTGCCCGGCACTTGGCACAAATGACTTCGCCGTCATCAGCTTCGTGATACCGACCGGATGGAATGCCGCCATAAAGGCGATCGCCAACCTTTATACGTCCGCCGGATTCGTCGAAGGGTCCAACGATCTGATTTGGCGTATCGACGTCGACGGCGTCTACCTCCCCGGCTTCGACAGCATCACCACCACGCTCGGCAGCACGGATCAAAGCCGCCGCCTGGAGGGCGCAATCCTCGCCAAGAGCAACGAGCTGGTCCGCTACACGGTAAGCGTTGCCGCCGCCGCCAGTATTCCCGTGGGCGCCGGGAATAACGTCATCTGCGCCATTGACGGCTGGTTCTATCCGGAGTCTTAAATGCGAGCGATCCTCTTATTCCTTATCCTTTTCAGCGCGGCGGCCGCCCAGCAGCGTAAACAGACCGTCTTCCAAAAGGCCTTCAACGGAATCACGGCCGTGCAGGCCTCCGCGCCGCTGCCCAACATCGGCCAGACGATGCATGTGATTACGGTACTCTTCCCCGCCGAGGCCTCCGCGGTGAGCGGCATCCAAGTGCGGCTCGAAGCCAGCTACGACAACACCACTTACTTCCCCATTTCCGCCGACGTCACCAGCGCGCCGCTTGTTGGCGGGCAGGTCTATAACATCCAAGTCGCATACGGCCCGTGGCCATACGTCCGCGTCCGGACGCTGCTCAGCACCGGCGCGAAGCTGATGACCGTTCAGTACGCCGGTACCGGCATTCCAACCGTGCCGGCAATCAATCAGAAGTCCGACAGGTTTATTCTATGAAGCCACTCTTCTTTTCCTGCCTGGTGGCGGTCGCGCTCTTCGGCCAGCAGAATACGGTCTTCCGGCGCAATGTGTTCCAGGGCATCACCACCGCCCAGGCCTCCGCCGCCATGCCCAACATCGGGCAAGCCGTTCATATCTTCACTCTGATTTATCCAGCGGCTGTGGCGGACGTCACCAGCTTCACCTTTCGAGTGGAGGCCTCCTACGACAACACCACTTACTTTCCGATCAGTGAAGACATCACGGAAGCCAAATACAACGGCAGCTTCGCTTATGCCATCTCCCGCTGCAATGGCGTCTATCCCTACGTCCGCTTTCGCCTAGTCACCGCCAACGCTTCGAACGCGCTCACTGCCCACTACACCGGCTCCCTGCAGCCGATCGGCATTGTGAAATTCCAGACGGATCGTTACGTGGCGCAAAGTCCGCTAGCCGGCCCTACCGTGGAAGGGCTGGCGTTGAATATCAGCGGAGAATACTACGTTTACGGCCGCCGCATGACACCCATCGTCACCACCGACTGGACTTCCGTCAATCTCACCGGGACTACGACCCGCACGGATCAGACCGGCGCCATCACCATCGACAACGGCGCCAACAACCGCTTCGAAGGCGTTTGCCGGTCATTGCCCGCGGCGCCCTATGTCATCCGCGCCCACTTCATCCGACGTTCAGGAAGCGCGGCGGGCGACAACTTGAACCAGACGGGAATTGCGCTTCGCAATAACTCCAGCGGCCTGTTCGTCATCTGGTACTGGGAGACGACATCGAGCTTCCGCTACTCCAAATGGAACAGCTTCGCCGCGGCCAATTCCGACTACTTCGCCAACCCCGGCCGCGACACGGAGCCCATCACCTCCATTCAATGGACTGACGACAACACGAACCGTGATGTCCGGATCTGGGATGGATTTGGAGCCTACAAGATCTTTGTGGGAACGCAGGAAACCAGACTGCGCACAGACTTTGTCACGCCCGATCAGGTTTGCTTTCTGAACAACGGACCGAACGGCAACTACCGCACCCGGGCAACTCTTGTTGGCTACGACGTTAATCCGACATGGTGAACAAGCAAACTGTCGCCCACCTTGGAACTGCCGCTGCTGTCAATCCCCAGGGCATCCAGGGCATCTTCACTTGGCTCAGCAAACATTCCGACCTGGTCGCGGCGGCCGCCGCTTTCGCCGTGATTTACTTCCTGCTCATTCGAAAGCAATAACCCATGCGATTCACTCTCAACCGAAACAAATTGCTGGCCATCGGCATTATCACGATCCAGCTCCTGGCCCAATCCAGCCAAGAACTCAGCGGCAAGGAAAAGCTAGCAGCAACGATGGCGCTAGCGGCGGCCGCCGCCGCACTCCAGATCATCGCCCACTCACGCAACCCCGACGGTTCCGACTCCAGAGAGCCGTGGATTCCAAAAGAAGAAAAGAGAAACTAATGGTCACAAAGCAACTCGCTACTACTCCATCCAGCGAAGAAGAAAACATTCGGACCGCGCTGCTGCAAGCGCTGCGCGCCGGCAACCCGGACTATAACGTTTCGCTGAATGACACGTTCCGGTTTCGCGAACACCTCGCCGGACTCGGCATGCGGATTGACGCCATTGTCGCCAACCCCACCGTCAGCGGCGGTCTGCTGGCCGACTTCATCAGCGAAGACGACCTTCGGAACGCAAAGGTGGATCCCGATATTCCCCTGAATCTTAACGGCCGTTTTCAGGGCGGCGCCGACTGGCATAACGTCGGCCTGATGCGGAAGATGCTTCGGCCAGGAACCACGACCGCGTTCCGCTCCTTGTTCGCCGATGTCTACGGCGCGGCGGATCCGGCGGGCCGCTCGGCCTCGGATCTGATGCTCAGCCTGGAACACGTCCAGGCAGCGCTCCGGAAATATCTCGCTCAGGACTAACTATGGGCCGGACCCTCTTACTCTTCTTCACCGCGCTTGCCGGCTGGGCCCAGACCTCCATTCCCGTCCAGCAGGTTCGCGGCATCACCTCCGCCAGCGGCCAGGTATTCGTCACTCTTCCCAACGGAGCCGTAAGCCAGGCGCTGTTGGACGCGGCCTTCACGATCGACGCGTCCGGAGCCCGGCCGGTTCTCCGAATCTCCCTGCCGGCAGGTGTCAGAGTGGCGCGTGTCAAAGTGGTGGCCGGCGCCGCGGCGCCGCAAAGCTACCAGCTTGCGGCGCCCGGCGTCACTGCCGTGAATACACTGGTCTACCGCAACGGACTACTGCAGAGCGAAGACGACGACTATAGTTTCATCGCCGGCGCGGCCGCCGGAACCGTAACGTTCAACAGCAATTCGGCCACGATCGTGCAAACTGGCGACATCATTCAACTCGTTGCCATTCTCTAAGGGCATGAGGCGGCAGATCCGCGAGCTGATAGAGGCGGCGAGAAGGCGGCGGACTGAGCGCAGTCAGCCCGCCGCCCGGAAGATGGAGCTTCCCGCCGCCATTTTTCTGAAGGCCGCTCAAATGCGGCTTCGACGTAGACAACGTCTCGCATTGAGACAGCACCGGACCTGGGTCAGATCGATCGAACAATTCGTCGAGCACCATCTTCTCTACCCCAAGTCCTCGCTGAATCCACGAGCGTGCTTTTCCATTCGGCGCCGCCGCGGGGCAAAGGCCTCGGCAGGCTAATCGACCATCACCCACACGGCGGCGATCGCCACCATGGCCACGCTGGCGTAGATCAGCATTTCATTGCTTGCCCAGCCGCCTTCTTCTTCCGGCAGCGGCGCCCAGGTCGGACCCGGCGACGACTCCGGCCACAGCCCCGTACGCTCGGACTGAAAGGAAGTGATGGGCTGATTCACGGCGATCCCGGCGCGGCCGCCGACGAATCGCGCGTAGTTCGCCGGATCGTTGCTGTCGGCCGAAGGCGCGTATCCCGGATAGACGCCCGGCTTCCCGCCGAAGAACTCCTCCAGCGTAAGGCCGCGATTGACGTTGAGCTGGATCTGTTTCCGGAGCGCGGCCCAGCCCTCCTCCGGCGAGTCGAAGACGGCGTAGCCATTCTTTACGGGGTTCGCCCCCCAGTTCCGCAGGTTCCCAGGGTTATTGTTCCGCTGGGCGATCGTGTTGGGCTTGAAGAAGCCCTCCATGGTGGCAATGCTTTGCGCCAGGTTGTCGAGCAGTTCCATGGAAGGAGTATAAGGCCGAACACCCGATTTATGGCTTAATCTTTCCTCGATCAATCAGAAGTTTCAGCAGCTTATCGTACGAAAGCGAGCAGCGAATCAGTTCTTGAAACTCAGACAGTTTCAGCGCAAGCTGTTTCGCCATTCGCCCTTGCAAGTAGTTATCGATCTCGTGACGACCGTGGCTAATGTAAGTCTCCGCTTCAGTCTCCTGCCCACTCCGCACCAGGCTGAAGAAAATGTGATGCGATCGCGAATCGGAAACAAATCCCTTCCGGAGAAGCGCCCGCTTGACCTCGCCGGATTGAAACGCACTCACGCCACGATTTCCTCGAGCGAAAAGGACTCCTGAAACCGCCGCTTTATTTCCAGCGCGCCCCGAGTTGCCCCGCCTGGCTCCATCGCCAGGAACCGCTCGTAGGTATGCAGTAGAACATCGCGGAAATATTCTCTGGACTGGTCGAAGTCCTTTTCAGCGGCCCAGACTTGAAAATCATCCAGCTCGTGAACCCAATACCCTTTTTCCCGGTAGACCTTCACCTTCATCGGGTTCTTTGCCCGCCGGATCACTCGTCCAAATTGAAGGCCGGTGACGTGGCAGTCCCGCTTCTGCGCCGCCGTCCGGATGGAATTCGGAATTCGCAGGATAACGTGGTCGCCGGTCCGTTCTTCGTCCTCGCCGTACACGCGAATTTTCCGGTTGATCTGTGCCAGTGGCATGACTTCAGTTTACTCGTTTCCCTTCGCCGTTCCGCCGCCAACGATCATTTGTCCTCAGTTTGAAACTTTGCTCAGCGAGCCGCACTAATCACAAGGGGAGAGCCCGCCGTGAATTACGTTCCAGCCTGTTTGCGAAGTTCGCGGACTTGCCGGGCATGACGGTTTAGAGCGTGTTGCACCAGGTCAATTGTTCCAGGTTCCCCTTCTTGCATCAGGCTTACCAGCTTTCCGCACCAGGCGAGTTCTTCTTTTGTGGCGGTCGCAAGTTCGGCCGGTGGTGGTTCGGATGCGGTTGGCTCTCCTCTATCGAGCCACAAGCGGAGCGCCGCGTCCATAGCCTGTTGCATGCTCCTAATCCGCCGCCTGGCAATGGCGATGCGGACTTCTTCATGAAACTCGGGTGAAAACCTGAACGTGCTGGTAAGTATTTCTGGCATGCCTCATAAGCTCAGTTCTGTGTTGACTTCATTGCAGTCAAAGCTGCATACTGGCGTTGCAGCGTAGGTTGACATGATCACTAATAAAAAGCCCAAAAGCAAAGCCGGTCCGCCGTCGTTTTTGCCAACGACGTGGGGGATGTTCTCAGCAGTAGCGAGAGAGCTTGGAGTGAGCCGGTCTGTAGTGAGTGACGTGGCTCGCGGAAAAAAGAAGTCAGCAAGGATTACGGCCGCGCTGGCGGATGCGATGCGGCATGCCGCGTGAACGCGATCCGCTGGCCGAGATTTGCCTGCTCGTACTGAATGAACGTGAACTACGCGGCCGCGGCGCGGCCGTGGACGAACAATGCGACGCGATTGAACGATCAATCGATGGCCGGCATGTGGAAGCCTTGCTCGACTTTGCGCAAGCAATCAAGGCACGGATAGAAATGCGCGAAAGGCGCGAAATGAAACAACCAGCTCAAGCTGACAGGAGACTTCAATGACCGTCGCACGCTATGACGAGATTGCCGCGCTTCGATTTGAAATCAAGGTATGGCGATTCACCACTTACTGCTTTCTGGGATCCTCCCTCGCCTTCCTGGCTAACATCCTGATCGGAGGGTTCCGTGGCTAAGTCGCAGAACCTGCTGCTGCAGGAGGCATTCGCGTATCACATCGCGATTCACTTCCGCTGTGGCGACGCCACGATCCGGGAGTTTGAAGAAAAACTGAAACCGGCTAACGTCGCCGCGCTCCGGAACTTCGCCAATCAGATTCAATGCAAGCTGCAAGCGCGCGGCGCGGGCGCACGGGCGGGGAGCGTGCAGTGATGTCCGACTACCGTTCCCTGACGCACGCGCTGGGCGAAATGCTGATCGACCTTTCCCTCTCGAATAACATCCCGGGCGCGATGTTTTCCAAGGTGATGGAAGCCCCGAATCTCAACGGTGAGTATGTCGCCCAGCTTCACCGGCTGGCCGAACACATGGGCCTATGCATCCGCGCACGCGATGCGTGGAGGGGCGAATGAACGAACTTTCCTGCGCGGTCCAGAACCTGTTCGGCGTTGACGATCTGACGGCCTTTCGCATGTCCGCGCTGAACCTCATGGACAATAAAATCCGCGCCGTTTCGGATAAGGAAATCGAACTTCTCAATAAGTGGGTGGGCGGCGTGTTCGCGATCGTCGAACACGAGCGGCGCCGGAGAAAGGCGTGATCTCGGCGATGGCGATTGCCGCTCACTTGCCGCACTGGACGCCGGCTTCCAACGGCCGGCACGGCGTCCAGTTGCGCTGTGTGCGGGTATTTGGCCGGTACCGGGTGATCTGGGAATGCGAGGGCCGCGCGGGCTTGGCGAAGGGGACGCGCGAAGCCATCGCCCAGGCATCCCTCATCCCGCCGGAACCGCCGCCGCAAACCGTCGCTGTGCAACTTGTCCTATGGAAACTCCAGAAACACAATCGATTTCGCTACAAGCACTGAGCGCTTGCTGGAAGCTGATTGAAAAGCACCGGCGCGGGCGCCGGGCGGCGAATGCGATCGCCATTGCGGAGGCGGTGGCGATCCTAATCCTTTTGATCGAACTTTATCGAAAGATGTAATGAACAACTTTGGAACAGACCTGAACGAAAATGACCTGGCGAAGCTGGAAGCCGCATGGATCCCGGCCGAGCTGGCCCGGCTGGCGATGCTACGGCGAGTCAGCAGCCTGGATGGCGCCCAGATGATGGGCCGGAAGCATGGCGACAATTGTGCCGGCATCATCTTCCCTTACGTCTGGCCCGGCGAAAGCAGCGGACGGGCGGATCGCCTTCGCCGCGACACGCCGGACGTGAAGATGGAAGGCGCCGACCGCAAGGAAACGGGTAAGTATCTGTCGCCAGTAGGTACCCCCAACATGCTCTACTTCTTTCCCGGCACGCCGGCCGCCTGGTTGAGCGATGCCGAGCTTCCGGTTGTGATCACCGAGGGCGAGAAGAAGACGCTGGCGCTGTGGCGTCTGGCGTGGCACGAACTGAGCGATGGAAGCGAACAGGCGCGGTACCTGCCTATCGGCTTAAGCGGAGTGTGGAACTGGCGCGGGACGATCGGCAAAGAGTCCGGGCCAAACGGGGAGCGGGTGGCGGTGAAGGGCGTCATTCCGGACTTCGGGCGGATTGAATGGAAAGAGCGGAAGGTGGTGCTTCTCTTCGATGCCAACGTGAAGAGCAACGAAAGCGTACGGGCGGCGCGGACGGAGCTGGCCCGGCACCTGATCCATGAATGCGGGGCGCATGTCTACTACGCGGATCTTCCGCCGCGCGAAGGCGTCAATGGCGTTGACGATCTGCTAGCGGCCGTGGGACCGGCGAAAGTGCTGCAGATTCTGAACAAGGCCAAAGAGGCCAGAGTGAAGGAAAAGCGGACGCCGGCGGAACTGCTGAGCCGGTTGTACGAAGGGACGGAGTTTTTCCACGCGGCTGATCAGACGCTGTATGCAACCGTCCAGGTGGACGATCACAAGGAGACCTGGCCGCTGAAGTCCCCGACGTTCCGGAGCTGGCTGACCCGGCGCTTCTATGCCGATCAGGGCAAGCCGCCGACGAAGCAATCCTTGGACGAGGCCATCTATATGTGCGATTCCATGGCGCGCTTCGACGGTCCGGAACACGAGACGAGCCTTCGGATCGCAAAGGTGCAAGGCAACCTATACCTGGACCTCTGCGATCCGAAGTGGCGGACGGTTGAGATATCCCCGACCGGGTGGCGGGTGACGCAGGATGCGCCGGTACGGTTTCGCCGGCAACCGGGGATGCTGGCGTTGCCGCATCCGCTATCCGGCGGAACCATTGAGGAGTTGCGTCCCTTTCTCAACGCCGAAGACGAAGAGAACTGGATCCTGATGGTGGCGTGGCTGATCGGGGCGCTGCATCCGGCCGGGCCATATCCGCTGCTGGTGTTACAGGGCGAGCGGGGCAGCCGGAAAAGCTCAACGGCCAGGTTCCTCCGGTCGCTGGTTGATCCTTCCTCTGTGCCGATCCGGGCCGAACCCCGGGAGGAACGTGACCTAATGATTTCAGCGCACAACGGCTGGGTGATCGCCATGGACAATTTGTCGGGAACCAAACATTGGATCTCAGACGCCTTGTGCCGGCTGTCGACGGGCGGCGGGTTTTCGGTTCGACGGCTGCACAGCGACGATCAGGAGATGCTGTTTCAGGCCAAGCGCCCCATGATCCTGAACGGTATCGACGACATGACGACGCAACCCGATTTGCTGGACCGGTCGCTGGTTCTATCCCTGAGTCAGATGAAGGCGAAATATATACAAGAGGAAGTCCTGCGGCCGGCTTTTGAGGAGGCGATGCCGCGCGTCCTCGGGGCTCTGCTCGACGCGGTGTCGATCGGTCTCCGGCGCCAACACCAGGTTCAAATCCCAGACATGCCGCGGATGGCCGATTTTGCGTCCTGGGTGGTCGCCTGTTCGCCGGGATTGCCGTTTACGGCCGCCAAGTTTCTGAAGACCTATGGGACCAACCGCATTGAGGCCCTGGATACGACCATCGAGTCCAGTCCGGTGGCGAAAGCGGTACTAGGACTTGTTACGTCAACCCCCGAGTGGCAGGGAACGTCGACTGAACTATTGAGCGCTCTCGAAAAACATGTTCCGGACCGTCGCCGAGCGCTTGCTTCCTGGCCAAAGGAGGAGCGCTACCTTGGGAACATACTGCGCCGCATCGTTCCCGTTCTCCGGCAGGCGGGCGTCGAAATTGAGTTCGTCCGGCAAGGGAAGTTCCGGACGCGAATGATTTTTATCACAACTACCCCAGAACAGACGGAAATGCTTGTCCGCCATGTCCGCCTGTTCGTAACTCCTTGAAAAAGAAGATAAATCATTACCACTTTCCAAAAACGCGATTTCGTCCGTCATTGTCCGCCATGTCCGCCGGGGGAATTCTGGCGGACATGGCGGACAATGACGGACGAAGGTGGGTGCCCGGCACTGTCCGCCTTAAGTGGTTTAATTTCATTTGCTTACAAAGGGCGGACAAGGCGGACAAGGAAATACACTCTATTGCCGGGGTTTTGCAGAAATTATTTTTTTCGCGTGGAGGAAATTGCTGATGACCGCACGACAAGGCAAGGGGTGCATCTACCGCCGGGGAAAAATCTGGTGGGTGAAGATCACGGTGGACGGTGAAACGATCTACGAAAGTACCGAGTCGACCGTGCGGGATGACGCCATCCAGCTCCTCCGGCTGCGGCAAGGCGAGCTGGCCGCCAACGCCGTTCCCAGCTGGCTGAAGCCATCCGTCACCGTGGGGAAAGTTCTCGCGCTCGTCCCCAAGGATCTGAAGGCCTACCAGAGGAAGGACGTCAAGAACGTGGAACGGCAGATCCGCTTGCACCTGGATCCGGTCTTCGGGCAGGTCCCCGTGAAGCGGTTGAGCACCGCGAAGATTCAGGACTACATTGAGAAACGGGTGGAAGCGGGCGCCGCCCCCGCCACCATCAACCGGGAACTCTCCACGCTCATTCGCGGCTTGCGCCTGGCGCTGCAACAGGATCCCCCGCTGATCGGGCGCGAGTTCAAGATACGCAAGCTGAAAGAAGACAACATCCGGCAGGGTTATTTGAGCGAAGACCAGTACGTGGCGCTGCGCAAGGAACTGCCCGATTATCAGCAGCTCGCCCTGGTGATCGCCTACCACGTCGGGATCCGGCGGGGCGAGCTCCTGAACATCAAGTGGAGCCAGGTCGATCTGGACGGCGGAAAGATGCTGCTGCGGGGAAGCCAGACGAAGACCGGCCACGCACGAGTTCTGCCGATTTACGGCGAGATGGGAGCCTGGTTGAGTTTCGCGCGGGCGGAGCGGGATCTGAAATGCCCGGACCAGGAGTTCGTGATTACCAAGCGGTGCAAGCGCGTCGAATGGTTCTATGCGGCCTGGCGAACGGCGTGCGCGGCGGTGGGACTCCACGGCCTGCTTTTCCATGACCTCCGGCGCACGGCCGTCCGCAACATGCTGGACGCCGGCATTGACGAGAAGACCGTCATGCTGATCACCGGACACCGCACCAGGAATATGATCGACCGCTACAACATTCGCGGTGAAAAGGATGTCCTGGCGGCGGGCCAGAAGCTGGACGAATTTAAGAAACGGAAGGCGGAGGAGAAGGCAAAAGCGGTGAAGGACAGTTACAATTCCGGTGACAGCCGGTGACAGCCGCGAAAACCGCCGCCGGAAAGCCAATGAATTTGGTGGGCCCTCCCGGACTTGAACCGGGAACCAACGGATTATGAGTCCCGTTGAAGGCTGTCTAGCCCGTAGTACTCCGTCCATCTTTTACTGAAAACACAAGACTTATACGATAGCTGGCGGCTGACGGTCCAGGTAGCACCGCCGTTGTCTATCGCGGTTGCTACCACGGTTGCTACCAAAAACGCCTGCCCTCCTCGCCGCCCGCCGCCCAGGTCGAGTTTCCGATCCACGCCGCGCCGCGGAGCCAAGTGGTATGGGAGCGCGGTGAATAACATCCTTTCGCGCTGACCCGGCCTACATGGGCCGATTCGGAATTACCTCACAAACGCCCTGAATCACGTGCTTCGTCTCGCGTTCATGAAGCCCCTCTCGGATAAAGCGTAAGGTCGCTTGCATCAGTGCAAGGTGCTCGCCCGCCCGGAGTTTAGCGACAGCCTCTTCAAGCGACTTCGCGCATTCGTCAAGGTCATTTTGCTTTCGACTCCGGCGAGAATCCTTCTCGCTCGCCGATAGCGGCGGGACGCGCTCCGCGGCCCGCCAGGCCGCCTCACGGTTCGCTTTCGCCTCCTCAGCTTCGGGTGTGTCTGCCCCCGCTTGCCGCAATTCGTCCGGGTGTGGTAGAGCCACGCGTTGTAGGCCCGTGATGTTGATCGTGCGGCCGTCCGCGCCCGTTCGGTACGGTGACTGAGGAATTTCCCCAGTCATTTTTGCGCGCCATCCAGCGACGGTCTTGTGATCGCACCCAACATGCCGACCAATCTCCCGATCACTCAAGCCGGTGCACGCAGGGTGCCGTAATGCCGCCTTAATCGCCCGCTCCTTGTCAGCGGTGGAGCGCTGCAATCCGTGCGTCTTGTTTGATCCGAACGAGAACCAGCGGGCAGCCGATAGATTACCGGCCACGACATCCGCCGAAATCGTTTCGTGTCCTGCGGCCTTCGCCGCCTCGAAACGGTGGAAACCGTCAGCCAGCCAATAAATCTCGCCATCGAAAAAAACAGTTACGGGCGGGAGCTTGTCACCATCGAGAAGCGCACGGTGATACTCGCTCACTTGCGCCGCGTTCAGTGTCGCGCGCGGCTGGGTATCACCGTCGCGCCGAATTGAATCTAGCGAAAGATCAAAAGGCAGGGTCATGACAAGGATCTCCTAGGATTTGCCAGGCCCTTGCCTTGTCTTGCCTTGCCTTGTCGCGTGTGCAGAACGGGTCTAAGATGAACCTAACAATTAGGCTGCCGGATGCTGGCTGCTCCGTCCTAGATAGCTTAGCTTGACACCGATTGGCGGTCCGAGTCAATAGAAGGGAGCGCCGCCCTCGACAAAAGAAAGAAGCGTATACCGTGGAACGTTTGCCGCCGCTTGCAGTACCAAACGGTGGGGGTACTACGGTTGTAGGCCGAACATTTTCAACGGCAGGCGTGATGCTGGCCGCTCGATGGAAGGATGGGGGGTACGAACGTACTGACTGCGCATCGTGCCGTGTATACTCGGTACACGATGAAAATACTTAGGATGCTGGCGGGGGTACTACTGGCGGCGGCGTGCTACGGGCAACGCCCAGAACTACTAAACGTGACTTCGTCGGTGGACCCGTACACGAGGCAGCGGTGGTACATCGTCGGCGATAGCATCACGTTCTTCGGCAAGAATCTTGCGCCTGCCACCGCATCGGCCAGCTACGAAAGTCAAACGAAGTTTCTTGGAGGCGTGAGTCTCAGGTATTCATCGAACCCTGACAAGTGCGAGCCGTACAGGAAAGCTCCTCCGGGCCAGGAGAATAAAACCCTAGTGGCCCTTTGCGGTGAGCCTCTTGCATTGACGTACGTGAGCCCGAATCAAATCAACGCGGTGGTGCCATGGGGGTTAGATTTATCTGATCGAATATTCTCGCCAAACGCCGCTGATTACCTAGGAACGGTTATCTTAGTTCGGGAAGGGCAGGGCCATATCCGGCTTGGAAGAATGTATCCAGGGGACGACGATTTTTGGAATATTTGGCCGCTGGATATCGCGCGCAGTGCAGTCCGCCCCGCGCTGGTCGTGCTTGGATACCATCGACCATTCACGTCCATTTCGCAGCCATATGCGATCGCGAACGAAAAGACTGACGGTACTGGCGTCCGCTTTGCCGCAATGACCCACCCAGACGGCACCTTGATAACCACGGCGGCACCAATCCGAAACAACGGGCGAATCACTTTGTGGCTGACTGGACTCGGAGAGATGGGAGAATGCGGGTCAACCCTGTGTGCCAATGCCGCACAAAAAGAAGCGCTGGCACTATATGCGCGAGTGACAATCAAGGACGCGCTCCACTTTTTCCCAATCAAGGCTGAATTCATTGGTTCAACGCGAGACTTTCCATGGCTCCAGCAAATCAACCTGCAAGTTTCGCTCTGTGGGTCTGCGCTCGCGACTACGGCAATTCCGGTAGACGCGCGGTTGTCGTTCCAGGTGAAGCCAGAGGCTGACCCGATGGAAGTTCTCATGCCGATAACGATTGATCGGCTGTCAAACGGCACCGCAACAGCTTCGGTCTATGAGCCGATCAAAGGTCTCCCAGGGGCTGGGACGTGGAAGAACGGCGTCTGCCCGGTGTTTTAACTTGTGGGCTGACAAGGATGTATAAATGGGAGCAATCTGGATACTTCCGATAATCGGATCGTTGGCCGGATGCGTGGCTTTTCTCGGCTTCTTTCTAGCTAGTAGTGCTCCACAGGAAGCAGCGGCCGCCGCACTCGCCTGTGCTTGCGCGGTTGTCCCATACGTGCTCGCGCGGTCAATTCAGGCCTTCAGAGATGAAACCACAGCGGCCGAACAGATGCGGGTGTTAACGGAGATTGCCGCCTC